>ERZ773143.1427-NODE-1427-length-21182-cov-3.683959_pt1 | contig 21182 bp, 18 predicted proteins | sample MGYA00580852_ERZ773143 | MGnify/ENA primary metagenome ERZ773143 (study PRJEB29015, sample SAMEA2737853) | human gut metagenome | biome: human gut; feature: human-associated habitat; material: faeces | place: China | collected 2012 ... | reverse complement strand
TTAAAGAAAAAGTTTATACAAGGGATTTATTTGCAAGAGATTAATTAGAGTTGAAATAAGGAGATTTTGAAAATGGATAAACAAAAGGTTGACTTGAATAATAAAACAATATTAGTAACGGGAGCAGCAGGATTTATAGGAGCAAATTTAATAAATGAAATTCTTAAAGAATTTAATATAAAAACAGTAATTGGACTTGATAATGTGAATGATTACTATGATGTAAAAATTAAGGAACATAGATTAGAAAATATAAAAAAATATGAAAAATTTGAATTTATAAAGGGAAATTTAGCAGACAAAGAAATAATAGACAATATATTCAAAAAATATAAACCAGAAATAGTAGTTAATTTAGCAGCACAAGCAGGCGTTAGATACAGTATTACTAATCCAGATGCATATATTGAATCAAACTTAATAGGGTTTTATAATATATTGGAGGCATGCAGACACAATACAGTAGAACATTTGGTATATGCTTCAAGTTCTTCAGTTTATGGTTCAAATAAAAAAGTTCCATATTCAACTGATGACAAAGTAGATAATCCAGTTTCTTTATATGCTGCAACAAAAAAATCAAATGAATTAATGGCTCATGCATATTCTAAATTATATAATATTCCTTCAACAGGACTAAGATTTTTTACTGTTTATGGCCCAGCAGGAAGACCAGACATGGCATATTTTGGATTTACAAATAAATTGTTAAATGGTGATATAATAAAAATTTTTAATTATGGTAATTGTAAAAGAGATTTTACATATGTGGATGACATTGTTGAAGGTATAGTAAGAGTAATGCAAGGGGCGCCACAAAAGAAAAATGGCGAGGATGGATTGCCTATACCTCCATATGCAATTTATAACATTGGAAATGGACATCCAGAAAATTTATTGGATTTTGTTAGAATTCTACAAGAAGAATTGGTAAGAGCAAAAGTATTACCAGAAGATTATGATTTTGAAAGCCATAAACAATTGGTGGCAATGCAACCAGGAGATGTACCTGTTACTTATGCTGATACAAAAGCATTAGAAGAAGATTATGGATATAAACCAAGTACAGATTTAAGAACAGGGTTGAGAAAATTTGCAGAGTGGTATAAGGAGTTTTATAAATAAATGAAAAATTTTTTTGATGGTATAAAAATATTTTGCACAAATAAGGAAAAAAGGACAGTTTTTTTATCACAACATGGTTTTTTTCATAAAATGAGTGATGAAGAATTTATAAAAATGCAATTTAAAAATGTATTTGGATACAATATTGATTTAAACAATCCAATAACATATAATGAAAAATTACAATGGCTTAAACTGAATGATAGAAAACCAATATATACAAAATTAGTAGATAAATATGAGGTAAAAAATGTAATTGGAAAAATGATAGGTGAAGAATATATCATTCCAACACTAGGAATATATGATGATTTTAATAAAATCAATTTTGAAAAATTACCGGATCAATTTGTTATAAAATGTACACATAATTCGGGTGGAAATGTAATATGCACAGATAAAGCTAAATTGAATTACAGAAAAACAAAAAGAAAAATAGAAAAGAGTTTAAAAAATAATTATTATTGGCAGAATAGAGAATGGCCATATAAGGACGTAAAACCAAGAATAATTGTAGAAAAATATATGGTTGACGAATCTGGATATGAATTAAAAGATTATAAATTTTTTTGCTTTAATGGAAAGGTAAAATTTATGAAAATTGATTTTGATAGGAAAAATGGACATAGGGCAAATTATTATAATGAAAAATTTGAAATACAAAAATTTGGTGAAGAAGTATGCATGCCTAATTATGAAATAAAGTTTAAAAAACCTAAAAATTTTGAAAAAATGATTAATTTTGCTGAGAAATTATCTAAGGGTATTTCGTTTTTAAGGGTAGATTTTTATAATATTAATGGTAATGTATTTTTTGGTGAAATAACTTTTTACCCGAATGCTGGATTTGGAAGATTTGTACCTGAAAAATATGATAAAGAAATTGGAAAATTATTAAAACTATAACTAAGAGGTTAATATGAAGATATTGTTAGTAAATTATAGATATTTTATTTCTGGTGGACCAGAAAAATATATGTTTAACATAAAGAAAAAATTAGAATTAGAGGGTCATGAAGTTATACCATTTTCTATAAAGTCTGCAAAAAATGAAAATACAGAATACGAAAAATATTTTGCAGATCCTATTGGAAAACAAGATTTTGCTTATTATGATCAATTTAAAAAAACACCTAAAGCAATTTTGGATATGATAGGAAGAAGTGTATTTTCCTTTAATGTTGAAAGAAAAATAAAAAAAATCATAAAAGACACAAATCCTGATATAGTTTACATATTACATTATGTAAATAAATTGTCGCCAAGTGTTATAGCAGGAGCAAAAAAGATGAATAAGCCAGTTGTTTTGCGTCTATCTGATTTCTTTTTACTATGTCCAAGATTTGATTTTTTACATAATAATAATATATGTGAGGATTGCTTGAAATATGGTTATAAATCATGTATAAAAAATAAATGTGTAAAAAACTCTACAAGTGCGTCAATTATAAGAAGTTTTTCTATGATTGTTCATAAAAAAATAAAAATTTATGATAAAATTGATGCGTATATATGTCCTACAAATTTTTTAAAAGAAAAACTGATAGAAAATGGATTTGATAAAGATAAAATTTACAACATACCGACTTTTACGAATTCTATAAATTCTACGTCAGATAATGTGGGAAATTATGGTTTGTATTATGGAAGAATTTCTCCAGAAAAAGGTGTAGAATATGCTATAAAGGCATATGAAAAACTTGGAGATGATTATAAGTTGATAATAACAGGAGATGATACGACAGAAGAGGCTAAAAGATTAAAAAAATATGTTAAGGATAAAAAAATAAATAATATTAAATTTACAGGTTTTAAAAAAGGAAAAGAACTTGAAAAGATTATTGAAGAATCAAGGTTTGTAGTTGTTCCTTCTATATGGTATGAAAACCTTCCTAATACAATAATAGAAGCATTTTCAAAAAAGAAACCGGTTATAGCAACTGATGTTGGAAGTCTCAAAGACACTATTAGAGATAATGAAAATGGATATAAATTTGAATTAAAAAATATAGATTCTTTGTTAGAAAAAATAAAAAAAATGGATGATAAGGATAATGTCAGAAATATGGGAGAAAATGCATATAATGATGTAAGGACAAAATATTCGATAGATAGCCATTACAAAAATTTATTACAAATTTTTAATAAAATTATAAAGGAGTAGATTAAATGACAGAAAAAAAATTAAATGGTACAGTTATAGTTACATATAGATGTAATGCAAGATGCACAATGTGCAATAGATATAAGGCACCATCAAGACCTGATGAAGAAATAAGCATAGAAACAATAAAAAAATTGCCTAAAATGTATTTTACAAATATAACTGGTGGAGAACCTTTTATAAGAGAAGATTTACCAGAGATTGTAAGAGAATTATATAAAAAATCAGACAGGATTGTTATTTCAACAAATGGATTTTTTACAGATAGAATAATAAAATTATGTAAAGAGTTCCCAAATATTGGAATAAGAATATCAATTGAAGGATTAGAACAAACAAATAATGAAATTAGAGGATTAAATGATGGATTCAACAAAGGATATTCAACATTAAAAAAATTAGTAGAAATGAAACATCCAGATGTTGGATTTGGAATGACAGTTCAAGATAAAAATGCCAAAGATTTGGTAGCGTTATATGATTTATCAAATGAAATGGGTATGGAATTTGCAACAGCATCATTACACAATAGTTTCTATTTTGTTGAAGCAAAAAATATTATTCATGATAGACCAATGGTTGCGCAAGAATTTGAAAATTTAATTAATAAACTTTTAGAATCAAAATCTCCAAAAAAATGGTTTAGAGCATACTTTAATCATGGGTTAATAAACTATATTTATGGTCAAAAAAGATTACTACCATGTGACATGGCGTTTGATACATTTTTTATTGATCCATATGGAGATGTTATGCCTTGTAATGGAACAAAATGTAAAGAAGTAATGGGAAATTTAAATGAACAATCTTGGGATGAATTATGGAATTCTGAAAAAGCAGAAAAAGTAAGAAATGTAGTAAGACATTGTTCAAGAAATTGTTGGATGATAGGTTCTGTTTCACCTGCTATGCATAAATATATTTGGAAACCAGCTTGGTGGGTAATTAAACATAAAGCAAAATTTTGGACAAAGAAAAAATATTCAATGTATGAATTACCAATTGTAAGACAATATAGAGACGGAAAAGTAACAAAAGAAGAATTGGACAAACTATCTACCTGCGATTTGAATGCTATTATTGATAATGGCTTGTCTGCGGCATCTAGAGAACAATTGAAAAATAAAACAGGTGAAGAAATTGTAGAAGAAGATATAAAAAGACAAATTGAAGGAAAAAAACATAAATAGATATTTGATTATGTTAAGATTGATTGAATTGTCTATGTTTAAAAGTTCTGGATTAAAAAAAGCAGAATTTTTAAGAAAAAAGCAAATTTTTGAAACTATGGGAAAAAATTGCTATTATTATTCTATAATAATACCATCAATTCATAAAAACTTAAAAATGGGAAATAATGTTACAATTTGTACAGGAGTTAAATTTTTTGATCATGATATTATACATAGAATATGGAATGAAGACGATAATAGTTCGAATAATATAAAATATTATTCTGGAAAAATTGTTATAGATAATAATGTTTGCATATATGGAAATTCAATAATACTATATAATGTATATATTCATTCGAATAGTATTATTGCAGCAGGGAGTGTACTTACAAAGGATGTCCCTGAATATGCAATTGTAGCAGGAAATCCCGCAAGAATAATTGGAGATACAAGGGAATTATATAAAAAAAGAAAATATTAAATAGGAGAGTTTTTATGAGAGTATCTATTATTGCACATGGATTATCTGATGGAGGTGCAGAAAGAGTAGCATCAATAGTAGCAAATTATTTAAGCAAAGAAGATAAAGTTCAGTTTATTGCAGTATATAATAATGAAAAAGTATATAAATTACAAGAAAAAGTTGAATATAGATATGTGAATGTAGAAAAACAAAAATCAAAAAAAAGAAAGTTTGTTGATAGATGTTTAATTATTAAAAAGTATATTAAGGATTTTAGACCAGACATTATTATTTCATTTATTTACAAAGAAACATTGTTATTAAATAAAAAAAATATTATCTATACATTAAGAATAGATCCTAAAGCAAGTGAAAATAATTTCATTGAAAAAAATATGAGAAAAATATTTTATGAAAAAAGTAGAGGAGTAATATTCCAAACAGTAGATGCAATGAATTATTTTTCAAAAAAAATAAAAAACAAAAGTGCAGTTATTTATAACCCAATAGAAGTGAATAAATTACCTAAATGGGAAGAAAAGGAACATAATAAAAGTATAATAACAGCATGTAGATTAAGCAAACAAAAAAATATTCCTATGTTGATAGAAGCATTTGAACAAATTAAATCAGAATATGATGATTTTATAGTGGAAATTTATGGAGATGGGCCAGAAAAGAACAATATACAAAATCTTATTAATCAAAAAAATTTAAATAATAAGATTTTTTTGAGAGGGTATTCTAATGATATACATAACAAGATGGCAACTTCATCTCTCTTTGTATTAACATCTGATTATGAAGGGTTATCAAATTCAATGCTAGAAGCACTTTGTATAGGAATACCAGTAATATGTACAGATTGTCCACCAGGTGGTGCAAAAGCATTTATCGAAAATGGAAAAAATGGATTCTTAATTAACGTAAAAGATAAGGATGATTTAGCAATAAAGATGGACATGGTTTTAAACAACAAAGAAATTATATACAAATTTAATATAGAGAATAGAAAATATAGAAACAGATTAAAAGAAGAAAAAATCTGCGAAGAATGGAAAAAATTTATTAATTGTTCAAATAAGAGGAGGAAAAATGTTTAAAACTAAAGAAAAAATAATAATAAATACTAAAATATTGTTTTTTATAATATGTATGTATGTACTTACTTTTCAAAATTTCTTGGAAAATCACATTGAGATATTTCGATATTTTGATGAAGCCTTATCTATTATAGCTATACCAATTATTTTCCTTAATTTTTTTCCAAAAGTTAAGAAAGAATATAAAGAGTATTTTTGCATATTGATTTTGTTATTTGGGATATTTATATTAGGAATTGCATCTAATATTATATATAAATATCAAACAATAAAATATATAGTATCAGATATTATTGTATGTAATAAATTTTTTATGATTTTATTTTTAAGTAGTATAGTACTTAAAAAAAATTTAATAGAAAAATATAAAAAAGAAGTAGCAAAACATAGTAGAATAATAGTAAATTTATTACTAATTTTAACTATTTTAAATTATGTAATAAATTTTTTTCCTTCTGAAAAAAGATTTGGGATAAAAGTTAACACATTATTTTATTCTGCTCCAACATATTTAGCAGCAATTTGCATATTTTATATATCATTAAATTTTATAATAAATGATAAAAAGTCAAAAAAATATATATGCATACTAGTATTGATTTTGATATCAACTTTAAGATTTAAAGCTATTGGAGCAGCAATATTGGCTGTTTTAGTAAGTGTATATATAGATAGAACGAATAGAAAAATTAAGATATCAAAGATGATTATTTTAGCTGTAATTGCTGTGATTATATCTTACGAACAAATAGGATATTACTATTTCAATGACGGCTATGCAAGAAATGAACTAACAGTAAAATCGTTGGAAATAGCAAAGGATTTCTATCCACTAGGGAGCGGATTTGGAACATATGCATCTTATTTTTCTGTAGTTAATTATTCTCCAATGTATTACGAATATGGTTTGAGTAATATTTTTGGCTTAACTGAAGATAATCCGAATTTTGTTTCAGATGTTTTTTGGCCAATGGTTTTAGGGCAATTTGGAGTATTTGGATTTATAATATATATAATTTGTATTATAATTTTATTTTCAAAAATTCAAAAAGACTATAGTTTAGAAAATAAGAAGTATTATATTGCAAAGATGATTTGTTTTATTTATTTAATAATTTCTAGTACATCAGAATCTGCATTTGTTAATCCATTATCAATTTCATTAGCAATTATTATAGGAATACAAACAAAAAACGAGACTAATAATGAAAGGAGAATTTATGAGAGGTCAAAAAACTGCTAAAAACTTGATTGTATCATTAATATTACAAATAGTTGTATTAGTATGTGGCTTTATTGTTCCAAAGCTAATAATTAGCAGTTTTGGATCAAATGTTAATGGACTAATATCATCAATTACTCAATTTTTAGCATATATAACATTACTTGAAGCAGGTATAGGTCCAGTAGTTAGAGCAGCATTATATAAGCCAATAGCAAAAAAAAACAGGCAAGAAATTATAAATATTATAAAAGCCGCAGATAAATTTTTTAAATCAATTGCTACTATATTTGTTATTTATATAATAATATTATGTTTTATTTTTCCTGTAATTGTAAAGAATGAATTTGATAATATATATACTATTAGTTTGATAATAATAATTTCATTAAGTACTTTTTGTGAATATTTTTTTGGTATGGCATATAGACTGTTTCTTAAGGCTAACCAAGAGACTTACATTATATCATATATTCAAATATTTACGACTATTATAAATACAATAATTGTTCTTATTTTAGTAAAAACAGGAGCCAATATACATATTGTAAAATTAGGAAGTGCTTGCATTTATATTCTAAGACCAATATTACAACATTTGTATGTAAAAAAAAGATATAATTTTGATTTGAATAATGCCGAAAATAATTATAAATTAGAAAATAAATGGGATGGATTGTCACAACATATTGCTGCTGTTATTCATGATAATACAGATATTGCGATTTTAACATTCTTTACATCTTTAACAGAAGTATCTGTGTATTCTGTTTATAATTTAGTTATTAAAGGAATTAAAAATTTAGTTGATTCATTAACAGGAGGAGTCGATGCTGCTTTTGGCGATATGATAGCAAAGGATGAAAAAAAAATATTAAATCAAAATTTTAGTATGTATGAATTTTTTTACTATACTGTAATAAGTTTTTTGTTTATATGTTCTTTGATATTAATAGTACCTTTTATAAATGTATATACAAATAAAATTACAGATGTTAATTATGATAGACCTATTTTTGCTTCAATTATGGTAATTGCTGAATTAATATATTCATTAAGAATTCCATATAATACATTAACATTATCAGCTGGACATTTTAAGCAGACAATGAAAGGGGCTTGGGTTGAAGCAATATTAAATATTATAATTTCTACAATATTAGTATTAAAATTAGGTATTATAGGAGTAGCAATAGGAACATTGATTGCTATGAGTGTAAGAACGGCAGAGTTTATATTATATGCATCTAAAAATATATTAGAAAGAAATCCACTTATTGGATTTAAAAGGATAATAGAAATTGGTATAGAAATAATATGTGTAGTTATTATAAATAATTTAATATATAATAAATTTAAAATTACTAATTATTTTGAATGGGGAATATATGCTATAATAGTTTCAATAATTACTATTTTAGTTATTATTATATTCAATATTACAGTTAATAAAAAAGAAGTAATTGAAGTTACAAAAAAAATAAAAAATATAATAATGGGAAGGAAAATAAAAAATGGATAGTAGTAATAATATAATGAACAAAATTATATCATATATGCTAAGGCAAAAAATTGCTAATGTATTATCAGATAAATGTTATTTAAAATTAAGATATAAAATATCTTATGGTAAAAAATTAAATTTAGATAACCCTACAAGCTATAATGAAAAATTGCAATGGTTAAAACTCTATGATCGAAGAAAAATTTATACAGATATGGTTGATAAATATGAAGTAAAAAAAATTATAAGTGAAAAAATTGGAAATGAATATGTTATACCAACACTAGGAATATATGATAAGTTTGATGATATAAATTTTGAAAAATTACCAAATCAATTTGTTATAAAATGTACACATGATTCGGGAGGAATGATAATTTGCAGAAACAAAAATAAGCTTGACATAAAAAAAGCAAGAAAAAAGATTAATAAATCAATGAAAAAAAATTATTATTTTTATGGCAGAGAATGGCCTTATAAAAATGTAAAACCAAGAATTATAATTGAACAATATATAACACCATCAAAAGTTGAGGAAAATCAAGAAAAATTCTCTTCAACTGAAAAGATACAAAATAAGATAGGTTTATTGGATTATAAATTTTTATGTTTTGATGGAGAGGTAAAATTGCTTTTTATGGATATTGGGGTTATAGGTAAGGGAACTGGACATGCAGAAGAATATTATAGAAATATATATGATAAAGAGTTTAATTTATTACCTTTTATAGAAACAAGAGAAAATTACAAAGAAAAAATAGAAAAACCCAAAAATTTTGATAAAATGATAGAAATTGCACAAAAAATTTCAGAAGGAATACCTCATTTGAGAGTAGATCTATATAATATAGATGGTAAAATTTATTTTGGAGAAACAACTTTTTTTCATGGAAGTGGGCTATCTAATTATTTTAAACCTGAAGAATGGAATGATAGGTTAGGAAATTATATAAAATTACCAAAAGAAAAATAATATTATGGAGAAAAAATGAAAAGAAAAAAAACAATAATTATATTAATATTAATATTTATATTTATATTTATATGTATTGGGACTTTAATATTAAATCTTTATATGAATAATTCAAAAAGTGAAATATATAAAACAATCATTTCTTTTAAAAAGAATAATACTAATAAACAATATAATTTTATAGAAGATGAAAATACAAAAACATTTTATGTATCTAGTACAGGTACTTCTAATGAAGGAATATCTCCTGAAGACCCTATGTCATTAGAAAGTGCATTAAAAAAAACATATTCTAGTAATCAGAAAATATTATTAAAAGCGGGAGATACATTTTATGGAAAAGTATCATTTAATATTAAATTAACAGACGATAATAAAATGTGCTATATAGGAAAATATGGAGAAGGCAATATGCCAATTATTAGCGGAGCAAAAATTGTTAGCAGGGCAGAAGTATGGGAAAAATATTCAAATGATATATATAAAATAAATTTGACAAATCTAAACAATTTTTATGGGGTGAATTCATGTGATGAGAATTCTTGTATGATTGGATTTATAAGAACGGAAGATGGAAAAATATTTGGAGGATTGAAAAAAAAGATTTCAGATTTATCGAATGATTTTGATTTTTATTGTGATGGACAAAATTTATTTTTAAAAAGTTTTGAAAACCCAATCAACAGATATGGAAAATTATATTTGGCAACAAAAACTGATTTGTTATGTTTGTCTAGACATGTAGAAGTAGAAAATTTGCATGTAAAGGATACAGGAGCACATGGAATTGTTAAAAGGCAATATCAAATATTTAATACATTGATTCATAATTGTATTGTAGAAAATATAGGGGGATCATATAATGGTCCTATAGAGTCAGATTCTGATGTAAGATATGGAAATGGGATTGAATTATGGAATACATCATATAATGTTGATATAGAAAATAATATTATAAGAAATGTTTATGATGCAGGTATAACGATACAAGGAAATCAAGATGGATTTTCGAATATTAATATAAGAAATAATATAATAATAAATACGTGTTATTCTTTCGAATTGTGGGGATCAAAAAAGTCAGAGGGATTAGACAATGTTAATGTTACAAACAATATTTCAATAAATGAGGGAAAAGGTTGGGCACAGAGTGTAAGACCAAATCCATATAATAGCGCAAATTTTGTTTTTTATTCATTTGCTGATACAGCAAAGATGAATATAAATATTTATAGTAATAAATTTTTGAATTCAGAAAGACAGTTTTATGTATTATATACAATTAAAGATAGATTTAAAAAAGAAATGAAAATAGATAATAATACATATTATTATAATGATCAATGCTATTATGTTAATAATTCAAAAAATGGAGAATTAAAAGATTATTTAAATAGTGAATATAATATTGAAAAAAATTCTGATTTTTATTTGATTGATGGTAAAGAACAAAGTTTGATTTCAAATACAGATATCATGAACTCAAATGATTATAATCAAATAGTAGATTATTATAAACAATTTGAAAATAATTATAGGAATAGAAAAAATACAAATGGTATTATTAAGGAAAATATTAATGTTTACAACTCAAATAATGGCTTTTATAATAATGAGGCAATAAACATAAAATATAATATTTTAATAAAAAATTTAAATAACTTACCTAGCCAAACAACATCAATTACAAAAGACACAATAAATTCAATATACAATCAACAATACGAATTAATAAATACAATAGTAGAAGAATTTAACAATAAAAAAATAAATATAAGCGAAAGTGAATATCAAACATTAGTTACAGAATTATTAAACATCTCAGAACAATACAAAGAACTATTCAACACATACATAACAGAGGACGATATACAAAATAGCACAATAGAAAACAATATAAACAATGTAATTGATAGATATAATGAAAACAAAGATATAGATATGACAATGTGTGCAGAATTAATAAACAACATCAAAGAAATATACAACGATAAAATACAAACAGAAGAAACATCATACAATTACCTAAACAAACGAAGAATCCAAAACACATGCACAATAATATCAAAAATGCTAGAAAACAAAATAAAAGAAACAGCACAACAAGAAGCACAAAAAATAGGTATAGCATACAACATAGATCAAAGCACACTAACAAACAAAGACGTAATAGCACAAATAAAATTACCAAATAGTAAAAGCAGTATAGAAAGCAACCCAAACAATGAAAAATACACCTTTGCAGAAAACGGAACTAAAAATATAACAATAAACATTAGAGGATACAAATACAATTATAATATTAAGGTAACCAACATAGACAAAACACCACCACAAATAACCGGAATAGAACAAAGCGGAAAATACAAAGAAAGTATAACACCACAAATAACAGACGAAAACCTATCAGAGGTAAAACTAATAAAAGATGGACAAGAAGTAGAAAATTACAAACAAAACACCGCAATAACACAAGAAGGAATATATCAACTAAAAGCAACAGACAAAGTAGGAAACGAAACAAGCATCAATTTTGTAATAGCATATCCAGAAGATGAAAAATATAAAATAGAAAACAACACAATAAAAAACATAAAAGGTGAAACATCAGTAGAAATATTAAAAGGAAAATTGCAAGTAGACGAAAAATATACAATAAAAAGAAAAGATACAGAAATACAAAATAGCGAGAACATTGCAACAGGGGATATATTAGAAACAGAAAGTGGAAACAAATATACATTAATTGTACGTGGTGACCTAAACAAAGACGGCAAAGTGGATATAAAAGACCTAGTAAAAATGAGAAAATTCTTACTATTAGGTAATAATTTAGACGAAAGCGAAGAAATGGCAGCAGACACAAACATAGATGGAAAAGAAATAAGCATAAAAGATTTGGTAAAAATGAGAATTATCTTACTAACTCAGTAACAAAATTGTAATAAAACTGTAACATAAACTTAATATAAAGAACATTTACAAAGAAAAACGAAAATGGTACAATATTAATATAAAAAACAGAAATGTGTAAAAAATTAGTATTGGAGAGATGAAAAATGAGAAAAAATATTATATTAAGTATATTTATGATAATAACACTATTGGTAGCAAACATATCGTTTGCAGCAGGAACACCAACTGCGGAATTAACAATAACAGCAAACAAAACCACAGTTACAAGCACTGACAAAACAATAGAAGTAACAATTACATTAGGAAATATAAGTAATCTAGTTTCAACAGGAAGCAATATAGTTTTAGCATACGAGGGAACACTAGAATATGACTCAAATATGTTCGAAAAAGTAGAAGTAAAAGGCCAAAACGACTGGACTGCATCATATGAGCCAACCACTAAAAAAATATTAGGAGATACAACAAGTGCTAAAGCGAACACAGTAATTGCAAAATTAACATTTACTTTAAAAAACAGTGTAGCAAAAGATGCAACAGGAACTATTAAATTAAACAATATCAAATTAACAGATGAAACAAACGATTTTACTTTTAATAAAACTATTACTGTAACAAATAAAACCCAAAGTGAAGATCCAAAACAAGATAAAACAGAAAGTGACGAAAACAAAATACCTGATAACAACACAATAGATGATAAAAATTCAATAGATAAGGTTCAAAGCAAAGATAATAACACTGTAGATCCTAGCAAAGCAAAAGGCAGTCTTCCTAAAGCGGGTCTTAAAAATGTTATGATTTTGGCAGCATTAATTATTGTGATTTCCGGTGTATTTAGTTTTGCTAGATATAAAATGATTAAATTGAAATAATTTTTAAAACAACTCAGAATTTAATTTTGGGTTGTTTTTATATCACCTTTTTTGTGGTTATAAATTTGTCAAAATTTTCTTAAATTCGACAAATTTATAATAAATGCACATTATAACTACAACAGAAATAAAAAGGGAAAATGAATAAAAAAAGGAGAAGAATAACCATAATTTATAAAAAGTGGCTATTATTTATTTTTAATATTTTTATTCAATTTCTTGACAACTATCAATTGATAGTTTATAATAAATTCAGGTGATAATATGTCAAACAAAATATGTTCAAAAAAACAAGAAATAGAAAAATTTTTAGAAGAATTAAAAAACATAATAAATAGTAAAGAATTCAATATAAATACAGACTTAGATATTCTAATGAAAAAATCGACAGAACGGAATAGATGATCCATTTACAACACAAAATACATTAATATCATTAAATTTCGATAGATACGACATAAAAGACACACTATTAAACTTAAAGACAAAGGAATATCTAGAAACATTAATAGATAATAAAAATAGTAATTTACCATATTTTTATGCATTTATAAAAGAAATAGATAAAAGAAATGTATATATAAAGGTTAAGATAAGAAGCAAAGAGAATCATAAAATTTTTTGTGTATCATTTCATTTTGCAAGATATTCAATCAATAAATTACCATATGCAAATTAGGAGGTAAGTATTATGGAAAAATTAATAGAAAAGATTAAAGTAAATTGTCCGATATGTAACAAAGAGCATTTTGTAGAAAAAAGAAAAAGAACAAACAAAATAAAAATAAAAGACAAAGTAATTGAATACGAAGAAATATATTTACAATGTCCACAAACAAATGAAGAAGAAAATGAGTATGTAAATGCAGAAATAATGGATGAAAATCTGCAAAATGCAAGAGATGCATATAGATTTCAAAACAATCTATTAACCTCAAAAGAAATAAAGCAAATAAGAAATAAATACAAAATAACACAACTAGAAATGGCTAAACTTCTTGGAGTAGGAGACATAACAGTAACAAGATACGAAACAAAGCAAATACAAGACGAAGCACACGACAAAATAATGAGATTAATAGATGAGAATGCACTAATAGCATTGGAATATTTAGAAAAAAACAAAGAAAAATTTCAAAAAGAAGAAAGATACGAAACAATAGAAAACAATATAAAAACTGTAATAGTTAAAGAAACACTTAACTACTTAAACGAGCAAGAAATAGAGGCTAAATATGTGAACTTTTTAGAAAAAAATACTGAAAATGGAAACACATCATTAGAAATAAATAAAACAGAAGCAATAATAAATTATATATCACAAAATTATCCTCATTTATATAAAGTGAAATTAATGAAATTATTATGGTATATAGATTCAATTGCATACAAAGAAAATAAAAAAAGTTTAACAGGATTAGTATACACACACCAAAAGATGGGAGCATTACCAATTGCATATGACGAACTTTTGAAATTACCATCAATAAAAGTAGAAGAAGAGATAATAGATAAAGAAAATTATTCTGTTTGTTATCATATATTCCCAAATGAAAATTACAAATTAAAAGTAAAACTAACAGAAAGCGAAAAAGAGATCTGCGATAGGGTAATAAACAAGTTTAAGAATTTTACGACTAAAGAATTAATTAATTACATGCATAATGAAAAAGCATATACAGATACTAAAACAAATGAAGTTATAGATTTCAGTTATGCAAAATTTGTGGAGATATAATTGCAGTACAAAAAATAAAAGAAAAAACTAATTATAGAAAAAAACTATAATTAGTTTTTTCTATAATTAAAAACAAACAAAAAAAGTGAAAAAATTATAAAAAAACAAAATATCACAAAAACTCTTTACATTTTGCCAAAAAAAATATAAGATATATAGGTAAAAAAATAAAAAAGAGGAGACCAAAATGGAAGAAGAAAAAGAAATAAAACAAAGCCAAAAAGGAAAACACTCAGAAAGCAAAAAAGAAAACAAAAAACAAAAAAGCAAAAAAGGAAAAATAATCAAAATAATACTATTAACCATAATAGTACTAATTATAATAGTAGCAATAGTAGCAGGAACATTTATACACGGAAAACTATCAAAGATAAACTTTCAAGAAATAGACGAAAACAATATAGGAATAAACGAAAACATGTATAGCGAAACAGAAGGACTAACACAAAAAGAATACGACCAAGTAATAAACATCATGTTATTAGGATCAGATTCAAAAAATATGGACAATACATATGCAGGAAATAGTGATGCAATGATAATAATATCTATTAACCCAAAATACAAAAGCATAAAATTAATAAGCATCCCAAGAGACACTGCTGCAAATATAGAAGGTATGGACCATAGGTATAAAATAAATACTGCATTTGCAACAGGAAAAGAAGAATTAGCATTAAAAACAGTAAATACAACATTTGGACTAAATCTAAAAGAATACGTAACAATAAATATATCTTCAATGTATGATATAATAAACGAATTAGGCGGAGTTGAAGTAAATGTTACACAAGATGAAATGAAATGGGTAAATGAGTATGTAGATATGTTCTATAAATTTTCAGGAAAGCCAACGCAAAAACTTACAACATATGGAAAAGTAACACTTACAGGAGAACAAGCAGCATCTTATGTAAAAGAAAGAATGTCAGGAACAAATAAAAAAGACGGTGAACATGGAGACTATGGAAGAACAAGAAGACAAAGAGATGTCTTTATATCTATGATGAACAAAATAGCAAGCAAAGACCCAAAAGAAATTTCAAGAATTGTGGACCTAATATTAAGCCAAGTAACAACAAATATTGATGTTTCAAAATATACAACAATGTTACCAAACTTTATATCAAATAAAGATGAATACTTAAATAACATTACATCAGTAATGCTACCTGCATTAGACTACAGTAATGAAATATTTGAAAACGGTGCATATCTATATGTCACAGATACTGAAAAAGCAAAACAAGACTTTATAAAATACATGTATCAAATGTAACAATATATTTTTTTGTAAGAACAAATAAAATCAAAAAAATCACAATAAAAAAACATAAATTTTTATAAACACTTGATACAAAAATTCAGGTATGATAAAATAAGAGATATCAAAAAATAAAAGGAGAAAAACATGGGAGAAGAAATTGATTTAAAAGAATTACTAACATTATTTTGGAACAAAAAAACACAGATAATATTAATAGTATTAATATTTATACTACTTGGAGTTATTTACACAACAGGGTTTGTAAAACCTAAATACACGTCATCAACAACACTTTTATTAGCAACAGGAAACACATCAAGTAAAACTAATACAATAACAACAACAGATGTAACATTAAACTCAAAATTAGTATCAACATATAGTGCACTTGTACAAAGCAAAAGCATTATAAGAGAAGTTATTTCTAATGTTGGAATAAACATAAGTGAAGAAGAATTAAAAAACAACATAACAGTAACACAAGAAAAAGATACAGAAATAATAAAAATATCTGTATCAAACGAAAATGCAACATCTGCAGCAAAATTAGCAAATGAAACAGCAAAAGTGTTTATGAAAAAAATAACAGAATTATATAACATAAACAATATCCAAATAGTTGATGAAGCAGAAGTTACATCTGCTCCATCAAATATCAATCATCCAAAAGATATAATGATATTTGCATTTATAGGAATTGTAGTTGCAGTTGGTTATGTATTAGTTGCAAATATGTTAGATACAACAATAAAAACAGCAGAAGAAGTTGAAAAACAATTTAAAGTGCCAGTTCTTGCAAGCATACCATTATATAATTTTGAACCTGCTAAAAGCAAAGGAGGAAAGAAAAAATAATGAAATTAAAAAAAGAATTAATAACACAAAGAGATCCAAAATCACCTGTATCAGAAGTATTTAGAACATTAAGAACAAACATACAATTTATGAGCACAAACAAAAAATTAAAAACTCTTTTGATAACATCAACATTTCCAAGTGAAGGAAAAAGTTGGGTAGCATCAAATTTAGCAGTAACTTTTGCACAAGCAGGAAACAAAGTAATATTAATAGATGCAGACATGAGAAAAGGAAGACAATACACAATATTTGGAGCATCACCACGCCCAGGACTTTCTAATTATTTATCAGGTATAGACGTAAAAGAAGGACAAGAACCAGATGTAATTAATTATTTACAAAAAACTGAAATTGAAAATTTATTATTAATGTCAGCAGGAAATGTACCACCAAATCCATCAGAACTATTAGTTTCACCACAAATGAATAAATTACTAGAAGACCTAAAACAGGCTTGCGACGTAATAGTAATAGATGGAACACCTTGCGAATTAGTTACAGACTCAGTTATTTTGTCAAGAATAGTTGATTCAACAGTTATAGTAACAGCACATAAAGAAACAAAAAAAGATAACTTAGAAAGAGTAATAAAAAATATTCAAAATGTTGGAGGACATTTAGCAGGAGTAGTAATAAATAAAATGCCTGTATCAATAAAAAAATACAACGAAAATTACTATTATGCATCAACATCAGGATCTACTTTACCATCAGAAAGTAGAAGAGAAATAAAAGATAAAACATATAATGTTTTAAAACAAAATAATGAAAATTATAAAAATGAAATATTTAAACAAAATCGAAATAATATAGACAATATGGATGAAAATAGAAGTAATATAGAAGAAAGCATGGAAAAACCAAGTTTCTTAAATAATAATTCAAATGATAATGTGAATAAATCACAAGAAATATTACAACAGATAAATTCATATTTGGACAATGAGAAGAAAAATTTAAACTAGGAAGAAGAGGGAGAACAACAAATGATAGACTTTCATTCACATATAATACCAAACATAGATGATGGATCTAGAAGCATAGAAGAAACATTTAATCTATTAAAAGAAGCAAAAGAAGCAGGCGTGAAGCTTGCGGTAGGCGGAAAAGGAATGCTTCTGTGGCAGGGCGCTGCAGCTTACAAACTTTACACAGGTCTTGAGATGCCGACAGATGAGTACCAGAAATTTCAGGCTGAGAACGAAGGGAAATAAGAAAAGGCAATTAGTGAAAACTTAGGAGCCAAAGGAATAGATATAGATTTATATTTAGGAAACGAAGTGTATATGACAGAGAATATGATGCAATTACTTATAGATGGAAAAGCATCAACTATTAATAATAGTTGTTATGTTTTATTTGAAATGCCATTAAATGCTGAACCAATGAACATGTATGATGTTATATATTCTTTGCAAGAAAATAAACTTATACCAGTATTAGCACATCCAGAAAGATATTCTTTTATCCAAAAAGAACCAGAACTTGTATATGACCTAATTCAAAAGGGAGTATTAATGCAAGCAAATTATGGAAGCATTTTAGGACAATATGGAAAAAATGCACAATTTATAGTAACAAAATTCTTTGAAAATAATATGATTCACTTTTTGGGAAGTGATGTACATAGACAAAATACTGTATATAAAGTGATTCCACAAGCATTAAAAGAAATAGAAGAAATAGTGGGAGCAAGCAAACTTGAGGAACTTACAACAAAAAATCCAAAACTCGCATTACAAAACAAAAGGATAGATATAGCAGAGCCTGAAGAATTTAAATTGACAATAAAAGAAAGAATTAAATTATTAATAAGCGAGTATTTAAAAAAATAAAAATATATTGGAGCCACTTATAATCAAATTTACTAAAGATTAAATACAAGAATTTGATTAAAGTGGCATAAAAATTATAATATATTGAAAGGAGATTTTTAACATGAGAAAATATTTTGGAACAGATGGTATAAGAAGAATTGCAAACACAGAACTTACACCAGAGTTAGTATATAAAGTAGCAAAAGCAGGAGCATATGTGTTATCAAAACATACAGATCATACACCTACAATTTTAATAGGAAGAGATACAAGAATTTCAGGAACACTTATAGAAAGTGCTATGGTAGCAGGATTTTTAAGTTATGGAGCAAATGTAAAATTATTAGGAGTTATCCCAACACCAGCGGTTGCATACCTAACAAGAAAATTGCAAGCAGATGCAAGTGTTGTTATATCAGCATCACACAACACATTTGAATTTAATGGAATAAAATACTTTAGTAACAAAGGTATGAAAATACCAGACAGTCTTGAAGAAGAAATAGAAGAAGTAATGGACTCTGGAAAAATTGATGAACTTACTGCAGTAAGTAGCAAAATAGGCGTTTCTGAGTATAGACAAGATTTATTAGATGAATATGTTTACTTTTTTAGAAAAAATTTTGATGATAATTTTGACAAATTAAATAGAGATGACTTTGTTGTTGGTATAGATACTGCAAATGGTGCAACATCAGTAGTTGCAGAAAAAGTATTTAAAGCATTAGGAATTAAATATAAAATAATACATAATCATCCAGACGGAATCAACATAAATGATAATTGTGGTTCAACACATTTAGACTCTTTGAAAAAATTTGTTGTAGAAAACAAATTAAGCCTAGGTGTAGCATATGATGGTGATGGAGACAGATGCTTAGCAGTTGACGAAAAAGGTAACGAAATAGATGGTGACATGATAATGGCCATTGTTTCAAATTATCTAAGAAAAAAAGGAAAACTTGCAAAAGATACAGTTGTAGCAACAGTTATGAGTAACCTTGGATTACATAAATATGCAAGAGATAATGGATTAGAACTTGTTCAAACAAAAGTTGGAGATAGATATGTATTAGAAGAAATGCTTAAAGATGGATATAACCTAGGTGGGGAACAATCTGGACACGTAATTTTATTAGATTACAACCCAACAGGTGATGGAATTTTAACATCATTAATGTTAATCCAAGCAATATTGGAAGAAAATGAAACTGCTTCAAAAATGGCAGAAATCATTAAATTGTATCCACAAGTTTTAATAAATGCAAAAGTAAATTCAGATAAGAAATATGATTATGATAAAGATGATGAAATTAAATCTGCAATAGAAAAACTTGAAAAAGAATTTGCTGGAAATGGTAGAGTTTTAATTAGACCTTCTGGAACAGAACCTTTAGTTAGAGTTATGATAGAAGGAGAAGACCAAGAATATATAACTAAAAAGGCAAAAGAAATTGCTAATTTGATTGAAGAAAAATTGAAATAGTAAAAATTTATGCAAACTACTTGAATTATGAAAAAAATGTGATATAATAATATACAAATTAAAGCAAAGCAACTTTGCTAAAAAAATAAAATATAAAAAACAAAAGTAAGGACAACACAAATTATACAATATCTTTTAGAGAACCAATGGTTGGTGAAAATTGGTAAGTAAAAATAATTTGTTATCACCTAACTGTTTTTGGACTGAAAAAAGTAAGAGCTAATTATATGATAAAAATAATTAATATAAATAGCAAGTAAGTTCAAACGTAAATCTGCGTTAAAGATAAATGAGAGAATAATGTAAAACAAATTAGAAAATATAAATAAAAGTGGAACATTATTAAGATAGGTGGTACCGCGGAAAAGGCTATTTCGTCCTAGTAAAAACTAGGATAGAAGTAGCTTTTTAAAATGTCCAAAAAAAGATAAAATAAAAAAGGAGGAATTTTTATGTATAAAAAGGTAGAATTAAAAGACGGCTTTGTAGGAATGGA
>ERZ773143.1407-NODE-1407-length-21329-cov-7.276723_pt1 | contig 21329 bp, 15 predicted proteins | sample MGYA00580852_ERZ773143 | MGnify/ENA primary metagenome ERZ773143 (study PRJEB29015, sample SAMEA2737853) | human gut metagenome | biome: human gut; feature: human-associated habitat; material: faeces | place: China | collected 2012 ... | reverse complement strand
GGGGCTTTCAGCCAGACCTGCTCATGCCGCAGGAGGCACTCTTCGCCAGAGGGGCGCATTCCATGCAGGCTGCTATGCGCAGGGCACTCTTACGCAGAGGGCGTTCCGGCAATGCTGCTTTTCCTAAAACCGAAAGCAATGTTGCCGGAAATCTATGCCGGATGTGCAGAAAGGAGGCCTCCAGACATGGCGATTTTTCATTACACAGTCAAAATAGTCGGACGTAGTAAAGGGAAATCTGTTATCTCCGCTTCCGCATATCTCAATGGGGATGTGATGAAAAACGAGGAAACCGGGAGAATCAGTTATTACACTTCTAAAAAAGAAGTGGTCTACACCAGTCTGATGATGTGCGAAAACGCACCTCCTGAATGGCAGATAGTACCAGAGGAAAATATAAAACGCTTTCAGAAATCTGTCCGATACAAAAAGTCAGCAGATAAAGAAGCTGCTTTAGAAAAATTTAAAATCACATTTCAGAAACAGAGGTTATGGAATGAGGTATTGAAGATTGAAAAAAGTGCGGATGCCCAATTTGGCAGGTCATTTGAATTTGCCCTTCCCAAAGAATGGAACAGACAGGAACAAATTCAATATACAACTGACTATATCCAAAAAACTTTTGTAGATAGAGGAATGTGCGCTGATTGGAGTATCCACGATAAAGGGGATGGCAACCCCCATGTCCATCTGCTTCTGACTATGCGTCCTTTTAACCCGGATCATTCTTGGGGAAAGAAAGAAGTCAAGGATTGGGATTTTGTCAGAGATAAAAACGGAAATATCGTGATTGATGAATCCCATCCGAACTGGTGGCAGGATAAGAAAAACCCTGACCGTCATGGAATCCGTATCCCTGTATTAGACGAAAACGGAATTCAGAAGATTGGTGCAAGAAACCGCCTGCAATGGAAACGGGTGCTGACCGATGCTACCGGATGGAACAATCCAAAAAATTGTGAACTGTGGCGGAGTGAGTGGGCAAAGGTGTGTAATGAACATCTTCCTTTGCATAATCAGGTCGATCACCGTTCTTATGAAAAACAGGGAAAACTCCAGATTCCTACCATCCATGAAGGTGCTGACGCAAGAAAGATTGAACAAAAGTTTCTTGTCGGGCAGGAAATAAAAGGTTCGTGGAAAGTAGCGGAAAATCAAATCATAAAACAACAAAACACGTTATTGCAAAAGATACTGGACACCTTTGGAAAAGTATCGGGTGCATTATCATTATGGAAGGAGCGATTAAATGACATTAGAAGAAAGCCGGGAAATTATACCCTTAATGGAGTCCATGATTGGGCAAATCGAAGAACAGCAGACCTTAATGACAGAAATGATTCTGGAAATGCAGAACCGGGACACCCAACTCTCTCTTATGCAGGAACAGAATCAGAAATTGCAAAAATTAAACAGCGAGTTATCCGAGCTGCTCAACATTTTGCCAAATACCGAGGAACTGCTTTCCAAGATGGAAGAACAGAAAACGAAGATAGAACTTTTGGAAAACGAAAATCAGCAATGGCAGAAATTGGCACAGAAGCTGAACAGCGAAAACAGTTTATTACTGAAACAGAACACCGAATTGCTGAACTGGAACAGCAGATAGAGAAAGGACGTGATATAGATGAACGAATCCAGAGAATCAAAGAACGCCGAACAGTTGGAAGAACTTCTGCTCTTGACCGAGGAGATACAAGAAGAACTGGAACAGAAAGACCAGCTTATCGTGGAACTGAAGACGCAGCTCAGCGAATCTCTGACCTTGAACGAGAAATTAAACAAAGAGAACAGAGCCGGGAATATTCAAGCATTAAAGAACGACTTGAAGCTGGCAGACAGAGCATTGCAGATCGAGAAAGAGAAGCTGCGAAGCGCAAACGTCACGATAGGGGAATGTCAAGATAAAATACGATGCTTAACACAACAACGGGATTATGCCCGGATACATCAGAAAATCGTAGAGATACCGGTAGAAAAGCCGGTGCTCTATGAAAAATGTGAAGCCTGTGACCGGACAGCCTATCAGAATGAAAAAGCGAAATACGAAACACAAAAAGAGCGACTTGCAGGACAGTATAAAGCAAAAACGGTAATATTCCAAACAACCTTGTTCCTTCTTGCATGGTATTCGCTGACAACCACTCTTTTTCAGGCAGTACAGTCAGATGTGTTTCTTTCCGATTGCAAATCATTCTTCCATGATGCAGCGTCATTCATACAAACTTTTATCGGTTGGACGATTGAGGTCGGGCAATCTGTGGCACAGATTAGCACAAAAATTCCAAATCCTTTTATAGCCGGAATGGTATATTGGATATTGCTAATATTGATTGTAGGAATATGTATGGCAGGAACAGGGATGCTGGCGATACTGATAGAAATAAAGGTTATAGAATTATATAAGAAAAACTGTTGGGATGTTATTACTCTACTAATGATACTGACAAGTGTTGCTATTGTCATTTATTTTGGAGAATCAATCAAAAAAGTACTGTCAGTAAATCTTCTATTGCTTTTCGTACTTTCGCAGGGCGCATATGTTGGAATTAGATGTTATCTTAAAGTTTGGTTAGAAAAAAGACCATATTAGTATTTTCAACTTACTGTATAGACAGTAAAATTACTCCATACCAGCCTAGTGAAAATTTACTGTATGAAAAGAAGTATTACAGAGAAAAAAGGCTGTAAAAACAGGAACAGCCAGCCCGAAAGAATTTACGGACTGGCTGTATCTGCAAAGTAATGTAATTGTGAGGCTGACTGAATACTAAATTTTTTTCTCGTTGTGAGGTTTCTGTGACATTTGCCTGATGGCAGTATCGAAATTGCAGTAATTACTCATGCAAAATGCTTCTTCGTTTTATACACTATACCTATATGGTGGAGCACCAAATGAAAGGAGCAAAAAATATGTCTGAGATTCAAAATGCGATTGAAGTAAAGAACTTAAAAAAAGGTTTTGGTGGCAGAGTTTTGTTTGAAAATTTTAGCCTGAATGTAAAAGCAAATACAATCCATGCGATTATTGGTCCGAACGGTTCTGGAAAGACAACACTGCTACGCTTGATTACAGGGGTATACCAGCCAAATGCAGGGACAATCAACATTGCAGGGAAATATGCAATGCAGCTTGAAAATGACTATCTGTATGAAGAACAGACTGGTCTTGAAAATTTGAAAATTTTTGGGAAATACTTTGGATTTGAAATAAATGATCGTTCAGACGGCTATTGTACGCAATTAGGATTGACCGAGCATTTAGGAAAGCGTGTTAGCACTTATTCTAAAGGAATGAAAAGAAAACTGTCCCTTTTGATTGTGATTATGATGGGACGGGATATTCTGCTCATGGATGAACCAACATCGGGTGTAGACCCCATATCCAGAGTAGAAATCCGTAGTTTGATAGAGGCTCTAAAAGCTGACGGAAAAACGGTTATTATCACTTCACATGACCTTAGCGAGATTGAAAAGTGCGCTGATGATGTATCTATGATTAAAAATGGCAGATTGCTGTTTGATAAGGGTATTCAAGAAATGCAAGGACAATCATTGGAAGAAATCTTTATTAAGGAGGGCAATCGGCATGAGTAACATGGGAAAAGGCGCAGGCTACTATCTTACCAGAAGTAAAAGCCTCCTAATTGATACTGCGATTGTTGCCATTCTGGCGATTTTTATGAGCTTTGCAATGCAGATGGACGCCTTGCAGTCTAAGGGAGAAGATTATTTAGTCCTAATGCTCTATGCGGTTATTTTTGGTCTTACCTCCCTGCAATCCGGTGCTATGATTGTAGATTTGACAGCAAAGGATAAGTTAAGCCGGAGAGTTGAATTTTTTGCAGCTTCTGGAATTGCGGTAAAAGAGATTATAAAACAGTATTCGATACAGATTTTCCGATTTTCTGGTATTATCCCGTTCTTTGTTTTTATGAGTTGCTATTACTTTACCGACTGGACAATGAGCTTTGGGCGGATCGTATGCGTTTATCTTAGTATTCTTGTACTTAGTTTTTGTGAGATTGTCGCTTTGAATATCATTGTACTGGATGTGAAACGAGTAAAACTGTTCAAAAATGTTCTGTTCTTTGGTAATTTTGCACTGGTTTATTTGATTGCGATGTCGGCAGAACGAATTACAGAGTTTGTGAATCAACATCATATAGGAATTGACTATTTGATTATTGTGGTTGATGTTGCACTTTGCATGATGTTTGCACTATTAAGTTTCTTTAAGGCTCGGCACATGAGCAACGAAACAGTTATCAGGAGGGATGGCGAATGGGTTTGATAACCTTAAACCTTAAAAGGGTATTGAACTGGAATTTTATATTTATGAGTGCGGTAGCAGCTATCTTCGGCATGATCTCTCTGATGAACTTTGGGGATATTTCAGAAAACATTGTATTTGGCGTTGATATAAAGTATTTTATGCTTGATGGATACCTGTGCTTATTTATCTTTTTTGCCGGAGAAATAAGCAAGGATATGTTGCAGCAAGAAAAAATCACAAAGAGAATAGAATGGAAACTTGCTAATGGTATTAAAATCTCAAGTATTGTTAAGGAGAATCTGCTATCACTATGGATTGGAACGCTGATCCTTTTGTTTCCTCTACTTTTGATAATTTCCATTCGCCTGCCAAACCTTATCTTGTTATTAGGCACCTATTTTCTGATCCTTAGCATATTGTATTCGGCATTTATAAATGTTTTGATTCTCTGGATTAGAAATATGAACTGGTTTAAGAGTATTCCTATCTTTGCAACACTGCTTCATATTTTGCTGGTTGTCTTAAAATGTGGGATATTTATGAAAACGAATAATGTGTGGGTGTTGCTACTATTTTCTCCAGTGAGTATAATAGTTTTGACTGCGTGTGGTTTATGTCTGATGACTAAAGAACGGATCGTATCATCATATTACTAACATAATGAATTTTAGCTGAAAGGAGGGGGGCTATGCAGGATAAACGCTTCTATCCGTATCTGTTTCTTCATGCGGGTATTGTGACTTTATGGGTTATATTGGATAGAACACATAAAGGAATTGCGAATGACGGAGCCATCAACTTATTGTCGATTGCCGTCTTGCTTTGTTATTTCAATCTGCTCTATCTTCATGTAATGACATCACGGCGAAAGGCAACAATATCTGAATGTGGCTGGAACCTGCTTTCTGTTTCCTTTATTGCGGCGCTGATGTATGATGGATTTTCCACCTTATACACGGGTGCATTTCTGGTTTTTGCATTGATTATCGGAATAATGCTGGTAAGAACTGACGCAAGCCGGGGAAAAATGGTTCGCTTGCTGTTTGGAATTGCGTCTATCATACTGTCGTTTTTCAATTTCCGAATTCTACCTGCGATAACTATGTTAATTGGAATGTTCGTGGGAATTTTCCTTGATTATAAATATATAAATTTGAAACAGGTTAATATTCTTCCGATTGCCCAGAGGAAAGCAAGATATGTCCTTGTTTTCATGATTCCTTTGCTTACAATCGTACTTTATTGCTTTGATTTGTCCACCCTGCAAGTCAATGTATTTTTTCAGCTTATAATGCTTTTATTTGAGGCTTTTGCTGTCATTCATCTTGGCGACATGGAAGCTCGTTACAACGAGCTGACAAAGTATTATGAATTAACGAACTATATTGCAAGTGAGAGGGAAGATTTTTCAATGCTACTTCACAACGATGTGCTTCAAGATATTGGAGGTGCCAAAAATCTTCTGTCGCTTCGCTCACCAGCTATTGATGAAACAAAAAGGATATTATCTGATTTGGAACTGCGAATAAGAAATATGATGAATTTCTATTCGTCTAATATCTTTTCGGGGTATGCTTCATGGGAACATATTGAATATATGCTTGACGCCATTAAGAAGCTGTACCCAAAGAAAAATATATTTATAGATTTTACCATTGACAGCGAAGCAAGGATTGCTTTGAAAAAAGATAACAGTTTGGAACAGACTATGCAGATAATCAAAGAACTTGTCAACAATGTTTATAAACACGCTGCCGCTACTTTTATTCATTTGGAAATCGCGCTAAATGAAGAAAGTAGACTCGTAATTACCTGTCAAAATGATGGAGCGAAACCAAATGACATTGAAAATATTCTTTCTTCCAAAGGTGGTATGCTGTTCTTGACGGTGTTGATAAATGGGAATGGTGGTAACATTCAGTATTTAGAGAAAGATGGTATTTTAACTGCAACGGCAGTTTTGGGGAGAAAAAATGAAGATATTACTATTTGATGACCACAGGATATTTGGAGAGAGTTTAAGCAAACTTCTGGAAGATTGGGACGCAATCTCAATCTGTCACTATGTAAGTAATGAAACAGAGTTTTGGAATATTCTTTCCGTAGACGAATGGGACATTGTATTACTTGATGTCAACCTAAGAGAGCAGTCAAAAAGTTCTGGCATTGATCTGATAGAAACGATATATAGTAAAAAGCCAAAAATAAAGGTGGTTATGCTATCCTCTTATGATATGCCAGTTTATAGACAGGAGGCACTTAAAAAAGGCGCCGTAAGTTATATTGATAAGTCTGCTTCTGCTGACGAGTTGGTAAAAAAACTCACAGCTATTAGTAAAGGTCACAAGTCCACTACGCCCCCTTTATTAGATCCCCTGACAGATCGTGAAGCGGAAATTATTAAGGCGATTGGAACAGGGAAAACAAAGCATGAAATAGCGCAAGAACTGTATATCAGTGAACGGACACTTTACAACCATATCCAAAGCATCTATGATAAGCTGGGGGCTAAAAATGCTATCGAAGCCTATAACAAGGCTATTGCACTTGGATATATCACACCCTTAATATGAGTTTAGGCAATAAGAGGGACAGATATATCAGAACACAAGTGACAAGTATGCACATTATGTAAGCAGATAGCAAAAACAAGTATCATTGAACGACTTCATCAAAACAATAAAGAAAAGCCGGGAGCAAAATTAAGTCTGCTTCCAGCTTTTTTGTATTTGTTATTGTATGTGGTTGACTAAGGAATATTGTTTAAGCGTGAGTTTGTGATATTGGGTGTGGTATCTTTAACTATGGGAAACTCCCCGCTCCCATTTACTGATTGTGCGGTCTGAAATATGAAGCTGCTCCGCCAGCTGCTTTTGAGTCAGCCCCTGTTCCTTTCGGAGTTGTGTGATCAGCGCACCGGTATCCGTCTGCCGCATAACGTATCCCCCTTCGGTTTTTGCTGGGTTGATTGTATCAAAAAACCGGCACTCCCGCAACAAACGCTGCGTGGAGTGCCGGTTTTCCGCTTAATTCAGCATCCGTTTCAGATATTGCCCCGTAAAGCTGGCGGGACAGGCCGCCACCTCCTCCGGGGTGCCGGTGACAACGATGGTGCCGCCGCCGTCGCCCCCCTCAGGGCCAAGGTCGATGAGGTGGTCGGCACACTTGATGACGTCCAGATTGTGCTCGATGACCACCACGGTGTTCCCCGCGTCCACCAGCCGCTGGAGGACCTCCAGCAGCTTGCGCACGTCGTCGGAGTGCAGGCCGGTGGTAGGCTCGTCCAGAATATAGATGGTCTTGCCGGTGGCCTGCTTGGAAAGCTCCGTGGCCAGCTTCACCCGCTGGGCCTCGCCGCCGGACAACTCCGTGGAGGGCTGGCCCAGTTTCACATAGCCGAGGCCCACATCCTGTAAGGTTTGCAGCCGCTTTTTCAGCTTGGGCAGGGCAGAGAAGAAGTCCAGCGCCTCGTCTACCGTCATATCCAGCACATCGGCGATGTTTTTGCCCTTGTAGCGGACCTCTAAGGTCTCCCGGTTGTAGCGTCTGCCCTTACAGACCTCGCAGGGGACGAAAATATCCGGCAGGAAGTGCATTTCGATTTTCAGCAGGCCATCGCCGGAGCAGGCCTCGCACCGGCCGCCCCGGACGTTGAAGCTGAACCGCCCCTGTCCGTAGCCCCGGCTCTTGGCCTCCTGGGTGGAGGCGAACAGATCCCGGATGTCGTTGAACAGGCCGGTGTAGGTGGCTGGGTTGGAGCGGGGCGTCCGCCCAATGGGACTCTGGTCGATGTTCACCACCTTGTCCAGATATTCCAGCCCCTCCATGCGGTCGCACTTGCCGGGGCGGACCTTCATCCGCATCAGCTCCGCGCCCAAGCGCTTGAACAGCACCTCGTTCACCAGAGAGCTTTTGCCGCTGCCGCTCACCCCCGTAAAGACAACCAGCTGATCTCTGGGGATGGTGAGGTCAACATTTTTCAGATTATGCGCTCTCGCACCCTTTATTACAATCTTATCCTTCATAGCGTCTCCTTTTCTTGGGATATCCCTTTTCAGAGGATTGCCCAAGTTCTTACAATAATTTCTTGATTTCCAAAATTTTATCTCTCAGCTCTGCCGCACGTTCAAACTGCAATTCCAGCGCGGCGTGCTTCATTTCCTTATCCAGCTTTGCAATCAGCTGCTTCAATTCCTTTTCGCTCATGGATTCGGGGTCCTTTTCCAGACCGAATTTCTGCTTCTCCGTTGCGGCCTTCGTAATCTGGATGACATCATGCACCTTTTTCTGAATGGTCTGCGGAATGATGCCATGCTCCTCATTATACGCCTGCTGAAGGCAGCGGCGGCGGTTGGTTTCCGTAATCGCCCTATCCATGCTTTCTGTCATGACATCGGCATACATAATGACGCGCCCCTTGGCATTTCTTGCCGCACGCCCAATGGTCTGAATCAGCGAGGTTTCGGAACGCAGGAAGCCCTCCTTATCTGCATCCAGAATGGCAACCAGACTGACCTCGGGGATATCCAGACCCTCACGCAAAAGGTTGATGCCGACCAGCACATCAAAGACATCCATACGCAAATCACGAATGATTTCCAGACGCTCCAGTGTATCAATATCCGAATGGAGATAGCGCACACGCACCCCTGCCTCACGCAGGTAATCCGTCAGGCGTTCTGCCATTTTTTTCGTCAGGGTTGTCACAAGAACCTTATCGCCTGTCTCTGTGGTTCTTCTGACCTCGGCAAGCAAATCATCAATCTGCCCATGAATGGGACGAACGGAAATTTCGGGGTCCAACAAGCCTGTCGGACGAATAATCTGCTCCGCTGTCTGCTGAGAATGCTCCTTTTCATAAACAGAGGGGGTTGCGGAAACGAATAGCATTTGATTGATTTTGCTTTCAAATTCCGCAAATTTGAGCGGACGGTTATCCAATGCGGAGGGCAGGCGGAAGCCAAAGTCCACCAAAGTTGTTTTTCGGGAACGGTCTCCCTCATACATGGCTCGAATCTGCGGAATAGAAACATGGGATTCATCCGCAATGATAAGAAAATCCTCCGGAAAGAAATCAATCAGCGTAAAGGGCGTGCTGCCTGCTTCGCGCAGGGAAAGATGACGGGAATAGTTTTCGATGCCCGTACAGAAGCCCATTTCTCTGAGCATTTCCAAATCATAATTCGTGCGCTGCTCCAATCGCTGCGCTTCCAGAAGCTTGTCCTCTCGTTTGAGCTCTGCCAAGCGTTCCTCCAACTCCTTTTCAATCCGCTGAATGGCCAGCTGCATTTTTTCGGGCGCGGTGACATAATGAGAGGCAGGGAAAATCGAGATATGGTTTCTTGTCCCGATGATTTCGCCTGTCAGCACATCTATTTCTGTAATGCGGTCGATTTCATCCCCGAAAAATTCCACACGAATGGCATGCTCCGAGGAGCCGATCGGGAAAATTTCGACCACATCCCCACGGACACGAAACGTACCTCGTTCAAAATTCAGATCATTGCGGTCATATTGCATTTCCACCAGAGCGCGCAGGACTTCATCCCTGTCCTTCTCCATGCCGGGGCGCAGGGAAAGCATCATGCCGTAGTATTCCTCAGGGTCACCCAAGCCATAAATACAAGAAACGCTGGCAACAACAATAACATCCTCTCGCTCCACCAGCGCCGCCGTGGCGGAATGGCGCAGCTTATCAATTTCATCATTGACAGAGGAATCCTTTTCGATATAGGTATCCGTACTTGGTACATACGCCTCGGGCTGATAATAATCATAATAGCTGACGAAATACTCTACCGCATTTTCGGGGAAAAACTCCTTCAGCTCGTTATAAAGCTGTGCCGCAAGGGTTTTATTGTGCGCAATGACCAAGGTCGGCTTCTGGATTTTCTCAATGATATTTGCCATCGTAAAGGTTTTGCCCGAGCCTGTTACCCCCAGCAAGGTCTGGAATTTCAAGCCCTTCTGAAAGCCCTCCGCAATTTTTTCAATCGCCTGCGGCTGATCACCGGTCGGTTTATATTTCGATACCACCTTAAATTTGTTCTCCATTTTTCCTCCTCCCGATGAGCATGAAAATAGCATCATACCACACAAAAAATTCGAATTCTTGAGCCGTGACATATTCCGAATTTGCTCTGATTTTAGGCAACTTCGAATTTCGGTCACAGACTTTCTTTTTTACAATAAAATAATACAAGATACCACATCATAACATACAAAACAGCCGTATCGCTTGTATATCTTTCACACGGAAATTATAGCACAAACTAAAGGTGTTGTGTAGCGAATACAGAAAATTTCCAAACATTTGTTCTATTTTAAATCCTCCGGATTTACACAAACAGTATCAAATGTTCTATCCTCTGCCATTGTCAGCTCCATCTGATGCAGATAATCCACATCCACCAGCATAAAGGGGTATAAGGGATGTCGATACATTACCTTTTCCCTCTCCTTTCTTATCAATGATACTCTCCTGCGAAATCATAATCCTTCCAACGTAAATACACAGCTCTTGAAATATCTGAAGTCCATCCTGCTATGAAAAAATACAATAAAAAAAGCGCTATTACATTTATGCCTTTTAGACACAAAAATAATAACGTTTTCCTATCCTTAAACCATTTATCTCGGTCAAACGCCTCGATACCTAATCATCTTTCTCCTTTAGAGTATCACAGGAAATTTACTATGTCAACGCTTATTGATTCTTGCCCAATTCATAATATAACACCTTATTTGTTGCCTCTACACATCATAAAACACTGCGTATCCCAATCAAAGCTCATATCGCTCAAAAATCTCACTCTCGATACAAGCAATATCCCCTACCCATATCCTCTTGCCGTCCATGAATACAATGGCTGTGGGAACCTCCTCAATCCGCCTTACCCTACCGACATAGACCGCATAAGCACCGCCCTTTTCATTTTCAGTGAAATAGGTTACTTCTATTTCCGGATAAACACCTATCTGTTCCTGCAATATCTGCATTTTTCGGTCTAAACCACTCTTTTCATCCTCCGACAGCATTCTCCGTCTATCCACCAAAAGAACACCCTCTGTCTCCTGCACCATCTGCTCATAACCGACCAATGCCGCAAAGGGTGCAAACTGCGCCGCTCTATCTCGCACCGACATTTTCGGCCTGCAATCCGATTGATGATGCGGCAGATGGATAATGTCCTCATACCTATTGTCATTCATTGTTTTTCCCCTCCCATTATGCTCGATGGCCGCCCACTTGGTTGTTCCGTTCCTTCATGGTTGCACCTTCCAAGAGATTTGTTCCTTTTAATACTGCGTTTTTTCCGTATTTCTTTTGAATCTGCAAAATAGCTTTTTGCAGCTGCTTTTCTTTTCGGCGTGCCTCCGCCTTTTTCCTCTGCTTTTCCGATTCTTCGGCATCCGTAAATAAATCCAGCTGCTTCGGCTCCTTCTTCACTGCATCTTGAGCAATCACATGACACGCCGCAATCGTTACCCTTCGCACAAGAAGCTCTTGATTCACAATGCGGTCATATAGCTGCAACACCGCCTCTACAAATTCCTTGGAAGAGCTGCTATGTCCCTCCAGATTCGCTGTGCCATGTGCGTGCTTCGGTATTTCCCTGCCGTAAGCATCCCGCACCACCTCTCCCGTATATCTTACCTCTGGGTTCGTCAGACTTTCCTTATCATATCCAATCGTCAGCACAAGCTGATTTGTGACAACCCCCTTATTTACCAAATCAAGCACAAGCCGATCCACCATTTCCCGCACAATGATTTTCGCTTTTTCTGCCGTATAGGGAGATTGCAGCACTTGTCCGGAGCTTATGCTGTTGCTCATCGGCTGATAGGACTTTACATCCGCAATCGCACACGGCTCCCACCCCCACGCATGATCAATCAACAGCTCTGCGTTGATGCCAAAAAGCTGATATAGCTTATCCTCTCCTCTTTTGCTGAGGGAATATCTTGCGATATCCCCCATGGTGTATAAGCCTGCGGCATGAAGCTTTTTCGTGTAGCCTCTGCCCACACGCCAAAAATCCTGAATTGGCTCATGCGCCCACATTTCATAGCGGTATGACATTTCATCCAGCTCCGCAATCCGCATCCCCTTCTCATCTGCGGGCATTTTTTTCGCCAGAATATCCATAGCAATCTTCGCCAGATACAGATTTGTGCCAATGCCGACTGTGGCTGTGATTCCTGTTGTTTGAAACACCGCATTTACCACCCTTTCTGCCAGTGCGTGCGCCGAAAGCCGATAAAACGGAAGATATGCGGTTAAATCGACAAAGACCTCGTCAATGCTATAAACATGAATATCCTCTGCCGAAAAATACTTTAGAAAAATACCGTGTATCTTCGCACTCACCTCCATGTACCGTCTCATTCTGGGCGGAGCAATGATATAATCCAGCTCCAAGGTTGGATCGTTCTGCAGCTCCCGCAAATCACAGGACTTATCCCAAAACGCCTTTGACGGAAGCTTCATCCGCCTTTCGTAGTTAATGTCACGCACTCTCTGCTTGACCTCAAACAGCCTCGGTCTGCCGGATAGGCCAAAGGACTTTAAGGCAGGCGATACCGCAAGGCAAATCGTTTTATCCGTGCGTGCCGCATCAGCCACCACAAGATTGCTTGCCATCGGATCAAGCCCTCGGTCAATGCACTCGACAGAAGCATAGTAGCTTTTTAAATCACAGCATAAATACGTTCTTTCCATACGCCCACCCCCAAAATCAAACATATATTCTTTACTGTAACGAATGTTTGTTCTCTTTTTGTTATAGCATATCAAGCTGCTATTGACAAGGCGAACACCGAAAAATCTTTTGGAAATATCCGGAAATAGAAAAATCCCGATGCCATTCTCAATGACACCGGGAAAAATCTGAATATATTGAATTTTACTCCTAATGCAGTATATATCATATTTCTGCTAATCACAATACCCTTTTACACACCTTATATATTTTCAATCAGTCTCTACATCATATTTCAAAAATTCAAGAATTTCTTCTTTAGCAGTGAATGAGGAATACCGTGCTTCACGATTACTCATATACATCAAAGCCTCATTTCAATCATCCATAGAATAGGCTTCTTCCGGTATCTGCTCTACTACATCAATCAAATCAAATTTTATTGTCCTTTTTAATTTTCGTAAATCACTAATATAAGTGCAACGGGCTTTCTGTGCTAAGTAGTCAATGAGCGGTAGCTTTTCCATTTATTGTACCTCCTCGACATTTTGCATTGTAACAATGCTCCCTTCCAAGTATCCAGTGATTTTATCATTTCACTTCTCAACCCGAAAGGGAGCTCATTTTCACTGAACGTCCTTGTTTGCTGATTGGCTATTTGCTATTATATCGAAATATTATTTATATCTATCCCAATTCGGATTCTCTGTCAGCTTTGTCCAATACTCATTGATTTCGCCTTTCTGCTTAAAGTCATGGCTATTTGTTGCCTCCTGCATATTGATGTAATACCAATCGCTCGGCTGATTATCCGGCCATTGAATCATGCCATCCAGCAAATCATCCGCCGTTTCAGGCAATCTATGCAGCATACGGTTAATCATGGATGCCGCCTCGGCTCTTGTGATGTTTTGGTCCGGCTTAAAGGAGCCGTCTGCATAGCCCTTAATCCAGCCCAGAGAGGCCGCACGTCTGATTTCCTTTTCCGCCCAATGTCCGGAGATATCGTTAAAATCACTCTTTATCTCGACATTGCTTCGGTCGAAACGAGAACAAATTGCCGCAAATTCCGCTCTTGTGATAGGTGCATTCGGCGCAAAGGCATTTGCTGTACGTCCCTTTACAATGCCGATTTTCGCCATCGTGGAAATAGATTTGTTATACCATTTTCCAAACGCAACATCTGTAAAAACGCTATTTGCTGTGAGGTTATCATCCCGCACATCGTCCTTCAGCAAACGGAAGAAGATAGCCGCAACCTCGGCTCTTGTGATGTCAGCATTTGGTCTTACCAATCCATCCTCATAGCCAACGATATATGCAAAGTGATTATCACTATTCAAGGTTTCGGGAACATCCGTTGCCTTCCAGCCCGCATAAACAGTTTTATCACTCGTCATTTTTACGCTTGTGATTTTATCCGTTAGCTCTTTGTCTGCATACCAACCCGTAAAGGTATATCCAACTCTTTTTGGAATTTTATCGAGTATGACAACTGTATTTTTTTTATATTTTTCATCCTCGTATTTTGTGCCGCCATTAGATTCATAATGCAAAATATAATATTTTGTCACATGAGAACCGCCACCACCGGAAGAAGGCGGTGTTGCGATTTTTTCCCACTTGCCGTAAAGAATCGTATCTGTACTCAACACAGTACCATCTGTATAGCTAAGTGTGCATGCATCATCCGTAAACCAGCCTTTGAAGCTATATCCCTGATGGGTTGCCTCCTGTGCCTTTGCTGTATAGGCTGTACCGGTACGGATATAATCATCCGCAGGTGGTGTCACATCAGAGGGGTTATCTGTGCTAACCCACTGATACTGAATCCTGATAGATGGCACATAGGTCATCCAGTCCGTCTTTCCTGCCGCTTTGCTCTGCCCAATAACCAAGCCCTTCTGCATTTTCCAGCTTGGTACGAAAATACCGTTTGCATCCGCCTGTGCCGCCGCAGCTTCGCCGCCCGCAACGGCTGTATACCGAACAAGCTGTGTACCGATTTCCGCTCCTTCCACCGTTACATCTTCACTGTGGATTTGAATTGGTTTCGCAGTGCTTGCACCTGTATAAGAAGAAATCACATTGATATAGCGCCCTTCTTTTGCTACACTCAAACCTTCTTCTAAATAAACATCATTATTCGTGCTGATTTCTGCAGCATCACCCAGATTAAAGGCAGTGCCTACATAAACGCCGTCCCCATCTCTCCAAAGTCTCTCTTCATCTGTTAAGGAGTTATTGTTATCTTTAATGACACCGCCTGTCATGGTATAAGTGCCGCCGTAAACACCGCCGCCCTCAACAGCAACATTGTTTTCAATGGAACCGCCGGTCTGCGTAACAGCAGAATCAGTGTTTAAGTATACACCGCCGCCGAATCTTCGAGCACTATTTCCCGTTAGCGTGCCGCCAGAAATCGTTACATTCGTTGCGTCATACAGAAAAACACCGCCGCCGTAGTTTTGAGCGCTATTTTCCGTTAACGTGCCGTCCTTGATATTCAGCTCAGTCACACCGAAGAATGCTGCGACTGCGCCGCCGCTTCCCCGTGTAACCTTATTGCCGGAAATTTCGCCGTTGTTAATATTGATTGTAATTTTCTGACTTCGCTGTGGGAAGGTGACAATACCGCCGCCGTAGTCAAGTGCCTTATTTCCGGTGATTTTGCCGCCATTCATTTCAAAAGAGGCCGGTGTAGCTGTAAACAATGTATCGCCGCCGCTTGAGTTAGCGTAATCCGCAACATAAACACCGGCACCGTAACTGTCCTGACCAGATGTCCGGTAGGTGCTGTTGTTGGAGATCACGCCGTCGTGCATGACCATCGTTGAGCCGATGATTGCGACACCGCCGCCGCCGTTTGCCGTATTGCCGCTGATCTCGCCGCCGTTCATGGTAAAGGTACTGCCATTGCCAAGCAAAATGCCGCCGCCCAATTCGTAGTTGCGGTTTGTATTGTTACGAATGATTGCGCCGTCTTCCATCGTTACGTTGACACCATTGTTCGCCAAAATGCCGGAACCAAACTGAGCCGCTTTATTGTTCTGTAAAATAGCACCGCTGTTCAGCACGATGGTACCACCGTTCGCCGCCTTGATGATCGAATCGGTCTCCGCAGCATTTTCAGCAGCCACAGAATACCGTGCACCATCAATCACGACATTTTGAAGTGTCAAAGATGCAGACGTATCCTTCAACTCAATCATATAGCCGCCGGTATACCGATGGATTATTTTTCCGCCAAGGTCCCAAACTTCTTCCCCTGTGACCCTATAAAAACTCGAAAGACAAATATCATTGATATTCTTTTCATTTGCAAGCTTGTTTGCCTTTTCAATCGTCTTTACAGCAGTCGCTTCGCTCAGTCCGTCGTTTTCATCTGCGCCATGCTGCGGGTCAAGGTAAATCACTGTATTAGCAGAAACCGCAAATGCCGCACTTTCTTCATTCGCCTCCAGTGTGCCAATCAGAGAATCCGCATCCTCGGCGAAAAACGCCTCATCCAATCCGCCTTCTCCAAATGCGTCATCCTCCGCAGGTCTTTCTGCCTCAAGGCTTTCTACCTGTCCTTCCGCAGAAGTCTCCTCCGCAAAGGCAGCGCATGGCATAAGCGTAAAGACCATCAGAAATGCCATTGCACATGACAATAGTTTTTTGCTCACTTTCTATAACCTCTCTTTCAAATAAAAATGATCTGCAATAAAAATTTACAAGAAAACGCTTATTCATAGATTGCATTTCTTCTGTATGTCCCCAAAATATACCAACTAAAAATTATATCAATATTTTTTCTCAATACAATCACTAAAAATTTTTTCATTAACAATGTATATCAAAATTTAAAACAACCCTGAGAAGTACCTAAATTCATATACAAACTTTTTACAGAAATTATCCATTTTTGACGAATTTCGCCACCTTTCGACAAATTTTTTCATTATTCCACCGTGTCGTTTTCATTCATCCATCTGTTGACGTGTTCATTAAATCTATGTTATGGTATATTTTGGTAAATGAGTTTCTATCATAGAACAAATATGATTATTTATCTCGTAAAAATAATATTCTAAAAGGAGTAACCTGAAATGGATAAATGCAGCGCCGCCGTAAAAAGAGCCAAAATATACTGCTTGTTTGTCGGAATCTTCGCTTTCCTGCTTGCGCTCCTTCTCAGCCAAGCTTTTTTTAATTATACGGAAAAAGAAATGAAAATGAGTGCAACCTATACGGCACAAAGCACAGTGAAACGCATCAACGCACACCTTGTGCAATATGTAGCCCTTTCCGATTTCTTGGAAAACATGATTAACTCAGGCTATGAGCTGAACGAAAGTACCTTTTCCAAGCTGGCGCAGCTGATTCCGAATCATAACAACATTATAAAAGCATACGAGCTGGCACCGCAGGGAATCATAACGGAGATTTATCCCAAGCAGGAAAATGAAACGGTTTTTGGTATGAATATTTTGACGGAGCATGAACGAAAATACGACGCACAGCGGGCAAAGCAAACCAAGGGGTATACCATCGGCGGCCCTTATACATTAAAGCAGGGCGGCTTCGGTGCATTGCTTTTCGATCCGGTCTATCAAACCGATGCTTCAGGCAACCGCACCTTTTGGGGCTTCGTTATCATGGTAATCGACTGGGATGAGTTTATTGATAAAATCGGCTTAGAGCGATTAAGTGATGCTTCCTATTGCTATGAAATATGGGCAAAAAACAGCCAGACAGGCGAAAAAATCACTTTGGCACAGAGCCAAAAAGATATGCCCCAAAATTGCCTTACCGTTGAATGTGGGATTCCGAACGATACCTGGTATGTGGATATTGCCCCGACTGCCGGATGGATTCCGACTGCCTGGTGGATAATTGCAGGCATTTTTTCATTGATTCTCTCCATAATGACTGCTACCATTTTTTATCAGCTTTACAGCAAAAAATATCGGGAAAAGCAGTATATTGATGAGCTGCAAAAGGCAACCGAGCAGGCAAGACTTGCGAATGAGGCAAAAACGAAATTCCTTTTTCGCATGAGCCACGATATCCGCACGCCAATGAACGCAATCATCGGGTATTCCGACCTTTTGGAAAAGCATTTACAGGATGAAAAAAAGGCCTCTGCGTATTTGAAAAAGCTACAATTCTCCGGCAACCTCCTAATGACAATCCTCAATCAGGTTTTGGAGATTGCCCGCATCGAAAGCGGAACAGCCACCCTGCGATTAGAGGCCGAGGATATGGAGGCACTGTTCCACTCTTTGTATACTGTTTTTGAATCGGATATTCAAAAGAAGGGACTTCATTATTCCGAAGAAATCCATATCCGGCATAAGTATGCCATTTGCGATAAAACAAGATTGCAGGAAATCCAATTAAATATCGTGAGCAACGCAATCAAATATACGCCAAGCGGACATACCATCCATATATCGCTCAATGAGGCGGCATCCGATGATAAACAGGCGCAGTATGTTTTCACTTGCACGGATACAGGCATTGGCATGAGCGAGGAGTTTCTTTCCCATATCTTTGAGGAATTTTCCAGAGAGGAAACCTCTGCAAAAAATGAGGTTCTGGGTACAGGGCTTGGGCTGCCTATCGTAAAATCCATTATTGAGCTGATGGAAGGAACAATTCAAGTGGAAAGCAAGCAAAACATCGGCACAAAAATCACAATAACCCTTCCTTTTTATATTGCAGAAAAAAAGGATGTTTATGGAAAGCAAGAAACCAAGAAGCCCTCTCTCTCAAAAGAAAAGCCCCGCCGCATTTTGCTTGCCGAGGATAATGCACTGAATGCGGAAATTGCATTAGAGCTTTTAAAGGGGGCAGGCTTTCTTGTGGAGCACGCCGCAAATGGCCAAGCGTGTGTGGATATGCTCAGTCACGCAGAGGATGGCTATTATGACTTGATTCTGATGGATGTGCAAATGCCGATTCTAAACGGCTATGAGACAACGAAAAAAATCAGACAGATGGAAGATCGGAAAAAAGCGGAAATTCCCATTCTTGCAATGACGGCGAATGCTTTTTCTGAGGATCGGCAGGCCGCACTGGAGGCAGACATGAATGACCATGTTGCTAAGCCTATTGACATGAATGTTTTGCTTCAGGTTATGATGAAATATCTAAGCAACTAAAAAACAATAAATAAGGACGTTCTTTCTTTTTTGATGAACGTCCTTATTTGGTTATTACCAAAAAACGAACTCTATGCTGCCATAGAGTCCGTAAGCTGTCAAATAATTTCTCTCATGCTTCCTGTTCCCTTTCCATCAAATTGTGATAGCATAAATAATTTCTTGCAAACACTACGCCTGCCAATGCCAAGGCGCAGCCCAAGCCGGAATAGAAAAACGCAACAAATGTATCCGGAAAAGCCCCTGCGGCACACAGACCAATGCCGCCACCCATCATGCAAGCCATCATAATATAAGCCTTTTTATCAAAAAAATGCCAAAACGGACGATATTCCTCATAGGCTATAATGCGCTTTGTATGCTTTTTGCTCATCTTAAAAAACATTCTTCCAAAAAGAAAAAACACAAGCATGGACAGCAAATATAAATACCACTGCCTTTCAATCTGCAAATAGGACAGCACACCCAATCGGGCAACATTAAAGCCTGCCATCAGCCACACAATGCCTGCAATCAGCAAAAGGCTTTTTTCCTTTACAAAAAATCTATTTTTCATTTACCTTTTCCTTTTCCAAAAATAATCCGCATTGCTGCAAAGCTATGAAATACGTTCCTGTAAAGCTGCTTTTCCTCCTCAGCCAAGCCGGATAAATTATTCTTTGCAAATTTTGCAAATAAAAAGCATCGGCCTTTATCGAAACCAATGCTTTTTCTTTATTTCATAATTATCCTCTGCGGAACAGACCCTTTTTCTTCGGTTCTTCTTCTACCGGAGGTGCTTCGTTGGACATATTGGGTTCTGCTTTACCGAAAACTTCTGTTTTCGCAACAGGGATACGAATTCCTCTGTTCAGACCGAATTCAACAATCAGTGTATCGTATGTTGTATCAACAACCTTGCCGTAGAATCCGCTGTTTGTGATGATGCTGTCACCAACCTCGATTGCATTTCTCAGCTCAGCCAGCTTTTTCTCCTTCTTCTGTGTGGGTCTGATGGACAGGAAATACATGATAACCAGCAGAACAACGCAGTAAACCACAATCAGCATAACGGGGTGGTCTGTCATCCATGTGCCAAACAGACCTGTGCTCTGTGTTGTGCCGGAGGTTGCTTTTGCCGCCTCGCCGGCAGGTTTTACGACTGTGTCAAGTAAAAATGATCCCATTTTTTTCTCTCCTAACTTTTTCTAAATTTAATGTTACATCTAGTAGATAATTATATAGAATTTTTCATTTTCCGTCAAGTAGCCTATGTGTAAGAAAGCGCTTATTTCCCGTTTTCGCGAAATCCATCCAGCTTTGCAGCCTTATATGCGTGGAAGCGGTCTTCCTCAATCGCCTGTCTGATTTCCTCCATCATGCTGTTGAAGAAATACAGATTATGCATCACACAAAGGCGCATGGCAAGCATTTCCTTTGCTTTGAACAGATGGCGGATATAGGCTCTGCTGTATCTTCTGCACGCAGGGCAGCCGCAGGTATCATCAATGGGCGAATCATCTTTTTCATATTTCGCATTTAACAGGTTCAGCTTACCCTTATTCGTATACACATGAGCATGGCGGCCGTTTCTTGCAGGCAGGACGCAGTCAAAGAAATCAACGCCGCGCTCTACCGCCTCCAGAATATTTTCGGGTGTCCCAACGCCCATCAGGTAAGTCGGCTTCTCCTCAGGCAGATACGGCACAACCTCATCCAGAATACGATACATTTCCGCATGGGATTCCCCTACCGCAAGACCGCCGATAGCATAGCCATCCAAATTCATTTCGGAAATTCTCTTTGCATGCTCGATACGGATATCCTCGAAGGTTGCCCCCTGATTGATGCCGAACAGCATCTGCTTGGGGTTAACGGTATCCTCTAGCTGATTCAAGCGGTGCATCTCTTTTTTGCAGCGTTCCAGCCAACGGGTTGTTCTGGCAACGGATGCCTCTACATAAGGGCGTTCCGCAGGCAGCCCGATGCATTCATCAAACGCCATCGCAATCGTGGAGCCAAGATTGGACTGAATCTGCATGCTTTCCTCCGGCCCCATGAAAATCTTTCTGCCATCAATATGAGAGCTGAAATAAACGCCCTCCTCCTTGATTTTGCGCAGAAGCCCAAGGGAGAATACCTGAAAGCCGCCGGAATCGGTTAGAATCGGTTTATCCCAGACCATGAATTTATGCAGACCGCCCATTTCCTTAATCAGCTTAT
>ERZ773143.1398-NODE-1398-length-21462-cov-3.684122_pt1 | contig 21462 bp, 16 predicted proteins | sample MGYA00580852_ERZ773143 | MGnify/ENA primary metagenome ERZ773143 (study PRJEB29015, sample SAMEA2737853) | human gut metagenome | biome: human gut; feature: human-associated habitat; material: faeces | place: China | collected 2012 ... | reverse complement strand
GGGGTATAAAAATCTGTGCATGGCAATCGGAGTATCCCCTCTTATCATTGAAGAACTGGATGAGCTGGAAGAGTGTGAATACCAGATGGAAATTAATGAAGACCGACTGGGCTATTATGCAGAGGCAGCAGGGATTCCTTTAAATGTCCAGAAAGCATACTATTCTTATAGCGAAGAGATGGTAAATTTCATTGTGCTAGAGATTGCGGCTGTAGTAGACGGCTTTAAAGTAGATTGCATTACGCTGATTAAATATATACATAATCTTCTTTCTTATATAGTGGGAAGAAAGGACCATAATCTGTTTGATTATGCCTGTGCACAAGGTCGTGAAATGAGAAGAAAAGGCGATGTCCCAAAGGAAATGCAGGGATTGCTGGAAGAGATTCTTGGGGAAGTTAGTTTCCAATATCAGGAGCTTGGCAGGCATATGGACATACCTGATTGGGATCTGAAGGCTAAGAAAGCAATCATAGGAGAGATTATCTCCAAGGAAATGACCGAGACAGAACAGAAGTCAAAAGAAGAAAAAGAGGCAATGATCCGCAGATCTGTACTTTCATTGAAGAATTCTCTGGAACAGGTTGTCCAGTATGCAGCATATGATGAACAGAAGATAGAAGTATTGCGTGCAAATATGGATTATCTGGTGAAAGCACCGGATAGACTGTCTGTAGAAGATGATGTGAAGAAAGCCAAGAAAACGATCACGCCAATGGTATTTGAGTTATATCTTGCGTGCTTTAGAAAGGTATGTGAAGGTCTGATTGTGCCTCCTAAGGCAGTAGAGTTGTTCCTGAACTTTGGAATGCTGGATGAACGGCTGCTGGAACAGGAGCATCTGGAATTTCTGTGTGGAATTGAAGAAGAGGAAGACGAAGGTCCGTGCCATGTATTTACGCTGTGTGAGTGGCTAAAGGCAATTCACGATGGACAAAGAGAACCTTCCAAGAGTGAATTTGACGAAGATTATATTGAAAACCTGCGCTCCTTGAAGAAACAAGGTGAGATTACAGAACAGCAGCAGAAGGCTCTGACCAATAACATGGACAAGCGTGTGGAATACGAAGTCATGAATATGATGAAGAGTAATATGCGTGTGCTATATGGACAACCAACAGCATACATGCCTGTCTTGTATAAAGAAGCAATATATGGTTATCTGGATAAGATTCTGGTGACTAAGAAGAGAATTAATGAAAGCGTGCAGAATCTCATGAAGATTGATTATTCTGTCTTCTACAGAGAAGTACTGTATTCCAATGTAGAACTGAAGATTAATCATGAGTCCTGCATGAAGAATGTATATCCTGATGTAATCCTGTTCCCGTTATCCGGTGTCAATGCATCTATGTGGCAGGAAGTAGGAGGCAAGAATAAGGCTACTCCGGGAAGATTTGTTTTCCCGATACTTTCCAACACCAATATAGATGATATGATGGTGAAAATGTTCGGAAGATTCCGTTGGGAGCTGTGCAGATGTATACAGGGTATGCAGTGGAATGATATTAAGGTTAAATCACTGACCTCAGAATATATGGATTATATCCAGTTCTACCGTAAGAACAGGGACCTGTCTGATGAGGCACGTGAGAAGGTGAAGATGCAGATTCAGAAGGGACGTAACAATTCCCGTGAAATATTCCTGATTGATTATGAAGCGTGGGTAAAGAGTGAGTCCAATGGTTCCATGAAGATGAATAAAGTAGCAAGAGAGATTCTGGCTACCTATTGTCCTTTTGAGAAGACCCTGCGTCAGAAGCTGGAAACACAGAGACCTTATGAAGCTGCCATGGCACGTTTTGGAAGAAATTCCATGAAGAAGAAACAGGAATTTGAATTGCGTATCAAGGCAATCCAGAGAGAGACCCCGGATGTACCGCAGGAGATTCTCGATACGTATCATTTCTACGCAGATTTATAAAATCAGTAATTATTAAGAACCCCATGCGCAAAACCGCATCTTCAATGCTTTCCTTTTGTGCATGGGGTTACTTTGTCATATATATTGAGTCAGAATAGTTACAAAATAACTAAATGAACGGATTAACCGACTGACTGTGATTCGGAAGCTTCCTGGCTGGATTCAGATTCAGAATGCTCAGATGAAGCCGCATCACCCTGCTCCTGTGATTCGGGAAGTAGGATTGTTACTTTCTCAATACGATTCTGGATAACTTCTGTAGCTGTCAGGATAATGCCATCTTCTGTAGTAACTGTTTCACCCTGAGAAGGGAAGCGGTCCAGAAGTCCGATGATAATACCACCAATAGAATCAAAATCCTCAGAATCAAAGGAAGTACCAATAGCATCATTGATATCAGATAATTTCATGCTTGCATCTACCAGATAGGTATGGTCATCTACCTGCTGGATCAATTCATCCTCATCCTCATCATATTCATCACGAATCTCACCAACAATTTCTTCCAGCAGGTCTTCGAGAGTGATCATGCCGACTGTTGCACCATATTCATTCAGGACAAGGGCAACATTTGCTGTGATATTCCGCATTTCCAACAGAAGATCTGCGGTTTTCTTATATTCATATGTATAATAGGCTTCCCTCATGATATCACGTATCTTGAACATACGCTTATTGGACACTAGAAGAAAATCCTTTACATTAATGATACCAATAATATTATCGCTGTCATCTTCATAGACAGGAATACGTGTGTACATGGATTCCTTGAACAAAGTCAGCAGTTCGTTATAGCTTGCTTCCACATCAATGGTAGTCATATCAATTCGTGGAATCATGATATCCTTGGCAACAGAATCGCTGAAATCGAACACATTGTAGATCAGCTTCTTCTCTTCCTGCTCGATGACACCGTCTTCATGGCTGACATCCACATAAGTCTTCAATTCTGTTTCTGTCATCATGGCACGTTTGGATGAATCTATATGTAACAGCTTCAGAAGAAATCCGGAGAGCTTATCTATAATGAAAATAATCGGAGTGAGTACCTGCATCAGAAAGTAGATTGGACTTGAATAAGCAAGGGCAAGATTCTCATTATTGTACATAGCCCAAGTCTTTGGGACAATCTCGCCAAAGAGCAGGATCAGCAATGTCAGGACACCTGTTGCAATACCAACAGCAGCGTTGCCCCAGATGCGGATAACGAGAGAAGTCATCAGGGAAGATGCACTGATATTTACAATGTTATTGCCAATCAGTATTGCACTGATCAATTTGCTTTTTTTGTCCAGAATCTTTTGTAATGTTAAGACTTTTTTCGTGGGATTCTCCTCTGCCATGGAACGGACCTTCACGAGACTCAGCGTTGTCAATGCTGTTTCGGCAGAAGAAAAGAATGCAGAAAGCATGATTAGAACTACAAGAATACAAAGTTGTATGACACCAGCGGTATCCAATATAATAACCTCCTTATGGTTAAAAAATAAAATATAGTTTCTTCTGCAAATATCAGGATTACGGTTCTGAATAGATGCAGTATACGCATAGATTATATCAGTATTGAATTGTAAATACAATAAAGAAACTATAAAATATCAGGGGGTACATCATGAAATATGAAAGAATACTGGCGCTGTTAAAATGTCTGCTGGGGGCTTATGTGATAACGGGACTGTTGCTTTTGCTTACTGCGGGGCTGCTCTATAAGTGTGATCTGAGTGAAAAGGTAATAGATATTGCGATTATTGCAATCTATGTCATTTCCTCACTCCTGGCGGGATTATTCTATTCCAAGGGAGCAAAAAGCAGAAGATTTCTGTGGGGAATGGGAGCAGGTGTGGCATATTTCCTTATTATATGTGTATTGTCGATTGCCATGGAGCCGGATTTTGAGCCTGTATCCAATTCAAGTATTACAACATTACTTATCTGCCTCGGCAGTGGCATGCTGGGCGGGATGCTGGGTTAAGTAAAAAAATATGAGAAAAGTACTTTTCGATATGAAAAATATATGCTATACTACATTAAGTATAAATTCGGTCGTTGAGACACACAATGATAGGAGGCTTTATTTATGAAGCATATTAAGACTTTAAACACTAGAGATTACAAGGAATCCATGAAGAAGGGCGGATGTGGCGAGTGCCAGACATCATGTCAGTCAGCATGTAAGACATCCTGTACAGTAGGTAATCAGAGCTGCGAACAGACTAAATAAGTTCCAGTATAAAGAATCGCAATAACAGATGAAATAAGCAGCGATGATGAGTCGCTGCTTATTGTGCGTAACTAAGGGATATAGGAAACGCATACCTGGTAGGAAAGGAAAGAAAGAATTGATACATCAGTATAAAAATAACGGATTCAATATCGTATTGGATGTGAACAGCGGTGCCGTTCACGTGGTTGATGATGTTGTTTATGACGTAATTGCTTCTATGGTGGAGAATCATATGGAGCAGGATACCTGTGATGCAGCTTATGATAAGCTGGCAGCTTCCAATATGCCATATGATCAGGCACAGATTAAGGAAGCATTAGAAGAGATATACGAATTAAAAGATGCCCAGATGCTCTTTACAGACGATATCTATGAGAAGAGCATTGAAGCTTTCAAAAATAGAGAGACTGTTGTCAAGGCGCTGTGCTTACATATTGCGCATGATTGTAATCTTGCCTGCAAGTACTGTTTTGCAGAGGAAGGTGAATACCATGGCAGAAGAGCACTGATGAGTTTTGAAGTAGGTAAGAAGGCACTGGATTTCCTGGTAGCCAATTCAGGTAACAGAGTGAATCTGGAAGTAGATTTCTTCGGTGGAGAACCACTGATGAACTGGCAGGTAGTAAAAGACCTGGTCGCTTACGGAAGAAGTCTTGAAGAGCCACATCATAAGAAGTTCCGTTTTACACTGACTACAAATGGTGTACTTCTTAACGATGAGATTCTTGAGTTTGCCAATAAGGAAATGGGCAATATCGTATTAAGTATAGACGGAAGGCAAGACATCCATGATATGATGCGTCCTTTCAGAGGCGGACAGGGAAGCTATGACATGATCGTTCCCAAGTTCCAGAAGGTAGCAGAGAGCCGTAACCAGACCAATTATTATGTACGTGGAACATTTACACGTCATAATCTGGATTTTGCAGAGGATGTCTGTCACCTTGCAGATCTGGGATTCAAGCAGATCTCTGTAGAACCGGTAGTAGCACCTCCTACAGAAGAATACGCTTTACAGGAAGAAGATATTCCACAGCTCCTTGCAGAATATGACAAGCTTGCAGCTGAAATGCTCAGACGTCATAAGGAAGGAAAAGATTTCAATTTCTTCCATTTTATGATAGATTTACAAGGTGGACCATGCGTATACAAACGTTTATCCGGCTGTGGTTCGGGAACGGAGTATCTGGCAGTGACTCCATGGGGGGATTTCTATCCATGCCATCAGTTCGTTGGTAATGAGGATTTCCTGATGGGTAACGTAGATACAGGTATTACCAATACTAAAATACGCGATGAATTCAAATGCTGTAACGTATATTCCAAAGAAAAATGTAAGAACTGCTTTGCAAAATTCTATTGCAGCGGAGGATGTGCAGCCAATTCTTATAATTTCCATGGAAATATTCATGATGCTTATGATCTGGGATGTGAATTACAGAAGAAGCGTGTGGAATGTGCCATCATGCTTAAAGCAGCATTAGCAGCAGAAGAAGAGGACTAAAGGCGGGGTCAACACCGACTAAGCAAAGGAGATTATAGATAATGAAAAAGAGCAAAGCCATAATTACGTTAGTTGTAACATTGCTCGTCACAGCCGCACTGGGGTATGTTGCAATCTGCGGTATCGGTTCAGAGAAAGCCGGTGCTGCATCACAGATTAAGCAGGGACTTGATCTGGCAGGTGGTGTCAGCATTACTTATCAGGTAGTAGGAGACGAAGATCCTTCTGATGAGGATATGAGCGATACTGTGTATAAGCTGCAGAAAAGAGTAGAGACTTACAGTACAGAAGCATTGGTATACAGAGAAGGTTCAGACAGAATCAACATCGAAATTCCAGGTGTATCTGATGCAGATGCAATCCTTGAAGATCTGGGAAGACCAGGTGCATTGTACTTCATCGCACAGACTGACAGCGAAGGAAATGCCAACTATACATATACAGGCAATGGTGCGACAGGTTATACATTAAACAAGACTATCGCTGAATTACAGGAAGATGGAAGTATCGTACTGAGCGGTACGGATGTTTCCTCTGCACAGGGTGGTTCTGCACAGGATAAGCTTGGCAACAGCCAGTTCGTAGTTTCGCTTACTTTTACAGATGCAGGAACCAAGGCATTTGCAGATGCTACAACCAAGGCATATGCTTCCGGTGAAAGCATCGGTATCTATTATGACCAGGATTTCATCAGCGTACCCCGTGTACAGGCTGCCATTACAGATGGACAGGCACAGATTACAGGTATGGAGAGCTTCGAGGAAGCTGATAAGCTGGCAAGCCAGATCCGTATCGGTGGACTGAAGCTGGAACTGGAAGAATTACGTTCCAATGTTGTAGGTGCACAGCTTGGTTCAGAAGCAGTTAAGACCAGTCTTGAAGCAGGTGCTATCGGACTTGCACTGGTTGTTATCTTTATGATCGCTGTATATCTGATTCCTGGACTTGCATCTTCCATCGCATTGATCATTTATACGATTCTGGTAGTATTATGTTTAAATATGTTTGAAATCACACTGACATTACCGGGTATTGCAGGTATTATCCTGTCAATCGGTATGGCAGTTGATGCAAATGTTATCATCTTCGCACGTATCAGAGAAGAGATTGCATCCGGAAAGACAGTACGTTCTGCTATTGATGTAGGATTTAAGAAAGCACTGTCTGCTATCGTAGACGGTAACGTCACAACATTGATCGCTGCACTGGTTCTTGGACTGAAGGGATCGGGTACAGTTAAGGGATTTGCCCAGACACTGGCACTTGGTATCGTTCTTTCCATGTTTACAGCACTTGTTATTACAAGAATGATTCTGAAAGCACTCTATGCAGTCGGCTTAAAGGATGAGAAGTTCTATGGAAAAGCCAAGGACAGAAAGACAGTGGACTTCCTGGCAAAGAAGAAGATATTCTTTACAATTTCTTTGGTTATGATTATCGGTGGATTTGTATGCATGGGCGTAAATAAGGGAACATCAGGAACAGCACTGAACTACAGCCTTGATTTCGTGGGTGGTACATCTACAAATGTTACATTTAATGAAGATATGGATCTGGCGGCTCTGGATTCTCAGGTAGTGCCTGTAATCGAGAAGATTACCAAAGATGCCAATGTACAGGTTCAGAAGGTTGCAGGAGGCAATCAGGTTATCTTCAAGACTAGAACACTGGATGTAGAAGAGAGACAGGCATTAACAGAAGCGTTAGTAGAGAACTTCGGTGTAAATTCTGATCTGATCACTGCAGAGACAATCAGCTCAACAATCAGTTCTGAAATGAGAAGTGATGCAATCGTAGCTGTAGTAATCGCAGCAATCTGCATGCTGTTATATATCTGGTTCAGATTCAAGGATATTCGTTTTGCAACAAGTTCTGTAGCTGCATTGATCCATGATGTACTGGTAGTGCTTGCATTCTACGCAGTAGCAAGAGTATCTGTGGGCAGCACATTCATTGCCTGCATGCTGACTATCGTAGGTTACTCTATCAATGCAACAATCGTTATCTTTGACCGTATCAGAGAGAACCTTGGTGCTATGACCAAGAAGGATGATCTGGAACAGCTCGTAAACAGAAGTATCAGCCAGACATTATCAAGAAGTATCTTTACTTCCCTGACAACCTTCTTCATGGTGGCTGCACTGTTCGTATTAGGAGTATCTTCTATCCGTGAATTTGCATTACCTCTGATGGTTGGTATCGTATGCGGTACTTATTCATCTGTATGCATTACAGGTGCACTGTGGTATGTACTTCGTACCAAGATCGGTACTAAGAAGAATAAATAATGGGCGTTTCACAATTGCAATATATGTTATACTTGAGAGAAACAGGCTGTCCGGGATTGAGGACAGCCTGTTCTGTTATAGGGAAGGGAATTATGAAAATGCGATGGAATGGCTTAACCTCATCTGATTTGAAATGGATAGCTATAATATCTATGCTGGTGGATCACTTTGCTGTGGCAATCTATGCAAATATGGCGGATTATCAGTTTGATATATATAGGGTTATGCGTGGAATCGGACGGATTGCATTTCCTATTTACTGTTTTTTACTGGTGGAAGGATTCTGCCATACGCATGATGTGAAGCGATATATCAGCAGATGCTTTCTTTTTGCAGTGATTTCAGAGGTGCCATTTGATCTGGCTGTACATGGGGCTTGGGTTTATCCGGAAGGACAGAACGTATTTTTTACATTGGCGATAGGGCTGTGTACCTTATATGCGATATCTGTGTGTGAACGAAGGGGAATGAGTATCATTTCATCTGCGCTGTGTGTTCTCACAGGGGCAGGGACAGCACAGCTTCTGGAGACAGACTATCATTACATGGGTGTGCTGTGTATTGTTCTATTCTATTATCTGCGACGGCTGGATAAGGTACAGCGGACTGTCCTTGGTGTGATTACTGTAGGAGTTGTGGAACCAAAGGCAGCTATAGCATTTCTTCCCATATATCTGTATAATGGAGAAAGAGGAATGAAACTGAAATATTTCTTCTATTGGGTATATCCGGTGCATCTGCTGGTATTGGGGTTGATCAGGGTGATGTTGTATTAGAAACACTATTATTGCAATCTGCTTTAAAGTAACAATGAACCCAGAAAGGAAAACATTACATGGCACTTGAGAATAAGTTGGGGATTACCGATTCTGCCCAGTTAGCACGTGAAGAAGAGAAAATCAGCAAGGCGAAGGCAAAGGAATTATTTGAATCTGGTATTTTGGATTCTTTACATTCTGGAACATATGTAACACTTGCCAGGATTCATGAATTTTTGTTTGACGAAATATATGATTTTGCAGGCAAAATGCGAACTGTAAACATTGCAAAAGAAAATTTCCGCTTTGCACCGCTGATGTATTTGCAGGTATCTCTTGAAAACATAGATAAAATGCCGCAATCTTCATATGATGAAATCATAGAAAAGTATGTGGAAATGAATATTGCACATCCTTTCAGAGAAGGGAATGGGCGCAGTATGCGTATCTGGCTGGACCTGATTCTAAAGAAAGAAATTCATCAAGTCATTGACTGGAGCAAGGTAGATAAAGAAGATTATCTGCTTGCCATGGAGCGCAGCCCAATCAGAGATATTGAAATAAAGCACGTATTAAAGCAGGCATTGACTGATGAAATTAATAGCCGGGAAATCTATATGAAGGGTATTGATACCAGCTATTATTATGAGGGGTATGTCGCATACAAAACAGAAGAATTGTAATAGGATAGGCGCAGGGTAATACCTGCGCCTACATCTTATGTTACGGTTCTAGTTAGGAATAAAATAATATTATTATTTCAAAACAACTTTATTTGTTATGGTTTTGTGTATTCATATTATCATCTTTTTTTTATAAAAACAATGGAAACAATCAAATAAAATTATTTTATTATTGACAATAAAATATTATAATAATACAATAGAATTATAACAATAAAGGAGATGAAATATTATGAGTGAGTCAATTTTGGTATACAACTTGAATTGTAAAGTATATTTGCTGCAAAATATAGAATTGATTAATATGTTAAAGGAAATCTCTCATATGGTAGATGTCGCTTTATGCAGGACAGATACAATGAGAGTGTTTCATGAGAAGAATCAATTTAAGAATTATTCTATATCTGGATTTAAAGAAATTGAGAGCGATAAAAAATATAAGGAAGGTAAGATATATTCCTTTGCCGTACGGTGTATCAACAAAGAGTTTGCCGAGTTCCTGTGCAGGCAGTTACCTAAGTCAGACACGAATACTTTGAAAGGACTGGTATGTGAGTACAAGGTAATACCACATATGTACATAGACAGGCTATATACTGTGACTCCGGCGGTAGTTCAGATTCAGGAGGGGGGCTATTGGAGAAACAAGATAACGATTGATGAGTATGAGAGATTGCTATTTGAAAACAGTGTTAAAAAATATAACAGTATAACAGGAGATAGACTGGACGAAAACTTTAAACTGTATGATACGATTACTTTTTTAAATAAAGTACCCATTAAAACAAATTACAAATCAATTCAACTGCTTGGAGATAAAGTAGAACTGGCAATCAACAGTGATGAGCGGGCGCAGGCTGTTGCGTATATGCTTTTAGGTGTGGCAGTGGGATGTCGTAATTCCCGAGGATACGGGTTTGTTAATTATAGGACTCAATAGGAAAAGGAGGAATGTCATATGCTTGAGGCATGCTTGGAGATATTTGAGAGGCAGCCGGACATAGACAAGCTGATACTGGATACGTATGCTCCGGCAGAAGGAACTTATGTCATTATGGCTTACGAGAATGGACAGTTTGTACAAAAAGAATGGATTGAGGTCAAAAAAGATAAAAAGAGTGGTGAAGCATTGCTTACATACAGAGAGCGGGAGGCAATCAGCAGACCTGATTATTATTGCAAACTGGTAGATATGAATAAGCCTGTTGATCCCAAAAAGGTAATTCAGTCCAATAGTTATCTGGGATTTGTAATCAAGAAAGAGAGTCTCACGAACGGCAAGCTGACCAAAGATATCATTACACAATATTACAATATCCTTAGAAACCCAAGAATTAAATATACGAAGAAGCAGGATCAGGAATTGTATGATGTAATAGAGGAACAGGTCGGTCCCGCCAATTATGAGAATATTGACATTGTGGAACAATGGATCAATGAAAATATTTTCTCATTTGCGGATAAATTAACAGGAAAAGACTACCTGAAGATATTTTTTCAAATGGATCATGCAGACCATGAAACAGAGGGAAAACGCTATTATATTCCAAATATTTATAACAAAAATGATTATAATGAAAATCTATCAGATGAAGTGTATGGAGTTGCTAATAACAATGTGGGATTTAATGATAAGAAACCATATTTGAAACATAGAGATAGAAAATGTAGTTTCCCTAATATGGAGAATCTTGATAAAGCAATTAGAAAACAGAAATTTTTTGACTATCTTATGAATCTGGCATCAGAGCGAAGATACAATGTTTATCTGCCGATAGACCCTGAAAAAAAAATCACAGCATGTAAAGATGATGAATATGGAATACCAGATGGTTTTACTGGTTATAAGTTGCGAACAATGATAGATAATACCGAAGCTGCTATTATCGATGTAGACTACGTGATAGACTATAGAGATTTGCTTGATAGAAGCTTCTATATGCAAAATCTTGTTGAAGTACCTGAAAAATATCTGGAGGATGTGGAATATGGAGAAATATCTAAACGAAGCATTGTCAGAAAACTGGTTGATGAGGTGTTCTTCTCCAAATATTATTTGAAAAACATATATACAGAACCTAAGGATATGAAGGGAATCAAGGATTCTGGTATAAGGAAAGGACTGCTGCTATACAGAGATGCATATGCAGAATGGCTGAACAAGGGAAATGATGCAGCAAATCTGATATATGTAGTAAAGCAGTCAGGAGATATGTTGATACATAATACGATTGAAAATAATTATATGATCAAGGCAATGCATCAGTTTAATTTGAAATGGTCATTGCTGGAGTATTTTCAGGAAAGTGAGGGAACGATGAAAAACAAACTTACAACAATCAGACAGAAATTAAAAAGAAAAATGGACGCTGACGTACTGCAGGATATAGAGTCAGATGAAGAATATTCCTATGCAGCAGGGCAGATGCTTGGTTATTTGATTGGCTTAAATAAGAGCAGTAAGAAGACTTTTTCGCTTGGAAACCGGTATCTGGCATTAAATAAGGATGCACAGTTAAAAGAACAGCTCAGACAGTTATTTATGAGATACGATCATGATGAAGATATGTATAAATATAAAAAGCGTGTCGGTAATTTATTGGCTATGATTATGGCATATGATGTGGAACTGGCAATCGATCATGATCTGATGTTAGCGGGCTATGTATCAAATGGTGTTATTTTTGAGAAGAAACAGGGGGAAAAAGCAGATGAATAAGAGAATATATGGTGTGTTGGGAATTTCAGCGATTATGGCGAACTGGAATGCAGACTTTACAGGATATCCTAAAATGACCTCGGATGGAAATATATTTGGAAGCGATAAGGCATTGAAATATCCCATGAAGAAAATGTGGGATAATGAAGGCGAAAAAGTATTATACATAAAGAGTTATGACTGGAAAACAGATCCCAAGACAAAGAAAAAACAGATGAACCCCAGATCTTTGGGAGAACGGTATATGGATATCTTTGGAACAGACAAGGTAGAAGGAGATACAGAGGTTGTACTGAAAAATCTGTTTCAGGCGGTGGATGTTAAAAATTTTGGTGCCACTTTTGCTGAAAAAAAGAATAATATATCTATTACAGGTGCAGTACAGATAGGTCAGGGCTTTAATAAATATGAGGGTTGCAGAGTAGAAGAACAGCAGATTTTGTCACCATTTCGTGATGGGACTAAGGATGCTGACAATGACGGAGAGGGCGGAAAGCCTAAACAGTCTACACTTGGAACCAAAATCGTAAGCAATGAAGCTCACTATGTATATCCATTCGTAATCAACCCACAGGCGTATAAAGAGTATGAAGAATTGGGTGTAACACAGGGTTATACACAGGAAGATTATGATAAATTTAAAAGAACATCCATGGTTGCTGCTACATCTTATGCCACAAATGCCAAGGTAGGCTGTGAAAATGAACTGGCAGTCTTCGTAGAGACAAAACCGGATTTGTATCTTCCTAATTTATCAGAGTATGTTACCTTTTCCAAGAGAGATGGTAAAAATCAGATTACGCTGACTTTTGATACCCTGTTGAATGAGTTGCAGGACAGCATCTTATCGGTAGAGATTTACTATAATCCGTATACAACAGAACTGGTTCAAAATATTCAAAAAGCTGTATTATACAATATTTTTACACAAAAAGAGGTATAAGATATGGGTGAATTAAAGGTATTGCGATTTCAGCTTTCGGGAAGGACAGCCTTTTTTAAGAAGCCGGAGGTAAATACCTATGGATATTTTACCTATGGAATGGTTCATAAAGTGGCATTGCTTGGGATATTTGGCGCGATTCTGGGGTATGGTGGATATACGAAGCAGCATCGTGACAAGACTGACTATCCGGAATTTTATGAAAAGTTGTCTGGATTAAAAATAGCAATTCTTCCGGCAGAAAACGGTTGTTTTGCAAAAAAAATGCAAAATTTTAATAATTCTGTTGGTTATGCTTCTTTTGAACAGGGGGGTAATCTCATTGTCAGGGAACAGTGGCTTGAAAATCCTAAGTGGATAATCTATGTACTGATTGATCGTCCGGAAGCGCAGGCATTATCAGAAGCTATGCTGCAGAATAAGTGTGTATACATTCCTTATCTGGGAAGCAATGACCATCCGGCTGATATAACAGGAGTAGAAATACTGGAAGGTAAAGAAACAGTCAATTATGATAAAATAGATACGTTATTCTATAGAAATAAAGTATCTTATCAGGCAAAAAAAGGTTCTGTTTTTTTCAATATGAATGTGAAAATTCATAAGTATGAGGAATACTTACCGGTGGCGCTAGACGAAGCGCTTAACCAGTACATTCTGAAGCCGCTGGTCTATACCAACGCAAAAATAGAGCGGTATGAGGATAAGGTATATACAATAGCGGATAAAGTAGTTGCATTTATATAGTGCGATGATAAAAGCAGATTAAAACAGATATAAGTTATTTTGTTTTAATCTGCTTTTGCAGTATAAGGGGGATTATTTTGTTAAATCAGGAAAAGGTAAAGATAGATGATATCATCAGTCATAAGTACAGGTTCGAAGCACATGAAAATGAAACGATACAGGAGCATACTGACAAGTGTGTCATGTTTTTTGAACAGATATGGAAAGCGAAAAAGCTGGATTCTACACTGGAGATGTTGGAACAGGTTTTGTTAGGAGAACAGATGGATGAATGCAGGAAACTGTTTGAAAGACTTTTTCTTCATACGATTATTTTTCATGATATTGGAAAGATTAACCCAAGGTTTCAATATCTGAAGATGAATCGACAGGAGTTTGCAGGGGCAAAGTGGGATAATGGCTTAGATTCCAGACATTCTTTTATTTCATCGGTTATTTATTTACAGTATTTTATGCCTGAATTGTGTGAATTGTCCTGTGAGAGTGTGGATATCATGGCATATATTATATTTATTAATTCTTATGTGATATCAAGACATCACGTATCGCTGGATGATTTTCAAAAATACTTGATTGATTTTAAAGAAGGAGAACAAGGTGATATTGACAGAAAAAATATTTTTCAATATGTTCCCCAATATCTTCACTCAAAAGAGATTTTTGATCAGGACTGGTTAAAATATGCCTGTAATGTTTTGGAAATTAAATTACCGAACCGAGAATACGAAATTGCCTGTTATGCTTATGAAAGGCTGCTCTTTTCCTTATTAGTTGCATCTGATTACTATGCCACTGCATATCAGAAAGAAAACTACTGCATAGAAAGTTATGGAACTATAACAGATATCAATAAACTTTATCAGATTTATTCTGACACGGATGTCATGAAAAAGATACGAGATTATCAAAAGACGGAAGAACATACTGAGCAGAATATTAACAGTTTAAGGACAGAGCTGTTTCTTGAATCAGAACAGACTCTTTTAAGGCATCTGGATGAAAATATATATTATCTGGAAGCGCCTACAGGAAGCGGAAAGAGTAATACTGCTATGAATCTGAGTTTTCAGCTTATCAGAAATTGTGATTGCTTGGATAAAATCATGTATATTTATCCTTTTAATACACTGGTAGAACAGAATGAGAGTATATTGAGAAAAATATTCGGAGAAAATCCAGAGGCAATAGAACAGATAAAAGTGGTAAATTCAATTACTCCTATTTATCAGACTGAAGTAAAAGAGGAAAATGAAAAGTATGTAACTGCTTGTCAAAAGGCATTGTTGGATAGACAGTTCTTTAATTACCCGATTGCGGTGTCAACACATGTTACATTATTCCGTACTATGTTTGGGGATAACAGGGAAGATGCCTTTTCTTTCCATCAGTTAGCGAACAGCGTCATTGTTCTGGACGAGATACAAAGCTATCGTAATGAGATTTGGACAGAAATTATTGTCTTTTTGAAGATGTTTGCCAAGCTTCTGCATATGAAAGTAATTATCATGTCAGCAACTTTACCTGATCTGGATATTCTGAGTGAAGAAGAAGTACAGGCAGTAAGATTAATCGCAGATAGAAACCGATATTTCCAAAATGACTGCTTCAAAAAGAGAGTATCGAGATTGGAATATTCGTTGCTTGATATAGACAGGGATGATCTTTTTGCTGAGATAATAGTTTTAATCAAAAAGCATATTTTGCAGAAACAAAAGATATTGGTGGAATTTATCACGAAAAAATCAGCTCTTGATTTCTATGAGTGCATAAGAGAAGCCCTTGACTGCGAGACATTGTGTATAACAGGAGATGATAACAGCATAGAGCGAAAGAGAATTTTACAACAGGTCGAAGATTCGCCTGGAGGAACTCCTCTTGTATTGGTGGCAACGCAGGTTATTGAAGCAGGGGTGGACCTGAAGAACATAAATCTAGGATTTAAGGATATATCTATGATAGATCTGGAAGAGCAGTTTCTGGGGCGTATCAACAGATCTAATACAGGGATAGGGATGGTATATTTCTTTAACTATGATAAAGCAGGTAATGTGTACATGAAAGATAACAGAAAGGATTTTACTCTGTTACAGCCGGAAATGAGACAGGTATTGGAATCAAAGGATTTTTCGCCTTTTTATGAAAAGGTTCTGGGTGTGATCAAAAGGCAGAATCAGTCTGTGAGTGAAAAGGATAATATTGATGTTTTCTTTGAACATGTAGGTAAGTTAAATCAGAAAGAAATCGCCAAACGTATGTGGCTGATTGAAGAGGACAAGGGCGTCTGCAATATCTATTTTGGAAGAGTGATTGAGTCAGATGGCAGAAAAATAGATGGTCGGAAATTATGGGAAGAGTATGAGCAATTAATAAAAAATAGCCAGAATATGAAATATTCTGTGTTCAAGGTAGAACTCTCAATACTTATGAGTGAAATGAACAACTTTATTTATCGTATTCGAGTAAAGCCAACATTTCCCTATAATGATATGATTGGTGAACTGTATTATATTGACAATGGAGAAGACTATTTCGAAAACGAAAAAATAAATATAAACAAACTCCAGGACGGAATCGGGGAATTTATATAGGAGGGGATCGCATGACTGTAAATGGAACCTTGATCAATTACTATTTTCATTGCAAAAGGCAATGTTATTTGCATGGAAACCGTTTAAATCTGGAAGATAACAGTGAGTCTGGATATGTGTGAAGTGTTTAAACCTGTTATCGTATTCAGAACAATATTTGAGCTTGTGAATAACAAAAAGATACAGGTAGAAAAGCACTTTGTCAAAGAAGCTAATTATTGCCTTTTAAATGAAGAAGGCAGAAATATATTTATAACAGCCTTTGAGGGACGATTGGAATCTGTCTTTTTACACCCTGTATTAAAAAGAAAAGTGTCCTATAGAACTGCTATGAAACTTGATTGTTATAAATTGATCAAATTTATATTGGAAGATAAGGAATTTGTTCCTTTTTCCTTAAAGGAGATGAAGTAAAATGCCGCCTAAAACACAAAATTATAACTACGCATTTCTTTTTTATGATGTGAATGAACGAAGAGTGCAAAAAGTATTTAAAGTTTGCAAAAAATACCTGTCACATTTCCAATATTCAGTGTTTCGTGGAGACATTACCCCTTCAAAATTAATCCGTTTGGAAAACGATTTGAAAAAAGTCATAAATGAACAGGAGGATTTTGTATGCATTATAAAATTGAAGAATGACAATGTATTTGGTGAGGATACATTTGGTGTAGGAAAACGAGAGACCGGGGAACAATTGATTCTATAATTTTACCAGGCGTCATTTGAAACAAAAAGGCGATAACTTCAGAATTTATAAGCATTTGCGGGATTTTATACGTGTACACTGCACATTCTTGATTAGGTTGGTAAAAAATTTAAAAAATCTTGATTTTTAGGGGATATCTTGTGATATAATAAAATAAGAAACCAGTAAAAATGCGGATAGAACAGTAACAAAAGTTGTATTGAAACGATCTCGTTCTGTGTTCACTTTGAAGTAATTCCGGATAGAACAGTAACAAAAGTTGTATTGAAACGATTGTGAATAGTATGCCGATGGCTTTCCGTCTGAATAGAACAGTAACAAAAGTTGTATTGAAACAATGTAACAGGAACGTAGAACGGTTCGATTGCCTTTATAGAACAGTAACAAAAGTTGTATTGAAACGGGATGACAGCAGGGTAGTTCCAAATGCTCTCACCAATAGAACAGTAACAAAAGTTGTATTGAAACGCTGCCTTTAATAAGGCACTTGAAACAACGACTAATAGAACAGTAACAAAAGTTGTATTGAAACCCATATGTACGCTTCTGCACTTTCTTAGCCGTAAATAGAACAGTAACAAAAGTTGTATTGAAACATCAACAGCAAACACCTCCTTGGCAGTTTCCATTATATAGAACAGTAACAAAAGTTGTATTGAAACAAAGGTTCTTATTATTATGAAGCATATTGTATTTTAATAGAACAGTAACAAAAGTTGTATTGAAACGTTGAGAAATTACTTGTCGCACTCCAACTTGTTTTATAGAACAGTAACAAAAGTTGTATTGAAACGAGCCACTCCAGTATGTTGAAGGTGCTGTTATTCTCATAGAACAGTAACAAAAGTTGTATTGAAACCAATAATGCTTTGTGTTTGGATGATTCGTCTTATGCATAGAACAGTAACAAAAGTTGTATTGAAACCAAGACAGCTTATCTCAATGCAAGACAATACCTAGATAATTCCATACGTAGTCAGTTTATGAAATTGAAATGGACTTTGAAAAATATATTTCGTTGTTGCCTTTTTATGTTATAGTATAAAGAGTATTGCAAGATACTGTGATTTTTGCATTGAGCATTCACTTAGTTGAAAATCAGGGAATGAGAGAAGAAAAAGAACATTACATCGAAAGGCAGGTTTAACATGTATTCATACAATACAAGGATAAGTTTCAGCGAGTCGGATGAGAAATTGGAGTTGAAGATTCCGGCGCTGTTGAATTTTTTTCAGGATGCGGCAATCTTTGAGGCAGAGGAAGGCAGCATCAATATGGAATATCTCCAGGAGAGGCACCTGGCATGGCTGCTTGGTTCCTGGCAGATTGTGATTGAACGTAGACCGAGACTTGGGGAGAGGGTAATTGTATCTACAACACCTTATGCATTTAAAGGATTTATAGGATATCGTAATTTTACACTGACTACAGAGAGCGGCGAGATATTGGCGAAAGCCGCATCTATATGGACCTTAGTGGATATTGAGAAGATGAGGCCTGCAAGACCGTCAGAAGAGATTCTGGCAGGGTATGAGATCGGACCTAAACTGGAAATGGAATATGAACCAAGACGAATTGATCTGACAGGAGAAGGGACTCCCAGAGAGCCATTCTTTATCAGACAGAACCAGATTGATTCCAACCATCATGTGAATAATGAAGAATACGTCAATATGGCGATGGAATATCTGGATGAATCCTGGCATGTGACACAGGTCAGGGCAGAGTATAAGAAGCCGGCATATCTGCATGACACATTGATTCCTGTTATCTATGAACAGGGGAACAGGATGCAGGTACAGCTCACTAATGAACAGCATGAGACTTTGTGCATCGTGGAGTTTACGCATGAGTAAGTGGATGGTAGCTGCGAAGAAGGCAGATTTTTATGCAATTGCCCAACAATATCACATCAGCCCTGTAATGGCTCGTATTATTCGTAACCGTGATGTGATAGAAGAGGCAGATATTTACAAATTCCTGCATGGAACGAGACAGGATCTGTATGCACCGAATCTGATGAAAGATATGGATAAGGCAGTGGATATCCTGCTGGATAAGATTGACCGGAATAAGAAGATCCGTATTATTGGCGATTATGATATTGATGGTGTATGTTCTACATATATATTATATAAAGGCTTGGGCAACTGTGGTGCGAAAGTAGATACTGCCATTCCGCACCGCATGAAGGATGGATATGGACTGAATGAACATCTGATTCAGGAAGCGTATGAAGCAGGGGCAGATACGGTGTTGACCTGTGATAATGGTATCGCTGCCTTTTCCCAGATAGAATATGCTAACTCACTGGGGATGACAGTCGTGGTGACAGATCATCATGAAGTCCCTTATGAAGAGAAGGACGCAGAGAGGCAGTATCTGATTCCTCCTGCGGCAGCAGTAGTAGATCCCAAGCAGCAGGATTGTCACTACCCATTTCCTGAAATATGCGGCGCAGTAGTGGCGTATAAGCTGGTACTGGCATTGACGGCGAAGCGCCAGGGTGTGACTTGGCAGCAGGTGATGGAGTCCGATATGGGACTGGAACTGTTGGAATTTGCGGCTTTTGCTACGATTGGGGATGTGATGGAGCTTCGGGATGAGAACCGTATCATAGTCAGTGAAGGTCTGAATCTGATGAAACATACGAGGAATATCGGACTGGAAGCGTTGATACGTGCGACGGGAACAGATGCAGGGCATATCAAACCGTACACGGTTGGATTTATTCTGGGACCTTGCCTGAATGCAACCGGGCGTCTTGACACGGCAGATCATGCGCTTGCGCTTTTTGAGGCACAGGATGAGTCCGAAGCAGCCCGTATTGCGGGGAATCTCAAAGCAATGAACGACAGCCGTAAGGAATTGACACTGGAAGGTGTGGAAGAGGCGATTGCCCAGATAGAGGAGAAGCAGCTTTGCCAGGATGATGTGCTAGTGGTCTACCTTCCTGATGTACATGAGAGTCTTGCAGGAATCATTGCCGGACGTATCAGAGAGAAATATAATAAGCCCTCCTTTGTGCTGACAAGGGCAGAAGAAGGGGTTAAAGGCTCAGGGCGTTCCATTGATGCGTTTCATATGTATGATGAAATGACGAAGTGCAAGCAGCTTTTTACCAAGTATGGTGGACACAAGCTGGCAGCGGGAGTCTCCATGCCGGAAGAGAATGTGGAAGAATTTCGCAGACAGCTTAACGCGAACAGCCATTTGACAGAAGATGATTTCGAGGAAAAAGTACTCATAGATGTGCCGATGCCCATGTCATATGCTTCATTGGAATTTGTAGAAGAACTGGAGAAGCTGGAGCCTTTTGGAAATGGCAATCCCAAGCCCTTGTTTGCCCAGAAGCAGGTAACTTTCTTAAAGGGCAGGCTGCTTGGACAGAATCAGAATGTGGGAAAATACACAGTCGCAGACGAAGACGGCAGAGAATTTGAAATGATTTATTTTGGCGATATTCAGGCATTTCATGAATATCTGGATCAGAAATTTGGAATCCAGGCTGTTGAGAGGCTGTATCAGGGAAGAGGACGTGAGATTGTGCTGTCTGTAGCGTATTATCCTGATATCAATGAATACAGGGGCAATGTGTCGTTACAGATGGTAATGAAGTACTATATGTAGGAAACTGAAAAGCAGTTTATAGTTTCTTTATAAAAATTATCTTTTCTTTATCCTTTGTACACAGTTTTGACACATTTTTTCTATATAGTATATCTCAGATAGTTGAAACACTCACTATCTCCCCCCTCATAAGAAAATATATGACAAAGAGCCAACGAATGTTGGCTCTTTGTCATATACGGACATATCAGCGCAATACTTGAAAATCAACAGGGTATATGGTATTCTTAAAACTAAGGTTGACAGCGTGATTATGCTGTATGGAAATGAGGTAATCCATATGAAATGTAAGGATTTATTAAAGAATTTAGAATACGAATGTGTCAGGGGCAGTGTGGATGTTGAGGTGACAGAGGTTGTAAATGACTCTCGTAAGGTCACAGCAGGCTGCCTTTTCTTGTGTATTGTGGGAGCTAATTTTGATGGGCATGATGCAGCGCCGGGGGCTGTGGAAGCAGGAGCGAAGGTTCTGGTAGTCAGTAAAGACATAGATATGCCCGCAGATGCTGATGTGACTGTGATTAAGGTAGCAGACACCCGTTATGCCATGGCATTTATATCTGCTGCATATTTTGGCAATCCGGCAGATGATATGAAGATCATCGGGGTGACAGGAACTAAGGGCAAGACTACAACTACTTATCTCGTAAAGTCTATTCTGGAGAATGCAGGTCATAAGGTAGGCTTAGTAGGTACGATTGAGGCAATTATCGGAGATGAAGTCATTCCGGCTGCGAACACTACT
>ERZ773143.1387-NODE-1387-length-21588-cov-7.497841_pt1 | contig 21588 bp, 20 predicted proteins | sample MGYA00580852_ERZ773143 | MGnify/ENA primary metagenome ERZ773143 (study PRJEB29015, sample SAMEA2737853) | human gut metagenome | biome: human gut; feature: human-associated habitat; material: faeces | place: China | collected 2012 ... | reverse complement strand
AGGTGCCGCCCGAAGCGGCCAAGTCCGATCAATAATACGTTCTTCATCGTGCGCTTCTTTCAGCCTACGGTGATCATTTCCTTCGGATACCGGGCATAGGTCAGGTCATGCCCGGAAAACGCGGCGTAGATCAAGGTCAGTCCCCCGACGCGCCCAAAAAACATCAGCAGAATGAGAATGCTCTGCGACAGCGTCCCGAGCTGCGGCGTCAGTCCCAGCGTCAGTCCCACCGTGCCCGCGGCGGAGGCAGTCTCATAGAGGCAAGCGCCCAGCGGCAGGCCCTCGACCTCGCTGATGACCGCCGCGCCAACAAACGTCAAGGACAGATACAGCAGTAAGATCGCGGCGGCATTGCGGACGGCGGAATAGTCCAATCTGCGATCAAAGAGCCGCGAGTCCTCTCTCCTGTGGAAGGCTGCCGCGGCGTTGGCAATGAGCACCGCCAGTGTTGTGACCTTCATGCCGCCCGCCGTGGAGCCGGGTGCTCCGCCGGTGAGCATCAGCAAAATGGTGACCGCCTGAGAGGCATCCGTCATCTCCGTCAGATCCACTGTGTTATAGCCGGCCGTCCGCGGCGTGACCGACTGAAAAAGGGAGGCCAATATCCGCTCTCCCACGGGGAGGTCCGCAAAGTCCGTCAGATAAAAGAGAACCGCCGGAATCGTGATCAAAAGCGCCGTCGCGCTCAGAATGACCTTGCTCTGCATCCGGTAACGCCGCAGGTGCAGACCGTGCGTACAGACATCGTCCCACGTTAGAAAGCCGATGCCGCCCACGATGATCAGCAGCATGATCACAATGTTGACCAGCGGGTCGGCGGCATACGCCGTCAGCGAGGGATAGGGGGAATCCGTCCGCCCCAGAATATCGAAGCCCGCATTGCAGAAGGCGGAAACGGAATGGAAAACGGACATCCATACGCCCCGCAGTCCATAATCCCGGCAAAAGGCTGGCAGCAGCGCCAGCGCGCCCAGCAGCTCGACCAGAAAGGTCCCCTTGAGGATAAATCTCGTCAGGCGCACGATGCCGCCCACCGCAGGGGCGGAGATGGCGTCCTGCATGGCGCTGCGCTCCTTGAGCGTGATGTTCCGCCCGGCGAGCATCAGGAAGGTCACCGCACCGGTGATCACCCCCAGCCCGCCGATTTGGATCAGCAACAATATGACTGTTTGACCGAAGGCGGACCAGTAACTGCCGGTATCCTGCACCACCAGCCCCGTCACGCAGACAGCGGAGGTGGAGGTGAACAGTGCCTCATGAAACGGCGTCCAGACCCGCTGTACTGTGGCGATAGGCAGCATCAGCACCAGCGCCCCCAACAGGATCACACCCGCAAAGCCGAGGATCATGATTTGAAAAGAAGTCAGATGCCGCTTTAAGCGAAACACGGTCTCCGTCACATCACACACCTCCTTGAAACAATGGTACTTTCAATTTTCCATACAGTATAGCACGGCTTTTGCAATGTGTCTGTATGTATCTTGTAAAATTTTTAGGTGCAGAGTCCTTATTTGCAGCCCAGAGGCGGGCTGCAAAGCTGCGGTTGACAGACTTTGGTGCATAGAATTCTCCGCGTGACCTGTAAATCTTTCCTGATTTTTTACAGGAACCCTTGCCTTTTTTTAATATTTGTTCTAAGATAAGCTCTCTATCTGTCATATTCAGCTGAAATTCTACGAAGCTTTTTAAAGAAGCCCTAACGGGAGAACTAATATGCTCAAAGAAAAAACATCCGATGTATCCATGACAAATACAAATCAAGGCTCTGGCACTGCTGCTGAAGCGGCAGTGCCCATGAGCCATGGCCTTTGGAATACGTGGCGCAAAAATCTCCTGCTGTTCTGCCTGACCGGCGTTTATGTGGAGCTGTGCCTGCATCTGTGCGTATTCGGCTCGATGGACCGGTACGCGGGATATCCTGTCCTGTTTGGCCTGCTGGGTGGCGCACTCTGCACGCTGGTAGTCTCAAGCCTGCCAAAGGTTCTGCGACAGATCACAGGGCTTCTACTGGTGGCAGCACAGGTGATGCTGGCTGAGATGCAACTGGTCTATCATTGCATCTTCGGAGATTTCATGCCCGTCAGCCAGATCGGCATGGGCGGAAATGTGATCGTCAATTTCAACTCGCAGCTTCTCTATGGGATCCGCCAAAATCTGCTGAAGATCCTGCTCCTCCTGCTGCCGCTGATTGCCGTGATCCTCTGCCTTGCCCTGCGAAGGGGGCAGGCTTTGAAGCTGCGGCTGCGCTGGAAACAGACTATGGCCTCCTTTGCCGTGCTCCTCGCACTGCTGCTGACGGTCACGGGACTGATGTATGTTGGACGGGACAACGCCTTTTCCGTCTATCGTACCTTCACCAATGTGAACACCTCCACCGACAGCAGTTATAAAAAAATCGGTATGCTGGCCACCACGGTGCAGGAGCTTCGATACATGCTCTTCAGCGGCAGCGGCAGCATTATGATCACGCCGTCGTCCTTGAATATAAGCGATGTTCCGCGGACATACAGCAGCAACTCCTATAACGTGATCGAAAGCATCGATTTTACGGCTCTTGCAGACAGTACCGACAGCGATATTCTCAAGGCCACAGACGAGTATCTATCAAATGCAACACCCACCCGCAAAAACAACTACACAGGACTTCTTAAGGACTATAACCTCATCACCATCTGCGCTGAGAGCTTCTGCCCGTGGTTTATCAGCGAGGAGCTGACGCCGACGCTCTACAAGCTGAGCCATACGGGTATTCTCTTTGAAAATTACTACGGCACGTTCCAGTCCGTCACCACCAACGGCGAATACACCATGTGCATGGGGCTTTATCCGGATATGTCCCGCACGAAGACGGATTCCAGCTTCAATGTGGCGGGCACCAACTATCTGCCGTTCTGCCTGGGCAATGCGCTCAAGGGCATGGGCTATCAAGCCTGGGGCTATCACGACTACATCGGGGATTTCTACAACCGGAACATCACCCACGCCAACATGGGCTACACGTTCAAGGCGGCGGATTCTGGTCTGGCCATGAAGATCGACTGGCCCTCCTCCGATCTGGAGATGATGGAGACCTCTGTAGACGACTACATCAACAGCGGAGAACCCTTCCACGCCTATTACATGACCTTCAGCGGTCACTACCAGTACAACTGGGACAACGCCATGAGCGCCAAAAACCGCGACGCGGTGAAAGATCTGCCCTATTCTGAGCCGGTGAAGGCGTACATTGCCTGCAATCTGGAGCTGGAATACGCACTGGAGTACCTGATGCAGCGGCTGGAGGAAGCTGGCGTTGCCGACAAGACCTGCATCGTCCTGACCAACGACCACTACCCCTACGGCCTGACCGAAGACGAGTACAACGAGTTGGCAGGGCAGACGCTGGACACCACCTTTGAGAAGTACCGCAACAGCTTCATCTGCTATGTTCCCGGCCTTTCAGAGAACATCGTGGTGGATGAATACTGCTCCACGGCAGACATTCTGCCGACGCTGCTGAACCTCTTCGGTGTGGACTATGATTCCCGTCTGCTGGCGGGCACCGATGTGCTCTCCAGCGGCCTCCATGTAGCGGTGCTGTCGGATAAGTCCTTTCTGACGAAGACCTTCCGCTATGACGCCGGTACGGAAACCGTGATCCCCGCCGACGAGAATACCACAGTCTCCGACGAGCTGGCGGAAGCCTACCGGCTCTATGTGGACAGCCGGTTCCAGCTCTCCGGCAACATCCTCAACAGCGATTACTACGCCCACGTCTTTGCCAGGGAGTCCAGCGGCGGAAGCCTTGCGGACACGGTGGTGTTCACGGACATCAAGAGCATTTTCAATCAGGCCAGCGTCCTCTACATGTACCGCAAGGGCTATGTGGATCCGGAAGCGCCGGACACCTTCGGCGGCAAGGCCACGGCAAGACTGGGTGAGTTTGTCGATGTGCTCTACCGCATCGCAGGTCGACCGGAAACGGACAATACCGCCCTGCCGCCCGACTATGAGAACGAGGAGTTCAATGCGGCGCACCCCTATTATAACGCCATGTGCTGGGCCTATCAGACAAGGCTGCTCCGACAGAATGATCCCAATGCCGAATACGATGACAAGGTGGACTATCAGACGGCATGCGTACTGATCCGCCGCTACGCGATCATGGCAGGCGTTGATACCGGCGTGGATCAGACGCAGCTCAGGCAGCTCCTTCGAGATAACCCCGATCTCAACAGAGAGGCAGCCAAAGCGATGCTCTGGTGCGATGCAAAGGACATCACCACCCGGGACAGCAGCCTTGACGAGCTGCTGGCATCCGCTGGCACCCGCATCAGCCGCTACCAGATGACGTCGTTCCTGTTCTACCTCTGCACCTACGAGCTGGATATTGGCAGCTGAGCATGCGGCGCAGATCCTGCCGGAGAAGTGTTCCGCGACCGATTCGCAAAAAGAGTCGCCTTTCTCGGCTGTGTACCGGAAGATACCCATTCGATGTCACACTACGCTTAACGTTGGAATAAGTAAACATACTCACAAGCATTACACTCAGTGTAGACCTAATGTAGATTCAGGCCATTCTGTGTTTACGAAAGTTTACATTGAGTGTAATTTTTTCTGCCTTGAATGGGTGGTCAAACAGGGCCGGTTTTCTACATTTATTACGAAGGGATGAGACATCCACCCCCTATTCTCACACGAAAGAAGGAGTTTGATTTGAGCAAACGAAAACACGGACCTACGATTGTACCGGCCTTATCCGCCAAGGTGGATAACAAAGAAAAACGATTCATTCAGGTTGGAAACTCACTGCTCCTCTCCAAGCAGTTCCACGCACTCAGCACCGGCAGCCGGTTTCTCTATTTCTGCATGGCCATGGAGAGCGACGGAAGGAAGAATTTCATTCTTTCACAAAAGGACGCAAAAAAGTACGGGATCGCGCCTTCCGGCCTGCGGAAGCACATCAACGAGCTGAAAGCTGCCCGGTTTATCAGAGTCTATTCCGAAAAGCCAACACGCGAGCCAAACCGATATGAATTTTGCCTGAGTTGGAAGCTGCCGCCGTCACCCCTTCGTTCGCATACCCTCATGGCTATTGTAGTAAATCTGTCTCGGATGGAAACAAGGGCGGGCCGTAAAAAATCTCACTGGTTATGTCTTTTAGAATGAGTGCCGGCTGACAGAACGGAGGTTACTTGTGCTGTTTTGATACAAGATTGGCATTTCTCTTGCGCAAAAATGAACCAGCCGAAATGTCGGTTTATTATCTTGGCGACGGCAACTTGCTTTGGTCGGAGGAGGCAGAGCGGATGTTTCTCGACCGGGTTGCTTCCTCGCCGTTAGGATATGGCCGGACATGCGGAAGCTCGATCCTTCTTGGTGACAAGTGGGACCTGATCGAAAATCTGATGGCTCAGGGGGTAAACCCGCGTAGCCGTCTGATCCATTTCAGCAAGAACAGCAGCTTTCATTATTTCACCGTCGATGAGATGGGCCTGCGGCTGATGAAGCTGGCGCTGGATGAAATGGCGCTGTATCGGTTTCAGCGGTACTTGCAGCAAAACGGCATTTGCAAAGCATCTATGCTTCCGCTGTATCTGTTCAGTCTGGAGCTGCTTTCGGAGGCGTATGCCTTGAAAAAGGGGAAGCAAATGCGGGCAGAGCTGGATAGAGGCGCATTGTTTTCGTGCCAGACAGATGTTGTAAAACGGATCTGCAACACAGGACCCAATCTGATCACGATCCCAGACAAATGGCTGCTGGACTTGGATACGGAAAGAGATGATCGCTCAGACGAACTCTTACTTTCCCCAAATGCTACGTTTCTAAGTCAACAGTCCGGAATGTAACACACAGGTGGTAACAGTATGGTCGAGAAATTGCAAGTGCCGATCCACCTCAAAATGACGCTGACGATTAAGGAAGCCGCAGCATGCAGCAACATTGGGATCAACAAGATCGAGAGTATGCTGCGCAGTCCGAATTGCCCGTTTGTTCTCTATGTTGGGTCCAAAAAGCTGGTCAAACGCAGGGAGTTCGAGCAATATATCAGCCATAAGTTGATGATTTGACGGTAAGTTCACTATTGAGAAAAGAAAGTCCTTGTGCTACAATTATAAAATGCATAGGGGGTTCTTCTCATAGTGGGAAAGGAGCTTCCGAATGGGTAAAAGTTTACGAGGCAAAGAATGCGGCAAGGGTATCTGCCAGAGAAGGGACGGATTATATCACGCACGTTTTGTAGACAAAGCAGGAAAACGACATGAGAAATATTTCCAGACGATTCCCGAGGCGCGTAACTGGATCGAGCAGGCGAAATATGCCGACAAGCACGAAGATGTGTTTTGCCCCTCGGACACGACGGTTGACGCATGGTTTTCATTTTGGATTGAGAACATTGTGGGCGATTTGGCACCCAACACCCTGCGAAATTATCGGGAGCGATACAAGCAGAATATCCAGCCCATCATCGGCAAAATGCTCCTTTCCGATGTGAAGCCCATGCACTGCAAAAAAGTGCTGCTTTCCATGGATGCGGATTATGCAGGGTCTACCATCCGGCAGACCTATATCACAATGGGTACGATGTTCAAAGCTGCGAAAATGAATGATCTGATTGCCAAGCACCCGATGGACAGTGTGCGTTTTACAAAGCCGGTCCGAGCGCCGGACGACATTCATTTTTTAACGCGGGATGAGCAAATCAGATTTCTTGAAGTTGCGAAACGTTCCCACAACTACAATCAGTACGCGCTGATCCTTGAAACCGGTTTGCGTACCGGTGAGATGATCGGGTTGACGTGGGATGCGATTGACTTTGAAAAGCGCACGCTCACGGTCAACAAAACATTGGAGTTTCGACACAAGCAGCATTTTTGGCGCGCAGGTCCTCCCAAAACGCAGCACAGCTATCGTACAATACCACTGACAGATCGGGCCTATGAAATTCTGAAAGAAATCAAGGACAAGCGCCCTTGGCAAAAGGAATCTCCGCTGCTCTCGCAAACACTGGAATATATCGACCGGCGAACGGGGGCAATCTCCCGGCTGGTCATGCGCGATCTTGTCTTTATCAACTGGCGAACAGGAGAGCCAGCGAAGAACAGTTCCTATGATACCCACTTATATAAGCTCTGCAATGAAGCAGGGATCAAACACTTTTGTATGCACGCTCTGCGACATACCTATGCTACAAGAGCAATCGAAAGCGGTATGCAGCCGAAGGTGCTGCAAAAACTGCTGGGTCATGCCAGCATCAAAACAACAATGGATCGGTATGTTCATGTGACTGCCGAATCGCTGGATTATGCCATCAAGCAATTTCAGCAAAATGGTGTAGCCTGATGAAATCCAATAAAGCCAAATGCGAAAATGGTGTAAAAATGGTGTAACAGCCAAGACACCAAACGCTGAAACCCCTTGAAAATCAAGGAAAATCGAAGGAGAATGAGTACAAATGAAATTAGGTATCGGAGCTTTTTGACGGTTTCATATATTACTACGGGCATACCCATATCTCCATAAATCACGATAGGGCAAGGCTTTTTTGATGCCGGATGTTCATAATTCCAAATATAACAACACAAACTCCCATGCCATTTTGTGGCGGAAATGTGGCGGCTCATGCTGCGCCACAAAAGAAAGATACCCTGCAACAAATGAGTAAAATCAAAACAGGAGACTAAGGAAAACACTCCCTTAGTCTCCTGTTTTATTTATCTTATTTTTATCAGAAACTCTCGCTGCTGTTCTTTTTTCATAGCAACTTTTACATAAGGTTCGCCACCAGCCTAAATCCTTTCTGATGGTTGCGGAATCCGTGTTCCCGCACTTCTCACAGACCGTTTTGCTCTTTGCCTCATAGGTTCGGATGATTTGCGCGATATCGCGCCGCAGCTTTTCTGTGCGATCATCAAGCGGCGTATCGTCATTTGTCTTAAATCGTATGTTCATGTTGCCCAGAAAGTCAATGGCTGCACTTCCATACTGACTTCCCTCAAACGAGTAATAAAATCGAAGAGTTGCGAATTTTTCTTTGAGCTGTGTAGGGATAAGGTCGATAGGTAGTCCTTCTTTGGCATATCTATCGGTTATTGCCTGACACATATCATGAATCAGTTCATACCATCCGTCATCGCAATCGCACCCCCACCGACGATATAGATTTTCTTCACCATCAATTTTATTCATCTTCATAAAAGGGAAATCGGCTTGTATTTGCCGCTCCAACTGCTCGTTCATTCTGCAATACCCCCAGCTCAATTTAGGCTGCACAGTGGTTTTACAACCGAAAGTATTATACAATTACGAAAACTTCTTTGCTAAAAGCCTCAAGAGGGAAAATAGCGCATACACAACCAAGGCAATTATAGCTATAAGGACAAAAGTATTTCTCGCCGTGTACAGGTACACTTTTATAAAATCTTTTATAAATGCGGAATAACCGTATTCTTGAATAATTGCGCTAAATCCACCGGCATTTTGATATTCAGCGGCAACGGAAATGCAGCTTCCCACCAGGCTTAAAATAATGAAAGAAAAAGCTGCTAAAAAGAATTTCTGAGCTTTTCCAAAAGTGCTTTTCTGCGTTGGAGACGTAGTTAGGATGCTTTTACTCTCGTTGTTTGGGATTTGTTTTTTTAGTGCATCAACGATTCTTTTGCCTCGCTTTTGAATCAGACGATTTACATTGCTCAGATATTCATTCAACTCTGTTTCATTTTGAGGTAGAAATGCGGTCGGGTCTTCGACCGAAAGATATTGCTCCTTTAAAAATACTTGATGTCGCTTGAATAGCGGAATAATCCGATAATCCTTATCTACATAGTCATTCAGGAAAAACGTATCAATATAGTCTTTGAAAACCTGTACACTTGTATTTTCTTGAATCAGTTTCAAAGACAAGTCGAAAAAGTCATAGACAAAATAAGGGTTGCTATCATTCCCCCTAAAGCCTCTGCATTGGTTAAAAGAGCGGCGGTCCTTTTGCGGCGAGAGTTGGAAAGGTACCAGTGTAAAGTTGCCAATGGTATGTGTTAAAGAAGCAAAGCTTACTAAAAGCTCGTTCTGTTCAAGTAAACGGAGATTGTTATAATAAATGGGACTTGCGATACGATAAATCGTAGAAAAGGAATTCATCGTATCACTACCCATTCGCTCCCATTGTTCTTGAAAACAGCCGGACAGTGGCTCGGACAAATGAAAACGGTTTTCGTATGTCCAGCCCCAAAGCCTATTATATATGTCAGATGTCAAAGAGCACGTTCCGTCAGAGCTATCGCAGTCAAACTTTGGCGTTTCTTTTGCTTTATAGAGCTGGAATTTTTTAAGAGGATTTGTTTCGCTATTTACATCCGACCAAGGGCTTTCATTTTTGAAATCGTATGTAGCCAATGATTCCAACAAATTGCCGGACGCAAGATACATTTCAAGGTTTTTATACATATATTTTCCCTCTTGCAAATTGCATAGGTATTACTCGGCTCTAAAGCTGGATAGAATAGCGATGGCGTCTGCTTTCTCCTGCTGTGTAAATTGTCCGTCTGGGGCAGATGCCACAAACATAACACTCGTAGGATACATAAAAGCCAAGTCCATATAATATGCACTGTTCACGATTTGCTCTCCTGCGCTGCTTTCGGGTAATACTGCATAGCTGACAGCCCCGTTTTCAACAGGAATAAAATCTGAGTCGCTTGTTGTGTCCATTGTGCCTATTTCTTTTAATTCAGCAACCATAAATTTGCCAAGGTTAGAATAATCTTCTGCCTGAACATAGCCGGGAACAAACTCAGAATCGGCAACCTTTGAAACTTCAAGCTCTGAATAGAGGACCGCACTGCCTCCGCCGATATTATTTTGGTGAAGATTGATAAAATCAATGGACACCCCTCGCTCATTAGACAATGTTACCCATTCCGAGGTTTGAGTGACATCTTCCTTTATGATGTCCCATCCATCCGGATAATCAAAGGAAAAAGCGGGGGATGTAACTGCATTTATCTCTCCGAAACGGGTTGTATAAGTATGACTAAGCTCTGCCTTCTCGACTTCCGTCGCTGCTTTTTCTTCTGGTGTGTTTTCCTGATCTGTTACAACGGCTGTTTGGCTATCGGGCGAAGTTTCATTTTTGACATAGGGTGCATTTTTGCAGCCGCTTGATAATACTAAAATCGTAGAGAAAATTATCATCAGACTGATTACCTTTGTGTTTTTCATTCTATGTGCTCCCCTCGGTCGGTGTATTTTTTAAAATTGCAGGTAACTATTATTTCCGCTTTGCAGTAAAAAAACGGACTAAGTAGAATGAGAGAAATAGCCAAGATGCAAATAGCGGAACTGTTAAGTAGATTATAGGTCGTAATATAGGGGGACTTGTAGTATAGCGTGGCGCAAATCTATCCATAAGTCCACGTACACAAAACGGAATTGCAAAGATATTATATTCGACAAAAAGTATTGAGAGAATTGAGACTACTGGATTATCGGTCGAAAAGAAGGGTTGACCATCAGTAAGCAGCAAAAATGTTACTACAATGCAAAGTACAATGCCGATGATTCCGGGGATAAGAAATTCTTTCCCGGTTCTAAATCTCCCGCCGTTTTCGCGAAGGAGCTTCTGATATTCTTTGTGCTCTTGTTTTAGCTCCCTGTTGGCACAGTCGATGCAAAGTGTTTTTCCGGAGCGTCCCTTTACAATGCAGTCCCTACAAAGTCCATGACCGCATTCTGAGCATACAGCGACCGAAAGCTTGTTCGGATGGTAAAAACAACCAGATACGTTATTATACATTTCACACTCTCCCATCTTCTATTTATATGAATATTTTCTCAAATCTCTAAACAGTAGATATTCTCTTTCGTAGGCGATTATATCACAGAAAAAATTCGCTTACAATAAGGAAAATCTCTTGTTTGGAGGTTTCTGTGAAAACCGAATTGAACTACAAATTGGTCGGACAGCGGATTCGTGCCATACGCAAAAAGCAGGGTATGACACAAGAGCGATTGGCTGAATTAGCTGAAATTAGTCCGCAACATTGCTCGGGAATTGAAACAGGTGCGGCAAAAGTATCACTTCCGGCATTGGTAAAAATTGCAAATGCGCTTAACTCGTCTATGGACGAATTACTGTTGGATTCGATTCCGGCAACAGCTAAGCCAGAAATGATGAAAGAGGTTGAAGTTGTATTTGCCGATGCTTCGGCAGATGAAATGTATCTGATGCTTTCGCAAGCCAAGAGTATTAAAGAAGCTGTGCGGGTAAAGGGGTTACTATCCCCTAAAGATCAAAAATAGAGGATGTATTATGGGACGAAAAGCGAATGAACAGACCTATCCATGCAACCTCCTTGAATTAAGAGAAGAGCTGCAGTTAACTCAAAAGCAACTCGCAGAAATTCTTGACGTGTCAGAGCGCATGATAGGTAATTATGAAACTGGCGTGGTAACGCTCCCTATTTATAAAGCAATTCTCTTATGCCAGAAATACAATTACACCTTGGATTGGATATATTGTCATCCAGCAAATACAAAAAGTGCATCTACCTTTTTCTGCGAGAGCAAGGCATATCCAAAATTTGTTGTAGACATTAGAGATTTTCTTTCATATGCTAATGATACGATTTTCTTTACTATTCCTAATTATTATTGGAAGTATATGAAAGAACGAAGCGCGATTGCTTCTTCAAAGTCTACTGTTGGAGAAAAGAAACGTAAGATAGCTGAGTTGGACGGAAAATATGAAATGCAAGAGAGTGAACAAAAATATTGGATAAACTCCATGACAGCAGAAGAATTCCTATCACATTTGCGTCTCGCTTCTGAATTTATTCCGTTTGCCGACAATTCCGATAGTAGCATAAAGAAGCCGAGTAAAGAGCACCTGAAAGAAGCAAGAGCATTTCTTGAAAGCGTCACCGATACGAATGATGCTCTATAGGCACGCTGTAACAGAAATACTGCGGCATAGATCCATTGCTGGGTCTATGCCGCAGTGTTTTATCTGCTTTTGACCGGAAATATTATTTCAGATTATCATGCTAATGCAAAGTTCTATTTTTTCAGATAGAATAAGGCTAAAGGACGCGCGCAGCCTTTAATTAAACTCTTATGCCACAAGGCAGAAAGGACAGATAAAATGGCACTTAAAAAACTAAACCGCTTTACCTATTTCGATATGGAAGGCTTCTTAGCCGGTAAGCGTTTACTTGTAACCGGCATCAGCGAATGGAAAGATTATGATACGCAGAAGCCTCTTGGTTCAAAGGTGGAGGTTGTAATTGCTGCGGACAAGACCGACTATGGCACTGCCGAGGGTGAGGTCATCAGCAATATCTATGAAAAGCTGACCGTTAAGGTTCCAAAGATGGGGCTGGGTTTCCCTTTAAATACCGAGGTGAAGCTCGTAAACGCCGAAGCCATGGTTTACGGTGAGTACAGAAACCAGCTTTCTGTTACCGCAGAGGACATTGAGGTGATCGGAAAGTAACCCAAACAGGGGAGATGCGCCCCTCAAGGGCGCATCTCCCCTTTAACTTGATACTCAGGTGATTTTATTCCATGAAAACCATCAAGCGGAGGATTGATGTGCCTGAGTATATTGATTCCCGTCAAAGCGTCAGTGTGAAGTATCTCGGCAATAAACGGGAAATTTCAATTTCTGAGCGGCATAGCGCAGGGGCAACCATCATGCCGATTTCCAAGGAGGAATATATTCTACTGTCAACCGGAGAAGTAAAAAAATTTTCAAACCATGCGGCAAATCGGACGGAGAACATAAGAAATTTGGAAAAGAGCATGCGGGGGCTGTCGGACTTGATCAATGTAAATATTACACCAGAGAATGTTGAGTGCTGCCGTTTCATTACCCTGACCTACAAAGAAAATATGACCGATTCGGAATGTCTATATCGCGATTTTCTCAACTTCAACAAACGTTTTAAACGCCACATGGAACAGATAGGGTACAGCTATGAATACATTGTCAGTGTTGAGGCGCAAGGTCGAGGCGCTTTTCATCTGCATTGCATATTTGTTTTTACAAAGAAAGCTCCTTACATAGAAAACGCTGTTCTTGCCAAAATATGGGGGTTTGGCTTCGTGTCTGTAAAAGCAGTAAATGAGAATATTGACGATATTGGAAAATACCTAACAGCTTATTTGACAGATTTGCCTGCTGACGATGTGGATTTTTCCGTAGAGCTTGCGGGAGGTCAAGTCAAGGAAGTGGACGCAGAGGGAAAAAGCAAGCGAATTATTAAGGGTGCGCGGCTGAAGCTGATACCAGCGGGAATGAGGTTATACCGATACTCGAAAGGTATTAAAAAACCAACCGTGAAAACATTACCCTACGGTGAGGCATTGCAAAGACTTTCCTCCGATGGTTATTCAAAGGTCAGTGAATATGCGCTTGAAATTCAAGATGTAGAGCGGGATTTTAAGACAAGGTACATCAAGCAAACTTATAAGAAACATATCAATACTTCAATGAAAAAAGGCGGTGATAATGCTTGAAAAGCAGAGAACGAATAAGAATGGGGTTCGAGCGAATGACCCAGCAGAAGGCGTTGTTCCTGCTCCCTGTGCTTTGGCTGCTTGTCCTTGGTGCAGCTACACGCATAGGAAACAACGCCTTACAAAATATAGGGCATCCTTTTACTTCGAGCCTTTTCAGTATTCTCCTTATGTTTTTTGCGGTAGAAATGGCAGTTATAGGTATGTGCGTGATAGCATCGCTTATCGGTATGCCGTATAGGGCAACTCGTACAGAGAAAGAACTTGCAGCAGCCGGATTTGCTGACGAAACAGGAGCAAGCCCTATGCTGCTGTCACGCAGATCATCAGGAAAAGGCATTGCATTAGAGTTTTTTTCTACACAAATTCCTCTGGCTAAGTATGAAGAGAACAAATTGCTGCTTGAAACGGTGCTGAACATAAAAATTCTTTCTTTTGAAATGGGACGGGATATGCGCCATACCGTCATAAAAGCTCTTTCCTTGCCTCTCAGCAACAGCAAAATACTTCCATGGCAAGACTGCTATTTGAGTGACAAAGACTTTGAGCTGGTCTTGGGAGAGGGGTATTTCGGCATAGAGCGTATTGACATCAGTTTAACACCGCACCTTTTAATCGGCGGCAGCAGCGGTTCGGGGAAAAGCAAACTGCTAAAGCTAATACTCATGGAAAGTATTAAAAAAGGTGCTATTGTTTTTCTCGCAGATTTTAAGGGCGGTGTGGACTATCCGACTGTATGGCATCAATACTGCAATATTATCACAGAACAAAGCGAGCTCGACAGTCAGCTAACACAGATACTTGACGAAATGGAGCGGCGGCGTAGTCTACTTGTTTCGTCCCAAACATCGAATATTGGAGACTACAACACAAAAGCAGCTACATCTTTGCCACGGTTGATAGTTGCCTGTGACGAGATTGCAGAGGTGCTCGACAAGACGGGACTTACTAAAGAGGAAAAAGAACTTGTTGGCAGAGTGGAAAGCAAACTGTCCACGATTGCACGGCAAGGGCGGGCATTCGGAATTCACCTTGTCCTGTCGACACAACGCCCTGACGCAGAAATCTTAAAGGGGCAGATAAAGAATAACATCGGCTATCGTGTTTGTGGTCGGGCAGACAAAATTCTTTCCAATATCATTTTGGACAAGCCGGATGCTGCCGATACTATTACGCCGCAAGATCAGGGAATGTTCCTGACGAACACCAATGTTCTCTTTCAGGCGTATTATGTTGAGGACGATTGTCTGAAAGGGGTTGCGGCAAGTGCCGAACAAACCCTGTGACAAAGATAAAACTGCCTCCCCGCTGACACTTGATAAGAAATTACTTCTTACCAAATTTGAGGCAGCAGCTTATAGCAACATCGGCATCAATAAGATTGAAGCTATGCTGCGTGCTCCCAACTGCCCGTTTGTCCTTTATATCGGAACGAAAAAACTTGTGAAGCGCAAGGAATTTGAGGAATACATCAGTCAGAAAACCGTAATTTAATCGCAAGTTCATTGTTGTGCTTCGGGAACCCTTGTGATACAATAATTGTGTTGCAGGGGTTCTTTCTATTTTATTGAAATAGAGAGGAGCCTTGATTTATGGCTAAATATATTAAGGGCAAAAAACTTCCGAAAGGAATTTCGCAAAGAAAGGATGATGGTAAATTCGTTGCTGGGTTTGTAGACAAATCCGGCAAACGGCATCAGCGGCGGTTTGACACGATTGCTGAGGCTGATAAATGGCTATATGATATGCGGCACGAGGACAAGTTTGGAGATGGCGTGTATGACGATGATATGACCGTGAATGACTGGTATAAATTCTGGCATACAGAGCTTATCAAAGATTTAGCTGCAAACACACGCAGAAATTATGCTGAACGATACGAACGCAATATTAAGCCAGTTATCGGCAAGATGAGGCTGAAAGATGTCAAACCAATGCACTGCACAAAAATCTTAAATAGCATGGATGATGACTACGCAGGTTCTACGATCTATCAGACTTATATCACGCTGGGCGTGATGTTTAAGTCTGCCAAGCTGAACGGGAAAATCAGAGCACACCCACTGGATGGCGTGAAGTTCTCCAAAAGCATAAAAGCGGTTGATGAGATTAAATTTCTCACGGTAGAGGAACAGAAAAAGTTCCTTGATGTGGCAAAGCACTCACACAACTACTATCAATATGCTTTTCTGCTCGAAACAGGATTGCGGACAGGGGAAATGATTGCGCTGACATGGGATAATATTGATTGGGATAAGCGTACATTGAGCATTGAAAAAACAATGGAGTTCCGCTATAAACGCCAGCAGTTTTGGGTTGCGGGACCTCCAAAAACAATGACAAGCTATCGCACGATTCCGTTGACAAATAGGGCGTATGAAATTCTGCGGGAAATCTATGCTACAAAAGATACTCGCAAGCAATCCGCAGCATTAAACACTGTCTTAGAATATGCGGACAAAAGAAAAGATAAGAAACAGAAGAAGCAATTTAACATGAGCGACCTTATCTTTATCAATTTCCGCACAGGTATGCCGAATAAAAACAGTTCCTATGATACACACCTTTATAAGCTCTGCGACGAGGCAGGTATTAAACGATTCTGTATGCACTGCCTCCGGCATACCTACGCCACACGCTGTATTGAAGCCGGTATACAGCCGAAAACACTGCAAAAGCTTTTGGGGCATTCCAGCCTAAAGACAACGATGGACAGATATGTTCATGTGACCGATGACAGCATGGAAAATGGAATTAAACTCTTTGAGCAGGTACAGCTTGAAAAAGGACTTGCAGCAGAGAGTGTTGAGGGCGGTGCTGCATAAAATGTGGCGGAATTGTTGCGAAAGTCATTCTGAAAAGCTGAAAACCCTTGAAAAATAAGGAGATGTAGAGATATATGAAATTAGGTATCGTCGGACTGCCGAATGTCGGCAAGTCCACTCTCTTCAACGCGATCACCAACGCGGGCGCGGAAAGCGCCAACTACCCTTTCTGCACCATCGAGCCGAACGTCGGCATGGTGGCCGTTCCCGACGAGCGCCTCGATAAGCTCGCCGAGATGTACCACCCCAAGAAGAAGACTCCCGCCGTCATCGAATTTGTCGACATCGCGGGCCTCGTCAAGGGCGCGAGCCAGGGCGCGGGCCTCGGCAACAAGTTCCTCGAGAACATCCGCCGCACGGACGCCATCGTGCACGTTGTGCGCTGCTTCGACGATGAAAACATCATGCACGTCGTGGCCGACGCGAGCACGAACGTCCCCGTCGACCCCCTGGGCGACATTGAGACCATCGACCTGGAGCTCATCATGGCAGACCTCGAAATGGTCAACCGCCGTGTGGAAAAGGCCACGAAGATGGCCAAGGGCGACAAGAAGTTCCTGCACGAGGTCGAACTCTTCTCTGACCTCGCAAAGCACCTCGACGCGGGCAAGAGCGCGCGCACGTTCGAGGTTTCGTCCGACGACGCTGAGCTCATCGCGACCGCCGATCTTTTGAGCCTCAAGCCCATCATCTACGCCGCGAACATGGACGAGGACGGCTTTGCGAATCAGGACGGCAACCGGTATCTCCAGCAGGTCAAGGAGCTCGCCGACCGCGAGGGTGCGCAGGTTTTGCCGATCTGCGCCAAGCTCGAGCAGGACATTGCCGAGCTCGACGGCGACGACCGCGCAATGTTCCTCGAGGAGCTCGGCATCGAGGAATCTGGCCTCGACCGCCTCATCAAGTGCTCGTACGCGCTGCTCGGCCTCATCTCGTTCCTGACCTACGGCGAGGACGAGTGCCGCGCCTGGACCATCAAAAACGGCACCAAGGCCCCGCAGGCCGCGGGCAAGATCCACTCCGACATCGAGCGCGGCTTCATCCGCGCCGAAACGATCAATTTCGACGACATGATCCGCTGCGGCAGCGTCGCGGCGGCAAAGGAAAAGGGATTGCTGCGCAGCGAGGGCAAGGAGTACGTCGTCAAGGACGGCGACATGATCTACTTCCGCTTCAACGTGTAAAATTTCAAAAATTCCATCATAAATTTCCGAAGACGGTGCAGTTCAGCTGCACCGTCTTTTTTTAAGCGAAACGGGTGCGCTACCATGGTAGCGATTCTGCAAACCGTTGGTATCACAAGAAGAACCGCACTTTAAATTTTTGGACCGCTACCAAACCGCTACCACGATAAGCCCGCAAAGCGCTGGAATATAAGGAAAGGCGAATATCCTAAGGGGATGCGATATCCACCGAATCGAACGATTTCGCGCTGATTCTGCTGATTTCCTGCGATTTTCGATTGTTCTTGCAACAATTTGAGAATTTACGGATTTTGGCGGCAACCACGCAGGAGAGGGAGGTCCGGCGGGTGTTCGGCCTCAAGGGGATGGAAATTTATGAAAGGAGAGTAACATCTATGAAAAAGTTACTCGCAATGGTGCTGGCTCTGGTCATGACTCTGTCTCTGGCCGTCAGCGCCAACGCCGCTTTCAAGGATGCCGATAAGGTTTCTGCGGATTATTCCGAAGCCGTCGCCGTCCTGAACGGCATGGGTGTGTTCAAGGGTTATGAGGACGGTTCCTTCCAGCCCCAGGGCAACATCACCCGCGCTGAGGTGGCCGCGATCGTGTATCGCGTGTACACCGCTGACGTCAAGGATGCCAAGGCTTCCATGTACGCCACCTACAACAAGTTCAGCGACATGGCTGGCGCCGGTTGGGCTCAGGGCTACATCGGCTACTGCGCCAACGCTGCGCTCGTCAAGGGTTATCCCAACGGCACCTTCCAGCCCTCCGGTAAGGTCACGGGCTATGAGGTCCTGACGATGATCCTGCGCGCCATCGGCTACGACAAGAACAACGAGTTCTCCGGCGCTGATTGGGCTCTGCATGTTGCGCAGACCGCGCAGCAGGCTGGTGTTCTGGACAACGTCAAGGGCGTTGACCTCAACGCTCCCGCTACCCGTGAGCTGGTTGCCGAGCTCCTGTTCCGCGCGATCGCTGTTGCTCCGATGGTCACCTACACCGCTGCTTTCGGCTATCAGACTGTGAGCTTCGACACCAAGAAGGACAACAAGTTCTTCAAGGACAACGAGACCCTCGGCCACAAGAATTTCCTGCTCGACTCCGACGTCGATGCTGATGCTTGGGGCCGTCCCACCACTGTGTGGTTCGAGGATGCCGACAAGGATCTCAAGCATGATGATTCTGAGACGGTCTATGCCACCATCACTGCTACTCCCGACGCTTCCTTCAATGTTGCCACTACTGAGTGCGACATCTGCGCTGCTCTCGGCGTCAAGAAGTCCGCTGACGTTGTTGAAATCTACACCAACGGCGTGAAGAAGGGCACTGACACCCTGACCGCTACTGAGACCAAGGCTAAGCTCGGTGCTCAGGGCCAGCAGATCGAGTTCTACGAGAACAAGGACGGCGACTATCGCATGGTCGTGATCGACACCTATCTGGCTTATGTCAACGAGGTTGTCGAGAAGAAGGTCGACAGCAAGGATCACACCACCCGTGATGCTTACCTTGCGCTCGACGTTTACAAGACCGACGACGGCAAGGCCACTACCCTCTATGTCAAGGGCAATGACTACGCTGAGGAGGACTGGGTCCTCGTCAACGTGAACGATGCTAAGGATGTCAGCATCATCCGCACCACCAACAAGGCCGCTCAGAAGTCCGATCTCGTTGAGATCGTTGCCAAGGCTGAGTCTTTCGAGGGTGTCCAGAGCAAGATCTACTACAAGGCCGACATGCACACCATCGAAGGCAAGGACTACGATGACGCTTACCGCTTCTATCTGAACGACGCCGGCAAGGACGGTTCCGTTAAGTACACCTGGTTCCTCGATCAGTTTGGTAATGTGATCGGCAGCTCCGCTATCGACAACACCAACTATGCTGTTCTGAAGGACATCGAGTGGGTCTCCGGTAAGGGCGCTCACGCTCAGGGCACGCTCGTCTACATGGACGGCACTGAGGAATCCGTTGAGATCGCTTCCATCGATGGTCTGACCAATGCGAAGGGCTTCTCCGGTAACTTCGATGTGAATAAGGACAATGCCACTACCGAACAGGGCGATACCGCTTCTGACGTTGCAATCGTTGACGGCAAGAAGGTTGCCTATGTCTCCACCTCCGATAAGTACAACGAAGACTACGAAGGCATGGCTCTGTTCATGGTTGAGACCAACAAGGACGGCGGCGTGAACCTGCAGGGTATCTCCACCAAGACTGTTGGTAAGGAAACCAAGCTCGATGATACCTACATCGAGTATGCTGAGAACGTCACCATCAAGGCTGAGTCCACTGTTATGAACGTTACGAGCGGTGCTACGACCACCAAGTACGCTCTGACCAGCAACACTCAGTTCATCGTCCGCGAGCTGAATGACAAGGATGAGTACGTCTACAACACCTACACGCTCAAGACCCTGCCTGACTACGCTGAGAACAGCGTTGAGGCTTACTTCACCGTGAGCGACAACGACTATGTCACCCGCGTCTACATCAAGAATGCGACTAACGAGTCCGCTTTCGGCACCTACATCTTCATGCCCGAGGCCAGCAAGAGCAACTACTGGTACGACAGCGCCGACAAGGCTTACTACGTCAATGCTTATGTTGACGGCGAGCTCAAGACCATTGAGGTTGCTAAGGAAGTCGGCGAGAAGCTGGCTGCTGGCGAAGGCAAGCTCTTCGAAGTCACGGATGGTGGCTGGAGCAAGAGCCTCATCAACAGCACCTATGGTGTCCTGACCAACGCCGCAAAGGTCGTCCTCGTTACCGAGAAGACCGACGTTGATACTTGGACCAAGAACACCAAAAAGGCTGACTACATCACCGAGTACACCCTGAGTGCCAACGTCCTGCGTTCCAAGAGCGTTCTGGATGCCAACGCCCTGAATGTCATTGACACTGACGATGCCAAGATCATCACCTGGGATGGCGATGAGGTCACCTCTATCACCAAGGCTGTCCTTGAGGACTACGGCGTTTGGGCTGTCTCCAAGGATACCAAGTACGAGGGCTTCGCGACTGTGATCTACCTCGGCAACAAGCTCGGTGATTCTGCTGACGCTACCGTTTATGTCAACGGCACTGCTGTTAAGTTCGACAGCACTCTCGCTGCTACTGTGAACGGCACTAACGGTGCTGACGCTATCGTTACTGCTAAGGCTGCTACCGACGCTACTGTTACCATCGCTGGTGATAAGGTCTTCGGCGAGAGCAAGCAGGCTACCGTTACCGTCGTCTCTGAGGATGGCACCAAGACCAACGTCTACACTGTGACCCTCGGTGTTGAGGCGGCTAAGGATGCTACTGTCAACTACGTCCTCAAGGCCAACGTGAACGGTGTTGAAGAGACCTACACCGGCACTTGGACTGGCCCTGCTGGTACCTACTCCGGTCAGGAGCTCGAGAACGTCAGAGGCGTCCACTTCCCCACCTTCAAGGTTGCTGCCGGAAATTACACTCTGGTCACCGATAACAGCACCGTTACCGTTGCTGCTGGCGAGACCGTGACCCTGACCTATGTGGTCAACGTCCACTAATTCGATAGTGAACAGTTAAAAACATTCCATAATGTTTCACCCCCGAGGCGAAAGCCTCGGGGGTGTTTTTTTGCCATATTCTCTTATTCCGCGTCCTCCGTCGCCTTGTCGTAGCCGAGGATGATATACAGATACGTCGTGCCGTAGGTGTTCAGCTGGGCGTATGCGCCGCCGGTGTTGTAGGAATACCACGAGACGGAATCGTCCGCCCACGTGAGGTAGAGCAGCGAGTCCATGGTGGACTTGTCCGCGGCGTTGGTGCCCTTGTCGTTCGGGCGGACAAACACGCTGGGGTTGGCGATGCTGTTGTTGCCGGAAATGACGCGCTGCACCAGCACAAGCACCGGATAAAACGGGCTTGCGAGCGTGGTGGGCGCGGCCTGCCCGACATTGCCGTCGCCGACGTACGAGCCGAACGCCACGCGGCAGTTGTGACCAGCCGCGCCGAGGTTTTTGGCGAGCGCCGACACGGTCTGCGCGTCGGCCTTGCCGCTTTGCAGCGCCTGCGCCGCGTCGGCGTTGGCCTTGAGCGCCGCGTCGATG
>ERZ773143.1384-NODE-1384-length-21613-cov-16.200204_pt1 | contig 21613 bp, 19 predicted proteins | sample MGYA00580852_ERZ773143 | MGnify/ENA primary metagenome ERZ773143 (study PRJEB29015, sample SAMEA2737853) | human gut metagenome | biome: human gut; feature: human-associated habitat; material: faeces | place: China | collected 2012 ... | reverse complement strand
ATTGACTGCTACAATCAAAAGCTGGGAGAGATTACTTTCCCAAACAGACCAGCCGATTTTCCTAAGCTGGTAACAAAGGTTAAAAAATGTAATACTGATGCAAAAGAAGTAGTCTATGGTCTGGAGAATGCTTATGGTTACGGCAGACCTTTAGCGGTGTGGCTGATTGATAAGGGGTATTTCGTAAAAGATGTAAATACAGCGATATCCCATCGTCAGGCGAAACACAGAGGAGCCATGTACCGTAAGAGTGACAGTGATGATGCAGGAGCCATTGCCCTTGCAACATTAAACATGCTGGATAAACTTCCAGACGCCTGCCCAAACGATGCGTATTGGTCACTTGGTCAGTTGGTGCACCGCAGAGACAATATCATGAAACAGAGAACCAGACTGGTGAATCAGTTGCATGAACAGTTGTGCATTGCGTATACATCTTACAAGCAGTTTTTCAATGATATCAGCAGACCCACTGCGTTGTATTTCTGGGAGCATTACCCATCCAGAAAATATCTAAAGGGTAAGTCAGTGGAAGATTTGCGGGCGGAACTTGTTCCAGTCAGCCATAATAAATGTTCCACCAGGACCTGCGAAAAAATCTTGGATGCCATTGCCGGTGACAAAGTAAAAAATAATGCTTATCAAGATGCCAGAGATATGGTGACTCTTAGCATTGTCAGTGATTTACAGCATTATGACAAACAGCTTGCTGAAGTAGATAAAATGCTGGAACAGATGTATAAGATGCTTGGCTGCACGCTTACAACCATTCCCGGTGTAAATGTTATCACAGCAGTGAAGATTCTTGCTGAAATCGGTGATATCAAACGCTTTAGTAATGCCAATAAACTGGCACAGTTTGCCGGAATTGCACCACTTCATTTATCATCCAGCGGTAAGGGGAAAGATTTAGCCACCAAGCAAGGTAACAGACGATTGCAGGCAACCATTTATTTCCTTGCGATTCAGATGGTGCAGATATCTTCTAAGGGTACACCACGAAATCCCGTGGTGCGAGCATACTATGAGAAACGTAAAGCAGAAGGAAAAACCAGCCAACAGGCACTGATTTGTATATCAAGACGATTAATCAGTATAATTTATGGAATGTTGAAAAGCGGTACGGAGTATCGTATGCCAGTCATGGAAAATACTGGCGAAACTGTATAGTGAAAATGGCAAATATGTGATAAAATTTTAAGCAGATGTAAAGGTCGGTTTTGGAGAGTTTACTCTTTTTTCGATAGTGGATCATCGGCTTGGATTATTATAAGGGTAAAGAGTTTATGTCAAGAATGGTAGAAATACTAGTGCAGGAGAATATGCGGCACCAAGTGGAGGTGGCGGAATAACTTCAACAATTAAAGAAAATGGCAAAACTGTAAACTTTGGGCATGGAGGTAGACATCTAGAAGAAACTGATCTAAATGTTGATGCAGTAAATCAAGCATTGGCAACAGAAGTTTCTACATTGAATTTGAGAACAGGGCAGTTTCATAAGGGGCGAATTATCGTAGACGGGATTACCATAGAGTATACTTCTTATGGTGTTGCTGAGGGAATTATTAACGTAGGAACTTATTATCCGTTGCAGTAATATAATAATGAAAATGGGAGGGATTGAAATCTATCGAAATATATATATAAAAGAGCAACAATGGATTAATAGATTAATGGATGTTGAATTTCGCGGCAGAGATATTTTGCTTAAACAGTTCTCAAAAGCAAAAATTATTTATAAGCAAGAGTACGCCTTTATTTCTTTAAAATTTAAAATTGAAGGAGAAATTGAACCGTATCCATATCTTGTTAGAGTTCCTGTAGAGATGAGAGCGTTTCAAACTTCAACAGCACCAATTGTATTTTTGTTACATGTTGTTAATGGAGTTATAGATGAATTAGAGATTATTACAGCAGATTTAACGCAGATCGATGCAGATAGCATTAAATTGGAAAAAGTTGAGTATGAAGTAAATCAAGAAGTTGTTGTTAAAAAGTGAATTATCATGTTCTCAAAGTCCTAATAACTTAATTTTTTTCTGTTAATTAACCATCATGGCTGTTGCAAAGCAATTAAGAATCCATGCTGTTAATTAATAGACACTTGACAAAATATTATACTGATGTAACGCACTCTTAGTAACAGAATGTTGCGAAAGGGTGCGTTTTTTTGAGGACAATTACAGCACCTACGTGTCTATACGTTCGAGTATGACCTTATGGGTAACCGTACCTACATGGAGAAAACTTTGAACGGGACGGTTGTGGAGTGGCACAGATATGAGTATAATGAGAGTAACCAGCTGATCTCTGAAAAGCTCTACAATGGCAAGAAGACCACCAGCCTTGCCTACACCTATGATGCAGATGGCAACCGGGGTATTCTTACTGAACTATAATCTCCATACCGATGACGACTGGAAGGGCAATTCCGGCAACGGCAACGGGAACAACAAGGACAATTCCGGCAGCGGAAACAACGGCAAGGAAAAGAATTACGAACTGATCGAGTACTTAAACGACGTCAACCGTGAGCATGCAGAGGTACTGGTCGAGCAGAACATCAATGGCAGGACGGATACCTTGTATATCTACGGAGCGGAGATAAACGGCGGATTCGACCGGATCTCCCTTGACCGGTTCGATGGCAGCACCGGCTACTACCTCTACGATGCCAGAGGAAGTGTCTCCGGCGTCACCAATGAAGAGGGACAGGTCTACCAGTCCTACCGCTACAGCGTCACCGGAGAGATCACCTTTGGTGCTCCGCAGTATGAGAACGAATATGCCTATAACGGAGAGTCCTACAATCCGAATATCGAGAGCCAGTATCTGAGAGCAAGGTACTACTGCGTGGTAACAGCGACCTTCCTCACCGAAGACAGCTACCTCGGCAACCAGACAGAACCGCTGACGCTTAACAGGTATAATTACTGCGTGAGCAGTTATCTGAATTATACGGATCCGAGCGGAAACAAGGCTATTGTAGAGAAAATTGTAGGTCTTTTGGAGGCAATTAGAGATTTGTTTAAGACGGAGGAATATATTCCTATTCCTACTGTTGAAGGAACTCCTATAGTTACGCCTGCGCCGATACAAAATGACTCGGAAGATGACAGCTATATTCAAACGCAGGAGAATGAGGCGCTAGGGAAATCTAATATTGAGGAATGCATTCTGTGCCATGCTATGAGGGAAATATAGATTCCGAAGAAAAATGGAGAATGATGCATGATCAGGCATATTATGTAAAAGACACTGGCTTTTATTATTTTCGGGTTACAAAAGATCAATATGACCAGTTGACGGGGACATATTTTCGAGCAGAAATGGAAGCCACTCATAATATTAAAAAGGTAAGATACACTTATGATGAAGTGATTAGTGATCTTGAGTGATTAAAATATGCATTTTGCAGGAACGATGTACAGGTTATAATAGCAGAGAGAAGGAGATCAGATGGACTTAAATATTAATTCACCGGCATATTATACCAGGGAGTATGGTGTTGACGATGACATATATTGGATGTGCCGAGAACTGTCATATTATGTCAGGGAGAAGAAATATAGTGATGCAATAAATATTATTGGCATAGTACCAATCGTTGCACCGGCAGCTGTTTTGGAAAAAGGGCTTTGTAAAGCTCATAAGAGGTGCGAACTTAAATCTGGTTTTGCCTCAGTAAGTCTACATATTGATTACGAGGAATATGTTAATGCCGATATTGCCAGAAAGAAAACACTGATTATAAATAATATATTATCGTCAGTAAAAGCTGTTTCTAAAAAGGGCAAGATAGATTATAAACTATTCGAAGAAGACCTTCGGTCGTTCTGCAAAAACAATGATATTACGATTTAAACCTATATATTCCAGCGTTGTACCAAAAGAAGGGCATAGCCAACGACTTTATCGTTGCTGTGCCCTTCCCTTAAAAATATTTACTCTGCCAGTTCTTCCCACTGTTCATATAATTTTTCCAATTGTTCCTGGCAGGCAGTCTGCTCTTTAGTCAGCTCCTGCAATTTTGCCACCTGGGTGCCGATGGCGGGATCGGACATTTCGGTGTCAATCTCGGAGACACGGGCTTCCAGTCTGGCAATCTGTTCTTCACATTTTTTCAGGTCGTTTTCTTTCTTGCGGAGTCGTGCCTGTTCTTCTTTCTGGGCTTTCCAGTCCAGCTTAACTTCGGATTCTGCAACCTTAGCGGCAACTGTGTTATCTGCGTCAGCACTCTGTGGAACACTGGCTTCTATTGCAGCCATCACGGTGTCGTGCTTTTCGAGATAATAGTCATAATTTCCAACATAATTTACGAATTGTCCATCTGTCAGATCCAGGATCCTGTGGGCGGTACGGTTGATAAAGTAACGGTCATGGGAGACATACAATATCGTTCCTTCGTAACCGTTCAGGGCATCCTCCAGAATCTCCTTGGACATGATATCTAAGTGGTTCGTCGGCTCATCCAGGATAAGGAAGTTCGCATTGGAGAGTACCAGCTTGGCGAGAGATACACGACCGCGCTCGCCGCCACTCAGATCACTGATACGCTTGAAAACATCCTCCCCGGTGAAGAGGAAAGCCGCCAGCACATTGCGGATCTGGGTATTGTTCAGGTAGGGATAATCGTCGGAGATCTCTTCGAACAATGTCTTTTCACTGTGCAGGACATGATGCTCCTGATCGTAATAGCCGATCTCCACATTGGAACCTAATCGGAAGGTGCCCTGATCGGCAGGAACGAGACCATTTAAGATCTTAAGCAGAGTGGTCTTGCCGCTGCCATTATCACCGATGATCGCCACGTGTTCGCCGCGCTTGATCTCGAAATTAACATCGGTAAAAAGCTTATGGGAATCAAAGCTTTTGGCCAGATGCTCCACAGTCAGCACATCATTGCCGCTTAAGATCCGGGGCGTCAGAGTCAGCTTCATATCCGTGCGGACCTCGGAGGGTTTTTCGATGACCTCGATCTTGTCCAGCATTTTCTCCCGGCTTTCCGCCCGCTTGATGGATTTTTCCCGGTTGAAGGACTTTAATTTTTCGATTACTTCTTCCTGATGCTTGATCTCACGCTGCTGGTTCATATAGGCATTCCAGGCAGCAACGCGCAGCTGTTCCTTTTTTACGGCATAATCGGAGTAATTGCCCATAAAGGTTGTAGCCTTGGACTGGTCGATCTCGATGACTTTTCCGGCAATCCGGTCCAGAAAATACCGGTCGTGGGAGACGATGAGAACGGCTCCCTTGTAATTCAACAGATAAGTCTCCAGCCAGGCGATGGAATTCATATCTAAGTGGTTCGTCGGCTCGTCCAGGATGATGAGATCAGGGTTCTGTAACAGAAGCCGTCCTAACGCCACACGGGTCTTCTGACCGCCGGAGAGCGTGGCAACCGGCTTGGAGAATTCATCTTCGGTAAAACCCAGTCCCTTTAGCACACCGACCAGCTCACTGCGGTAGAGATAGCCGCCGCCGGTCTCGAAAGCATGGGTGAGAGAGGTGTACTGCTTCATCAGGTCTTCCAGCGCATCTCCTTCGGCATGCTTCATATTGTTTTCACATTCCTGGATCTTTTCTTCCAGGCGCAGCAGATCCGCCTTGACAGATAACAGTTCCTCGTAAATGGTGTGAGAGGTATCCACAGTGCTGTTCTGTGCAAGGTATCCCAGGGTCTTGTCCCTCGCCAGAACCACCTGCCCGTCATCGGGAGTCATTTCCCCTACGATGATGCGGAGCAGTGTCGTTTTCCCGGCACCGTTGATGCCCACGATGGCAGCTTTTTCATGATCCTCTATATGAAAAGAGACATTTTTCAATACCTGATTTTCTACAAATGCTTTTGAAATATTCTGACAAGATAATATCATGGTAGTAAGTATCCTTTATTTCCAGCCCACGGAGACCGGGCTTTTTAAATTTTATTGTAACGAAAAGAAGAAAACCTGTCAATTCATTGACAAGTTTTTAACATATGGTGTATACTAAAAAAATCGGAGGTGAAAGTATTGGAAGTAAAAGAAATTTCACAGGCTGTGATTGGCAGACTGCCCAGATACTTTCGATATTTGGGGGAATTGAAGGATGAAGGTGTGGAACGTATCTCTTCACAGGAACTTTCCGGACTGATGAAGGTGACCGCATCCCAGATACGTCAGGATTTTAATAATTTCGGCGGTTTCGGCCAGCAGGGCTATGGATATAATGTAGAATCTCTGTATCGTGAGATTGGTAAGATCTTAGGACTGGATAAGCAGCATAATTTCGTCATCATTGGAGCAGGCAATCTGGGAAGAGCGCTGGGCAATTATATGAACTTCGAGCGTCGTGGTTTTATTTTCAAGGGAATGTTCGATGCGAACCCGGAGCTTGTGGGGAAGGATGTCCGTGGTGTGAAGGTTATGCCCATGGATCAGCTGGAATCCTTTATCCGGGAGAATGACATCGATATCGCTGTGCTGACGATTCCCAAGACCAGTGCTGTGGAAGTGGCAGATAAGCTGGTGGCTAACGGGATCCGTGCTATCTGGAATTTCGCTCATGTGGATCTGAATGTTCCCGAGGGAATTCAGGTGGAGAACGTGCATCTGTCCGACAGCTTAATGAAGCTATCCTATAATATTAACCGTTACAGTTCAGACATGAAATAAGCAAGCGTATGATTGCTTATTTCATAGGCGGAGTGTCTGAAAATGAATAAAAGGAAAAGTCGCAGGGCGATGACGGATGCGAAGCAGCCGCTTTTATGAATTTCAGCGCACCGAGAAATAATACAACATGAAGTAAGGCATCAAAGGAGTGATATTATGGGCAACGGTAACGCAGAAGAAAATGCACAGGACCGACAGGCTGCTTTCAAAAATGCATTGACGGGAAAGCATCTGCCCGTACTCACCCTGGATAATAAATGGTATCGGTTGTTGAATAAGACCGGTTCCGTTCCGCTAAAAGAAACGGAAGATGCCCTGAATCAGCTGTTGAAACGACAAGGTAAGCTCAATACCGAGTCGAAGGATATCCGGAATCTGAAAAAGAAGCTGATGAAAGAGATCGTCCCTATGGTGGATGAGGCGGAACAGCAGGGCGAAAACAGTAAGCTGAACAAACAGATCGAGGATCATAAGCGCCTGATCGAGGAATGCAATGAGAAGCTGGAAGCATACGAAGATGAGTTAAAAGATATCCCCAGAGAGATCGAAAGAATAAATCTTCAGCTTATGATGTTTACTATGGACTGCTGCTATGATATTATGAAGGATAATGACAAACAGATCAAAGAGACTGCGGAGTGGGTGGGTGCGATCCGTATCGAACTGAAAAAACGTCTGATCGAAAAACAGCAGATGGAACAGCAGAATCAGGAGATCTACAACTACATGCATGATATTTTTGGTGCAGAAGTGGTCAATCTGTTTGACATGAAATATAATCCGGAGCAAAAATAGTATGAGATATCTGGTAACTGCACAGGAAATGAAGCAATACGATAAAAATACCATAGAGTACCTCGGCATCCCGGGGCCGGTTCTGATGGAAAGAGCGGCTCTGGCTGCGGAGGATTTTCTGAAAGAGCGCTTTGATGCCGTGAAGGAACGGACAAAAGTGCTCATTTTTGCTAGTATGGGAAATAACGGAGGAGACGGTCTGGCTTTGGCGAGACTTCTTGCGGCGGACGGTTATACGGTAGCGGTACGACTTGTGGGAAATCCGGAGAAAGCCACAGAGCAATGGAAGAGCCAGTGGCAGACCCTGCAACATTTTCCGGTGAAGACAGACAGTAATACGCAGGCAGATGAATATAATGTGATTGTAGATGCCTTGTTCGGTGTAGGATTGAGCCGCCCGGTGGAAGGCATCTATGCGGAAGCCGTAGAAGAGATGAATGTGGCGGAAGGATTTAAGCTGGCACTGGATGTTCCCAGTGGGATCTGCTCGGACACCGGACGGGTGCTTGGTTGTGCTTTCCTGGCAGATGCAACGATTACTTTTGGTTTCTGCAAGAGAGGCCTTGTAATGTATCCGGGAACCGATTATGCCGGGCAGGTACACATTGCAAATGTGGGGATCGGACCGGAGAGCTTTCTGGGACAGAGCCCGGAGATGTATACTTATGACAGCTGTGAACAGCATCTGCCGGACAGAACATCCTCCGGGAATAAGGGAACCTTCGGCAAAGCACTGTTGGTAGCAGGGAGCGACGGCATGGCCGGTGCAGCAATCCTGGCAGCAAGAGCAGCGTATCGTACCGGAGCCGGTATGGTAAAAGTCATCACCGCAGAGGAGAATCGGCAGATCTTACAGCAGGGAATTCCGGAAGCTTTGTACGGATCCTGCAGACAACTGTCTGAGAGCCTGGAATGGGCGGATGTCATTGCTATCGGTCCCGGCATCGGCAGAGAGGAACAGGCACGGGAATGCCTGAAAAAAGTAGTGGAAAAGAGCAGAAAGCCATTAGTGCTGGATGCGGATGCACTGAATCTTCTGGCAGAAGAAAACGGTAAGGCATTGGAAGAGAAGCTGCATACCCAGGGAGCAGAGGGCAGAGTTATCATTCTGACTCCACATGTGGGAGAATTGTCCAGACTGCTTGCGAAGACCATCCCGGAATGCAAGAAGGAGCTTCCGGAGTGTGGCAGAGAACTGGCAGAACGGTTTCATGGTGTGGCGGTTGCCAAGGATGCAAGAACGATTGTATGTAAAGAACAGGGAGAATTTTATCTGAATACTACAGGCAACAGCGGTATGGCCACTGCGGGCAGCGGAGATGTCCTGACGGGTGTGATCCTGGGACTTTTAGCTCAGGGTATGAATGCAAGTGATGCAGCTGTGAACGGTGTGTATCTCCATGGCAGAGCCGGTGAGCTGGCGGCAAAGTTCCATACGGAGTATGGGGTAATGGCGGGAGATATTGCGGATTGCCTGATGAAAGACTATGATGAGAAAGAAAGTGTGAAGAAATGACAAGCAAACTACAGGAAAAGATGAATTCCTACCAACGGGTATGGGCGGAAATAGATCTGGATGCCATTTGGGAGAATATGATCCATATGAAGGAAAATATTGCCCCGGAGACGAAGATACTGGCGGTCATAAAGACGGACGGTTACGGACACGGCGGTGTTCCCATTGCCAGAATGCTGGAGGATGTGGATTTTATGTTCGGCTATGCCGCAGCTACCTACGAGGAGGCACATGTCCTCAGGGAAGCCAGTGTGAAGAAACCGATCCTCATCCTTGGATATACTTTTCCTTATTGTTATGAGGAAATGATCCGGGAAGAGATCCGCCCGGCAGTGTATCGCAGGGATACCGTGGAAGAACTGGCAGAGGCCGCAGCAAAGGCCGGTAAGAAAGCCAAAGTGCACATCAAAGTGGATACCGGCATGGGAAGGATCGGTATCACTCCGGATGACGAAGGGCTGGATTTTGTAAAATTTGTCATGGAACATCCCGGACTGGAAGTGGAAGGCATCTTTACCCATTTTGCGAAATCGGATGAAGCGGATAAGACTTCTGCCAACCATCAGCTGGAACTGTTTCAGAATTTTATTGATAGAATACAGTCGGAACTGGGACTGGAGATTCCGGTAAAGCATTGTTCCAACAGTGCGGCAATTCTGGAAATGCCCCAGGCCAACATGGATATGGTACGGGCGGGAATCACGACCTACGGTTTATATCCTTCCGAAGAAGTAAGTAAGGATATTGTACCTCTGCGGGCTGCAATGTCTCTCTACAGTCATATCATTTACTGCAAGACGATCCATGCGGGGCAGAGTGTCAGCTACGGTGGATTGTTTACCGCAACAAAAGATACCAGAGTAGCCACCATCCCTGTAGGATATGGAGACGGGTATCCCAGAAGCCTGTCGGGAAAAGGCTACGTGCTGATCCACGGGAAAAAGGCCCCCATCCTCGGAAGGGTCTGCATGGACCAGTTCATGGTGGATATTTCCGGAATTCCCGGAGCCATGGAGGGCGATAAGGTGACGCTCCTTGGCGCGGATGGTCAGGAGCGGATCACGGCGGAAGAACTGGGAGAACTTTCCGGCAGATTCAATTATGAGTTTGTCTGCACACTGGGAAAACGAATTCCCAGAGTCTACCGTCGAAATGGTGAGATCACAGAAGTAAAAGATTATTTTGAAAATTTCTGACGGATCTAAAGTGTTCGTATAACTCCGGAAGAATCGGCAATACTTATGTTAAATCGCTGATGAAGGAGTAAAAATGAGAAGAGGAGATATCTATTACGCAGATTTGAGACCGGTCATCGGCTCGGAGCAGGGCGGCATCCGGCCGGTGCTGATCATCCAGAACGATGTGGGGAACAAACACAGTCCCACCGTGATCTGCGCTGCAATCACCTCAAAGATGAACAAGGCGAAGCTGCCTACGCATATTGAACTGAATGCCCGCCTCTACGATATGGATAAAGATTCCGTAGTGCTGCTGGAACAGCTGCGCACCATCGATAAAAAGAGGCTGAAAGATAAGGTATGCCATCTGGACGGAGACATTATGCGGAGAGTGAACCGGGCACTGAAAGTCAGCCTGGAGCTGGATACATAGCCCGATGCATAGTGTATCCGAAAATAGGATAAAATACGAAAGGATGAAATAAAATATGGACATGAGTGGGCCTGTGGCCATTTTTCTCTTTTTCCTGCTGTTGCTGGTGGATATGTTTTTCTATGGATTTGATGCCGCCATCGACAATCTGAATGAAAAGGAGATCCTACATAAAGCAGAGGAAGAAAAGGATCGCCGGTCCATGCGGCTGAGTGAAATGATCAGCCGTCCGGGGATCTATATCAATACGGTACAGCTGGTTATTACGCTGATCAATATTTTAATGGGAGCCTTTTATCTGAATATCTGGCTGCAGACCATTGACAAGGGACTTCATGTGATCAATGTGGGAGGCATGTCTCTGGAGAATGTGCCTACGGGAGTGCTTTCAGGGATTGCCACGGTATTGTCTTTTATTGCCATGATCTATATCCTGTTGACTTTCGGTGTGCTGATTCCCCGGAAAATGGCATCCAGACAGCCGGAGAAGTGGGCGTATGCCTGTATTGACCCGATTTATATTATCACCAGACTGCTGGCACCCCTGACGGGGCTGGTGAATCTGACAGCCAAGGGAATCCTGTTCCTCTTCGGTGTCCGCAACAATACGGATGAAAATGATGTGACCGAGGAAGAGATCATCAATATGGTGCAGGAAGGTCATGAGCAGGGTGTCATTCAGGCCAGTGAGGCGGAGATGATCTCCAACATTTTCGAATACGGAGACAAGGAAGCCCAGGATATCATGACACATCGTGGAAGTATCGTGGCCATTGATGGTGAGACGAAACTGAAAGATGCCATTGCTTCCATGCTGGGAGGCAAGAACAGCCGTTACCCTGTGTATGAGGAGAATATTGATCATATCATCGGTATCCTGCATCTGAAGGATGCCATGCGGTTCCATATCAGTGATGACAAGCTGGACCTGCCTATCGCAAAACTGGACGGGCTGCTCAGAGAGCCTTATTTTGTGCCGCAGACGAAAAATATTGATGAACTGTTCAAGGAAATGCAGTCCCAGAAGCTGCAGATGGCCATTGTGGTAGACGAATACGGACAGACCGACGGACTGATCGCCATGGAGGATATTCTGGAGGAGATCGTCGGCAATATCATGGATGAGTATGATGAGGATCAGGAATACATCAAGAACCGTGGCAAGGGCGAATATGTCATGGAAGGCAAGACTCCGTTAAAGGAAGTGGAAGAGCTTCTGGGTATTACCTTCGACGAGGAAGAATTCGAGACTTTGAACGGTTTCCTGATCTCCAGACTGGACCGGATCCCGGAACCGGACGAGCAGTTCGATGTGGACTATAAGGGATACAACTTTAAAATCCTTTCCGTGGTCAAAAAAATGATAGGAAGTGTGTTGGTCCGGAAGCTTCCGGAGGAAAAAACACCGCAGAATGCAGAAGACGGACAATCAGTGCTTGAAGAAAAAAGAAAATAATGCTATGATAGAAAGAGCGTTATTGCGTAAAGACTACGCATACAAAGAGAAAGAAACTTTAAGTTCAAAGGAGTAACAAAAATGTCAGGACATTCCAAATTTGCTAATATTAAGCATAAAAAAGAAAAGAACGATGCTGCAAAGGGTAAGATTTTTACCATTATCGGCCGTGAGATCGCAGTCGCTGTAAAAGAGGGCGGTCCCGATCCCGCCAACAATTTCAAACTGGCAACCGTTATTGCCAAGGCAAAAGCCAACAACATGCCCAACGACACCATCGAGCGCGGTATCAAGAAGGCAGCCGGAGATGTGGGCAATGTAAACTATAAGTATGTGACTTACGAAGGTTACGGCCCCAACGGTATCGCCATCATCGTAGATGCACTTACCGACAACACCAACCGTACCGCTGCCAACGTAAGAAGCGCATTCACCAAGGGACAGGGTAATGTAGGTACTCCCGGATGTGTATCCTTTATGTTCGATAAGAAGGGACAGATCATCGTGGACAAGGAAGAATGTGATATGGAAGCGGACGATCTGATGATGATCGCTCTGGATGCCGGAGCGGAAGATTTCTCCGAAGAGGATGACAGCTTCGAGATCCTGACTGATCCCGATAACTTCGAAGAGGTACGCAAGGCTCTGGAAGATGCCGGAATTCCCATGATCAGTGCAGAAGTTACCATGATTCCCCAGAATTATGTAACACTGACCGATGAGACTGCAGTGAAGAACTTACAGAGAACCCTGGAACTGCTGGAAGATGATGATGACGTTCAGGCAGTATATCATAACTGGGACGAATAAATTGAAAGGTTAGGGGTAACAGCATGGAGAAACTTGCAATTGTAGTTCCTTGTTATAATGAAGAAGAGGTGTTAAAGATTGCTTCCGAGGCACTGAGGGGTGTGCTGGATGATCTGATCCATAAGGGAAAGATCGCGGAAGACAGTTTTATTCTGTTTGTAAATGATGGCAGTAAGGATCGTACCTGGGAGCTGATCGAAGAAGAGCATCAGGCACATCCGGTGCAGGTATGCGGTGTAAAGCTGGCCGGCAATGTGGGACATCAGTTCGCACTGACTGCCGGACTAATCACTGCCATGGATCTGTCTGATGTGACGGTTTCCATTGATGCAGATCTGCAGGATGATGTAGCTGTGATCGAGGAAATGATCGATAAGTTCCACAACGGCTGTGATATCGTATACGGTGTCCGTAAGGAGCGTAAGACCGATACTTTCTTCAAACGTACCACGGCGCAGGGATTTTATAAAGTCATGGAAATGATGGGGGTCAAGACTGTTTACAATCATGCGGATTTCCGACTGATGTCCAAGCGTGCGGTAGAACAGTTCTCCAAGTATCAGGAGACCAATCTGTTCTTAAGAGGTATGATGCCTTTGATCGGTTATCAGACGGACTGTGTATACTATGACCGTAAGGAAAGAGTGGCCGGTGAGTCCAAGTATCCTCTGAAGAAGATGCTTGCACTGGCATTCAACGGTATTTCTTCCTTCAGTGTGAAGCCTATCAGTATGATCCTGGGTGCCGGTATGATCATTGTAGCCTTAAGCGTTCTGGCTGCTATTTATGCGCTGATCTCTTATTGTACCGGACATGTGGTACAGGGCTGGACTTCCCTGATCCTGTCCATCTGGTTCCTGGGCGGTATTCAGTTGATGGCCATCGGACTGGTGGGCCAGTATATCGGCAAGATTTACATTGAGGTAAAACATCGTCCCAGATATAACATCGAAAAGGTACTGAAATAATGAATTATAAAAAGAATGTAATAAGTGTAATACTGTGGTTACTTTCTGCAATTATGGCGGGAACCGGAGCGATGATGGTCACTATGCCAAGCGCTCCGGAGGAATCCCAATGGATCGGCCTTGTGATAGCAGGTGTATGGCTTGCTGTCACAGGGCTTGTTGCTTTTCTGCTGTCAAGAGGACTGCAAAAGAGCAGAGAGAAAAAAACAAACGTAGATAATCGGCAGACTGCACTTGTGGTCGAGGGAATCCTCACAGTGCTGTTGGTAGCGGCGGGGATTGTCCTGAGGATTCGTGAAATCCAGCTGATGGATCTGGATGTAGCGGCGGAGGATGTCTGGTTTGATACGGTCCGAGTGACAACACAGACGCAGATCCCACAGGTAGTACATGGCGCGGTTTATCTGTATCTGCAGATACTGCACGGGCTTTTGCTGCTCCTCGGCAATAAGATCACCGTGGCACTCGGATTCCAGGCGGGCTTACAGATTCTTGGCTGGATTCTTTGTTATTTTGCGGTCCGCCGATTAACTGGACCGGCTGCGGCAGTTACGGCGCTGGGATTTGGAATGCTCTGGCCATTGTGCTGGAAGGTAGTAGTATTGGGACCGGAGGAACTTTATCAGATGTTATGGATGATAGGCCTGTGTCTGGTTGCGGCAGCACTGAATACCTTCCGACGAAAAGGTGAACAGAAGGGCGTCCGCCCGATTCTCAGTTTTTTTATCGCTGGTGTGGCAATGGGAGTGCTGACCTATCTGGATATCACGGGTTTATTACTGTATCTTCCGATACTTTCGGTTTTTGCACTGGAGACAGCGGAAGAGGAAAATGTGGGATTTTTACATAGAATGTGGGCAGCATTACTGGCAGCTTTCGGAGGCGCAGTCGGATTCTTTGTTTCAATCGCAGTAGACGCCTGTGTCAGCGGGAAACTTATGGGAAATGTTCTCACTGCATGGGGACGGCTGTTCCAACCGTCTGCTTTTTCCTGGCCGGTTGCAATTTACGACGGTACTATGACGACCGGAGCGGATACTGTGGTAGCCGGCAAGATTCTGATCTTTTTATTGGTAACAATGCAAATTCTCGGTGTATTTGGTTTCTGGTGTCAGAAACGCAGAGAACGTCAGAGTATCTGGATCCTTTTGTGGATTGTGTTGGAGTTACTGATGACGTTTCAGATCACAACCCCGGATATTCAGGGAATGTGGATGCATGTCCGGCTTCGTTATCTTCTCATTGGAGCCGGAGTACAAAGCCTGATTCCCTATGTGACCATGATGCAGGAAAAAGAAAGGGAGAGTACGGAAACGGTGAAACGCAGATCCCGGCTGAAAGTACAGGATCTGGAGACCGAGGAATTCCCGGAGGAAGAGCCAGCGGATTTCCAGGAAGAGCCTGTAGAAACGGAAAAAATACAGCTGATCGAAAATCCACTGCCCCTGCCGAAAAAGCATGTGCCTAAGGTACTGGATTATAAGCTGGATAATGACGATGACAGTGATTTTGATTATCCGGTAGCGGATGACGATGATTTTGATCATTAAAAATCTGTTGGTTTCCTAATGAAATGTTGGATTGACGGACATACTAAAAGACGATACGAGAGGTGGAATGCCTTTGTGTCGTCTTTTTTTGTTATTTAAATTTTCAAAATCATAAAATCATTGAAACTGGGAGGAAACAGGCCATGCAGAATCAGAAAGATAACAATCAAAACAAGAATGAAGCGCCGAAGACCGAGGCGGAAGAACACAGAGACGAAAGAATTGAAAAAACGGGACAACTGACGCTGTCGGATGCGGCATCCGGGGAAAAGATCCATCTGCTGACCATTATCGGTGAAATCGAAGGGCATGATAATCTCTCCGGTAATTCGAAGACCACGAAATATGAGCATATCCTGCCACAACTGGCAGCCATCGAAGACAGTGAAGAAATTGGCGGTGTGCTGGTACTTTTAAATACCATGGGCGGAGATGTGGAGGCGGGACTGGCTATTGCAGAGATGCTGGCATCTTTAAGCAAACCCACCGTATCCCTGGTGCTGGGTGGCAGTCATTCCATCGGGGTGCCTATTGCGGTGAGTTGTGACTATTCCTTCATCGTACCCACTGGAACCATGGTGATACATCCGGTAAGAATGAATGGCATGGTGATCGGTGTGCCCCAGACCTTTGAATATTTTAAACTGATCCAGGACCGGATCACGGGCTTTGTATGCAAACACTGTAAAATCAGCCGGACAAAACTGGAAGAACTCATGATGGAGACCGGATTCTTAACGAAGGATGTGGGAAGCATTCTGGTGGGAGAAGAAGCGGTGAACCACGGTATTATTGACGAAGTGGGAGGTATCGACCGGGCCATCTGCAGGCTTCGGAAGATGATCGAAGGGAACAGAAAAAGGGATGACAAGGCCATGGAAAAATGATATACTTCTAATTATGACTATAATGAAGTTAGGAGTATGATGACATGGCATCTTCATCAGGCAAAAGAACATCATCTTCCAATAGGACGAGAAAAAGTACCACAAACAGCCGCAGCAGGCAGGCGCAGAGAACAGCACAGGACAGTGAACTGTTCCATGAGATCGGTCTGATCGTTTTGTTTGTGGTAATGGTGATATTATTTTGTTGTAATTTTGGTATTATCGGCCCGGTCGGCAATGCGGTCAGCGGGGTCTTATTCGGTATCTTTGGATTTACTGCATATATAGCACCTATTGTGATATTTCTGGCTGTGGCTTTCTGGTTCGCCAATGAGGGGAACCCTACCGCTGTACGCAAAATGATTGCAGGTGTCGTATTGTTTCTGATGCTCGGTGTGATCTGTGATCTGATCGCCAGGACTGCCGGCTCTATGGAACAGTATGATATCAAACTGTTATATACAAACTGCAGTACCGGTAAAAAGGGCGGAGGTATTCTGGCAGGAAGTATCTGCTATCTGTTGCTGCATTATCTGGAGACGGTAGGAACGGTTCTGGTGGTCTTATTGTGTTCTGTGATCAGTCTGATCCTGGTAACGGAGCGTTCTTTCTTAAACAGTATGCGAAACGGTGGTGACCGGATCCGGGAACTGTCCAGAGAGGATGCAGTGCGCAGACGGGAAAATGCACAGATCCGCAGACAGGAACAGGAGGAACGTAATTCCCAGAGAGAGGAAGCCCGTCGTATCCGGGAAGAGGAACGACGGATCCGTGAGGAAGAGCGCAGACTCCGTGCGGAAGAGAAAGAGAATGAGCAGATCTTAAACGCCATTCCCCGCAGAGAGAAAAAAGTCAGCGGTGTTATGATGGACACTTCCCTGAAAAAGCAGGAGGCACAGCCTGTGGGAAGACGGGAAGATATTCATGAGATCGTTTATGAAGAGGATGCACAGGAGATTCCTGTTGTGGAAGAGACCAGAGTGACTTCCAGCGATTTTGATAAGATCAAGGTAACGGGAATGCATCAGGTGACCATGCAGGAGGCCGCAGCAGAAGAACCTTACGAGGAGATCCCCGTGGAGGAAGTGACCAGTGCTGCTACCTTCAAAAAACCTTTTGAACGCAGAGAATCCTGGCAGGAGGAGGCAGCACTCCTGACACCTCAGGCGGAATCTATCCGGATTCACAAGGAAGATATCCCGGAGACTGAGCCTGTCGTGCGGGAACCTGCAGAGACAGCAACGGCGGAAAGTCGCATACGACCGAAAATCACGGCACCGGAGCCGCCAAAGGGTAATTCTCTGGCAGAGGATCAGATACATAAGGATATTGCGAAAGCGGCCAAACAGCCTCCAGCAGAATACCGGATTCCGCCTCTGAGCCTGTTACAGAAGGGAAAAGCAGCTACCGGAGATTCCTCCAGAGAATTGAAAGAGACCGCCATGCGCTTGCAGCAGACGTTAAATACTTTCGGTGTAAAGGTAACGATTACCGATATCAGCCAGGGTCCCAGTGTTACCCGCTATGAACTACAGCCGGAACAGGGCGTAAAGGTATCCAAGATCGTAGGCCTGGCAGATGATATCAAGCTGAATCTGGCGGCAACGGATATTCGTATCGAGGCACCGATCCCCGGAAAGGCAGCTATCGGTATCGAAGTCCCGAACAAAGAGAACATGACAGTAGCACTCCGGGATCTGTTAGAGAGCAAAGAGTTTCAGGAGTTTAATTCCAATATTGCATTTGCCGTAGGTAAGGATATCGCGGGCAAGACTGTGGTGGCGGATATTGCCAAGATGCCTCATATGCTGATCGCCGGAGCTACCGGTTCCGGTAAATCCGTATGTATTAATACCCTGATCATGAGTATTATCTTTAAATCCGATCCAAAGGATGTAAAGATGATCATGGTAGATCCGAAGGTAGTAGAGTTAAGTGTATACAATGGTATCCCTCATCTGCTGATCCCGGTTGTTACAGATCCGAAAAAGGCATCCGGAGCATTAAACTGGGCAGTTGCGGAGATGACAGACCGATATAAGAAGTTTGCAGAAGTGAATGTAAGAAACTTAACTGGATATAATGAGAAGGTCGAGGAATCGATCAAGAATGGTATGGAAGGGGAAGATTTTAAGAAACTTCCGCAGATCGTTATCATTGTAGATGAGCTTGCGGACCTTATGATGGTTGCACCGGGTGAAGTAGAAGATGCGATCGTGCGCCTGTCACAGCTTGCCAGGGCAGCAGGAATTCATCTGGTAATCGCAACACAGAGACCATCTGTTAACGTCATTACAGGCCTGATCAAAGCGAATGTACCTTCAAGAATTGCATTTTCAGTATCATCAGGAGTCGATTCAAGAACAATTATCGATATGAATGGTGCAGAAAAGTTATTAGGAAAAGGTGATATGCTGTTCTATCCATCTGGATATCAGAAACCAATCCGTGTACAAGGTGCATTTGTCAGTGATGAAGAAGTCAGCAAGGTTGTAGAATTCTTAAGGGAAGAAAATAATGCCGAAGACAGCTATGGTGCAGACATTCAGGAAAAGATTCAGACAGCTGCGGTCAAAGCAGCAACATCGCAGGAAAGGGATGAATATTTTGAAAAAGCAGCTGAGTTTATTATTGACAAAGACAAGGCTTCGATCGCAAGTCTTCAAAGAGTCTTTAAGATTGGATTTAACCGTGCAGCCAGACTAATGGATCAGTTATGCGAAGCAGGAATCGTCGGAGAAGAAGAAGGAACCAAGCCAAGGAAAGTTCTTATGAGCGAAGAACAATTTGAACAATACAAAGAAGATTATCTATAGAAAGGAAACTATTATGAAAACAGATATTGAAATTGCACAGGAAGCCACATTATTACCGATCAAAGAAGTTGCAGCGAATATCGGAATCAAAGAAGACGACCTTGAATTATATGGAAAATACAAGGCCAAATTTGATTCTCATTTCATGGATGAAGTTAAGAATAACGAAGATGGGAAACTTGTTCTTGTGACAGCGATCAACCCAACTCCAGCAGGTGAAGGAAAGACAACAACAAGTGTCGGAGTATCCCAGGCGTTAAACAAACTTGGAAAGAAAACAATCTGTGCTCTTCGTGAGCCATCTCTTGGACCATGTTTTGGTATCAAAGGTGGAGCAGCAGGTGGTGGATATGCACAGGTTGTACCAATGGAAGATTTAAACCTTCATTTTACAGGGGATTTTCATGCGATCACATCTGCAAACAACTTATTAGCAGCAATGCTTGATAATCACATTCAGCAGGGAAACAAATTAAATATCGATACAAGAGATGTTGTATGGAAGAGATGTATTGATATGAATGATCGTGCATTAAGAAATACAGTCATCGGACTTGGACGTCGTGTGGATGGTGTTGTCCGTGAGGATCATTTTGTCATCACAGTAGCATCTGAGATCATGGCAATTCTTTGCCTTGCAAATGATATGGCAGATTTAAAAGAACGTTTAGGAAAGATCATCGTTGCATACAACATGGACCGTGAACCAGTCACAGCCAAAGATTTGAATGCAGTTGGAGCTATGGCAGCATTATTAAAAGATGCTATTAAACCAAATATGATTCAGACATTAGAGCATACACCAGCATTTGTACATGGTGGACCATTTGCCAATATCGCACATGGATGTAATAGCGTACAGGCTACAAAATTAGCATTAAAATTAGCAGATATCGCAATTACAGAAGCAGGATTCGGTGCTGATCTTGGTGCAGAGAAATTTATGGATATTAAGTGTCAGATGGCTGATCTTCACCCAGATGCAGTTGTATTAGTAGCAACTGTACGTGCTTTAAAATACAATGGTGGGGTTCCAAAAGACAATCTGGCAGAAGAAAATATCGATGCGTTAAGCAAAGGTATCGTAAATCTTGAAAAACATATCGAGAACTTAAAATTGTTTGGAGTTCCTGTTGTTGTAACATTAAACCAGTTTGCAACAGATACAGAGGCAGAACTTACATTTATCAAGAATTTCTGTGAAGAAAGAGATTGTGATTTTGCATTATCTCAGGTATGGGAAAAAGGTGGAGAAGGTGGAATCGAACTTGCTAAAGCAATCCTTCGTACATTAGATAATAAAGAAAGCAATTACAAACCATTATATACATATGATGATACAACGATAGAAGAAAAGATCGAAACGATCGCAACTAAGATTTATGGAGCAGATAAAGTTGTATACACAGCAGCTGCAGCACGTCAGAAGAAGAGACTGACTGAACTTGGGTATGGAAATCTTCCAATCTGTATGGCAAAGAACCAGTATTCTTTATCTGATGATCCTAAGAAGCTTGGACGCCCAGAAGGATTTGATATTACGATCCGTGAGATCTATGTCAATGCAGGTGCAGGATTCTTAGTAGCCTTGACAGGTGATGTCATGACAATGCCTGGACTTCCAAAGAAACCAGCAGCAGAAGGAATCGATGTAAATGACGATGGAGTTATCACAGGATTATTCTAATCAACAAAAATAAAGCCAATATATACTTAAAAGAAATGACGAGGAAATACAATGCAGATTATTGATGGAAAGAAGATTTCTCAGGAAATCAAAGATGAAGTAAAAGAAGAAGTAGCGCAGCTGAAAGCAGAGGGAAAAGATATTGCGCTTGCTGTTATTCAGGTAGGAGCAGATCCTGCATCAAGTGTTTACGTACGCAATAAAAAACGTGCCTGCGAGTATGTAGGAATCGAGTCTATAAGCTATGAGCTTCCAGAAGAGACAACACAGGAAGAATTAATGGCGATCGTGGATAAATGCAATAAGGATCCTAAGATCAACGGAATCCTAGTACAGCTTCCACTTCCAAAACATTTGGATGAAGATGAAGTATTATTAGCGATCGATCCTAAGAAAGATGTTGACGGATTCCATCCAGTCAGTGTTGGAAATATGGTGATCGGAGAAAAAGGATTCTTACCATGCACACCAGCCGGAGTGATCCAGTTATTAAAACGTTCTGGTGTCGATATTGCTTTAATCAGTGAATTAATGGGGCACTCCGATTTGACTACCACACAAATCTATCTTGATAGTTTTGACGAGGAACAAATCAATACTGCCATGCAGCATCTTGTTTAAATTTAGCCCTGAGTCTTTTTAGATTCGGGGCATTTTTTTTATTTTTGGGAAAACAAAACTCCATGGCAGCGGAAGAAGAATATCAACGAACTGGTTTTGAAGGAAAAGACCTGAAAGCTATAGATACCCTTTTACACACCTATTTCGATGCTTCGGGCTGGGAATTCAGTGAACTGATACAGGCGAATAGGAATTATTACATCAAACAAGGAGCATCTCCCCATCCCGATCAATATGAAT
>ERZ773143.1378-NODE-1378-length-21690-cov-20.363023_pt1 | contig 21690 bp, 19 predicted proteins | sample MGYA00580852_ERZ773143 | MGnify/ENA primary metagenome ERZ773143 (study PRJEB29015, sample SAMEA2737853) | human gut metagenome | biome: human gut; feature: human-associated habitat; material: faeces | place: China | collected 2012 ... | reverse complement strand
CTGAGTAATTTTATCTTACATCAGTTTGGAGGTTTACACAAACTTTAGGATACTCCCATCCCGGACAAGCCTGCGGCTTGTGATTACTTTTTCTTTTTTCCACGGCCGTTACCCTTCACCGGTTTGCAGAGATCGGAGTAGCGCTGTAGGATATCCGTGAAAGTCTTAAACTCATAGGAATCCATTTTTGTAAAGTTGATTTTGAAAAGTTTGCTGTACATAACCATCTGCGCCTGAGTGGCATTATCCGCTTTTCGCAACTCATCAAATGTCCCCAGCATATCTTCAACCGGTGTAATCTGTTCGCCGGTATCTGCGTCCTTCCCATGAGCATCTCTTAGGTCTTTTGCAATTTTTGCAATATCATTCCCCAGCAGATTATTAAAATAATTGTCTTCATTGATGGAGGCTGCCTCTAATGTTTTCATATAGTGATCACTGTCAGGGATTCCGTTATTCTGTAAACGCATTCGGGTCTGTTCAATCATTGTATTCATATTTCGAATCTGCATTCCGGCCAGATTGTCAACATAGATTTCCAGATCGGAAAGGAAATTGATGAATTCCGGGTGCTTCATCATTTCGCAAATCAGGCGGACATTCAGTTTGCCGCTTTTCAACAAATCTACAGTTGTATCATCCAATCCTAATTCGTCTACAGCGAAAGGATGTTGCTCCCGATTCTCTGTAAGTCCCAGTAAGTAATCTGAAGTTACTCCATAAAAATCAGCCAGAATGACAATGGCTTTGTGTGTGATTTCCTTATAGTCATCTGTTTCATAGTTGCCAAGAGCAGCTCTGGATAGCCCAGTCTGTTCTGACAGTTCCTGTAGAGACAAGCCCCTTTCAATTCTTAAATCTTTTAATTTTTCCTGTATCGATAATTTGCATTTCAAAAATACATTCCCCCAATTAATCCAAAAAAGTTTTGCTAACAAGTCATGTATTCATATTATAGCAGAACAAGAGTTCGAATGAAAGCACTATTTCCAAAAGCGTGGATATTTCCACTTTTGGATTGTATTTCCTACCTTTTGGATATACGGGATAAGGCCTGTGATTTTGAGAAAATCAGTTCATGACAAATGAATGAGCATTCCAAATCACTACCGTTTCGGGGAAGCTAAGCGATGATCTGTAAGTCAGGGAGCGAGCCAAGAACGTGATAACGGCACAGTCCAAAACAGTCTATGAGGCTAACGAACCCAGAGGTTACCTGCCAGGAATTGATTTGGGGAGATGACAAGGAACCTATGAAATATCAAAAAAATGGGAGGGACACAGATGGTAGAAAACAAGAATCTTAATAAACTACGAGATGAACTGGAGAAAGCAAAACGAGAAAAGCTTCAAGCAGAGCACCAGCTTCAACGAAAGAAAAATCAGCTTTCCTATCGTGAAAGCTATAGCCGAAAGGAGCGCAATCACAGACTGATTGTTTGCGGAGCGATTTTTGAAAAGTATTTTCCGGTAATCAAAGACTTATCGGAAAAGGAGTTGAGCGAGGCTTTAAGTAAGATGGATGTTGCAAGATTTACCAAGGAACTTGAGGTAGCGATTGAGCAGGTCAGAAAGGAAGTGATGGACTGATGGCACTTTATCATTTCCATGTGGCACGAGTCTTACGAAGCAGAGGTCAGTCCGCTGTGGAGGCTGCCGCTTACCGAGCCGGTGCAAGATTGGAAGATCACTATTATGGAAAAATCGCAGATTACACAGCCAAGGGCGGTGTGATTTGTGCTGAGATTATGGCTCCGGACTATGTCCCGGAGTCTTTCTATAATAGAGAGTTTTTGTGGAATGCAGTAGAGGAAGTTGAAAAGCATCCGAAAGCACAGCTGGCATATAGCTTTGATATTGCACTTCAGAATGAATTCACAACAGAAGAAAACATTGCAATAGCCAGGAAGTTTGTTATGGAGAACTTTGTGGCAAAGGGCATGATTGTGGACATGGCAGTTCATGACCCGGACAAGGGAGAAGGGATTCCAAATCCCCATATTCATGTGATGTGTCCCGTTCGACCCTTGAGAGAGGATGGAACCTGGGGAGAAAAGCAAAAGCGGGAATACCTCTTTGATGCAGATGGGAATCCGATTCTGGATGGAAAAGGAAAGCAGAAATACAATGCGGTACCAACGACAGACTGGAATAGACCGGAAGTGCTGGGGGAGTGGAGAAAGGCATGGGCAGATTTGGTAAATGAAGAATTTCGGAAGCGTGGAATCAAAGAATCGATTGACCATCGCAGTTATGCGGAACAAGGAATTGATTTGATTCCGCAGGTGCACGAAGGTCCTCATGTACGAAATATGGAAGCTAAGGGAATTGTCACAGAAAAAGGGAGTCTGAATCGTTGGATCAAAGAAATCAATAAGGGAATCCTAACTCTTTCAAAGCAGGTGAAGGATATTCTGTCTTATATTGCAGAGCTTATGCGACTGATTGCAGAAAAAGAAGCGGAAGCGAAACAGCCGGATCTTGTAGACTATATAAATTCTTACTTTGCAAAGAGAAATGAAACAGCAGATACATTCTCACGAGGCAGGCAGAAGGCAAAAGCAACGAATCTTAAGATGCATGCCACTGTGATCAATTACCTGATGGCGAATCATATAGCTACCTTGGAGGATTTTAAAAGCTTTCTTTCTGAAAAGCAGAGTGACATTCATGATTTGAATGAATCTATGAAAGTGAAGTCTGCCAGAATGAAGGAACTTAAGGATATGATTCGTTACGGGGAATGGTACCGGGAAGCACAGCCTATTTTGAGAGATCTTTGCTCTACAAAGAATGGAAAACGAAAGGCGCAGATTAAATCGGAAAATGATGAAGTGCTTCGAAGGCATCACATAGCAAAGCGAATTCTGTTTGACGAGAAAAAGATTGACAAGGTGGATGTGAGTGAATGGCAAGCAGAAGTTGCTTCCCTTCAGGATGCTTATCAGGAAGAATATGAAAAGTATAAGGAGCTGTCGTCGGAGACGAAGTCGCTTCGTGATATCAATAAGTATATTGATGACGCAATCCGTAGTACACTGCTAAGAAGAAAGGAGGAACCGATACGATGAATTTGTTTGAAACTGTAAGAACATATGTGAAAGCCATAGATGTGGTGTTGATGGCAGGCTTTCAGCCAAACCGAAGCAAAATGATATGCTGTCCATTTCATAATGATAAGCATCCCAGCATGAAAGTGGACCGGCGATATTTCTGTTTCGGCTGCGGAGCGAAAGGCGATGCCATTGATTTTGTGGCAAATTATTATGGACTAAGTCTGAAGGAAGCTGCGGAAAAGATCGCTTCCGACTTTGGTCTTACTTATGACAATACCGGATATTCGGAAGGCGTGCGAAAACCGATTGCTGCCAAAAGAAGTGAATACCAGATACGGGCAGAGAAGAAGCGGGAATTGTTTGTGCATCTTTCAAGACTGCATGAACAATTGAGAGAAATGAAAATGGAATATACACCGAAGGACAGAGAGGATTCTGAATGGAGTCCTCTTTTTGTTATGGCGGTAAAGGAGCTTACTTATGTGGACTATTTGTATGACTACTGCATGTTTGAAGCTACTGAGGATGAATTGAAACAAAAAATTGAAGAAATAACGAAGGAGTTGGAGAAAATTGAAAAAAGAATTTATGACACCGAATCAGGAATTAGTGGATCAGATGCTGGACAAATCCGAGAAAGGTTGGCCGTATAACACCATTGAAAATGCAAGGGTCATTCTGGAAAATGATGAGCTTTTCAAAGGCAATATCCGAGACAATCTGTTTCGGGACAGAATTGAGTTGTCCGGTCAGATGCCTTGGAGCAGAACATACCTGGATGTGACGGATAAGGATGATATTCATATTCGCCATTATGTAGAAAAATATTATTACTTCCGAAATGATAAGGCACTTCGGGATGCCATGCAGATTGTGGCTACGGAGAATGAGTATCACCCGGTCAGAGAATATTTGCTTTCTCTTAAATGGGACGGTGTGGAGCGAGTGAGGTATGCACTAAAACATTTTTTGGGAACATCAGGAAGCAATTATGAATCTGAGTGCTTGAAGCTTTTTATGTTAGGAGCCATCAACAGAATTTTCAAACCCGGATGCAAGTTTGAATATATGCTCTGTCTTGTTGGTGGTCAGGGAGCCGGCAAGTCTACCTTTATACGATTCTTGTGCTTGAATGACAGGTGGTTTACCGATGATATCAAGAGATTGGATGATGATAAGGTTTATGAGCATCTGGCGGGACATTGGATTTGCGAGATGGCAGAGATGCTGGCAGTACTGAATACCAAATACAATGAAGCAACCAAAGCTTTTCTAAGCAAGCAATATGATAACTATCGAAAACCCTATGGAACCAGAGCGGAAGACATCCCAAGACAGTGTGTCTTTGCCGGTACCTCTAATGTGGTCAATTTTCTGCCACTGGATCGGAGCGGAAACAGAAGATTCTTACCGATTATGTGTGATGCTTCTAAGGCCGAGGTGCATATTCTGGAGGATGAAGCTACATCACGAGCGTATATTGAGCAGATGTGGGCGGAAATGATGGCGCTATATGGTGGCGGAAAAATCAGATTAAAGCTACCGCCTGAAATTGAGAAGAACCTGATTGAGTATCAAAGACCATTTATGCAGGAGGATACTTGGACAGGTCTTATTCAGGAATGGTTGGATCATATATCTTGTGATGTGGTCTGCGTTCAACAGATTTATAACGAAGCTTTGAAAGAAATGGGAAAGCCCAGAAACAGTGAGGCCAGAGAAATCGGACTGATTATGAATGGCACTATTTCCGGATGGGAGCCTTATCCTAATCCACGGAACATCCCCGGTTACGGAAAACAGCGTGGATGGATGAGAGTGGAAACAAACTCCGGAAACAATGCTGAAACATTTATTTCGGTAGAGGGAATGCAGTTGGAAATCCCATTTGATAGCTGAAAATACGAGCTTTATCGAAGCAGATAGTAATAGGATAACAAGAAATAATAGTTTATGGACTCTGTTGCCGGACTTTGTTTCCGGTGACAGAGAGGATGGAGGATGAGATGAATCAGATTATTTTGAATATGGAAAATAGTATTACACCGAAAGCGATACCTGTTATTGTTCCCTTGGCTTATCAGGCAATTCTGAATCTGCAGGAGAGAATCAATCAAGCAAATGCAGTATTGATAAAAGCGGGGAGGGGAACTTCGAAAAGGGATGAAGATGGAATCCCTTTATGGCAACGTTACTCGTTGAGTGTGCCGGAGGCTGCAAAGTATTTTGGAATAGGTGAGACAAGACTCTATCAGATTGTTGCAGAACATCCCGGTGCAGATTTTATTTTGGAAATTGGAAGCCATGTTAAGATCAAAAGAGTTTTGTTTGAAAGATTTTTAGATGCTGCCAGTTGTGTCTAACGCTGAAAGCTATGTTTTCGAGAAGTCAATGGACGATACAATTCTGCCATGGAGAAATGGCAAAAATATCAAAAGTGATGTGTTTTTGGACTGTTCTATGATAGAATCATATTTATCGAGGGCAGTCCTTTTGTTTTAGGAAAGGAGTGTCTATTATGTCAAGTAAAAGAAAGGATAACAAAGGCCGTGTACTACATAACGGCGAGTATCAGCAGTCAAATGGTCGCTATCGTTATAAATATTATGATGGCACCGGCAAGGCAAGATATTTATATAGCTGGAGATTGGATAAAAATGATCGAATGCCGGATGGAAAGAGACAGGGTAAATCACTTCGGGAACAGGAGAAGGAACTGCAAGCTACCCAATTTGGGCATATTGCTTTAGATGGTGGTAACCTTACGGTACTGGAGTTGGTTCGGCGCTATACTGCAACCAAGATTGGTGTGAGAGAGTCTACGAAAGCAGGCTATCAGACAACCATTAACTTTCTGGAGAAGGATCCCTTTGGTCAGAGGCGTATCGATACCATCAAGATTTCCGACGCGAAACTTTGGTTGATTACCCTGCAACAAAGACAGGGAAAAGGCTATAGCACGATTCATACCATCAGAGGGATTTTGAGACCGGCATTTCGGTTGGCGTATGATGATGACCTGATTCGAAGAAATCCCTTTGATTTTGAACTTGCTACGGTTATTGTCAATGACAGCGTGACAAGGGAAGCAATTTCCAGGGATCAGGAGCGTAAATATCTTGAATTTGTGAAACAGGATAAGCATTTTAGCAGATATTATGAAGGCATCTTTATTCTATTCAATACCGGACTGCGAATCTCAGAATTTGTAGGACTTACAACAAAAAATATTGATTTTAAGCATCACAAAATCATCGTTGATCATCAGCTGATCCGCAGTTCCAAAATGCAGTATATGATTGAGGAACCAAAGACAGAAAGCGGTGTACGAGAGATACCAATGTCTGAGGAAGTGGAGGCGGCATTCAGGGCAATTATTGCAAAGAGAGTAAAGCCAAAGGTAGAACCCATGATTGATGGCTACAGCGGCTTCTTATATCTTGATAAAAACAATATGCCAATGGTGGCTCTCCACTGGGAGAAGTACTTTCAGCACATTCTTCAGAAGTATAACAGCATCTACAAGGTCCAGATGCCGAAAGTTACGCCCCATGTATGCAGACATACCTTTTGCTCCAAGATGGCAAAGAGTGGCATGAATCCAAAGAGCCTGCAGTATATCATGGGGCACTCAGATATCAGCGTTACACTGAACACATACACTCATGTAAAATTCGAGGATGCAGAGGCGGAGATGAAGAGGGCTGCAGCAATCTAAACGGCTTGAATACTACAAAAAGTACGGGGGTACGATTGGGTGTTTGTACCCCCGTTGTACCCCTTTTTCCTCAAAAATGTGGGATTTTATGAGAGATTATGCGATGATACATGATTTCGATAAAACGCTGCAAAGCCAGTAAAATCAAGGCTTGCGACGAAATGAGAGGATATAAGAGATTATGATAAAAGTATTGTTTATCTGCCACGGCAACATCTGTCGTTCCCCCATGGCGGAATTCGTAATGAAAAAATTAGTATCCGATGCCGGTCTCGCCGCCTACTTCCAGATTGCCTCCGCGGCCACCAGTACAGAGGAAATCTGGAACGGCATCGGGAATCCGGTGTATCCGCCGGCGAAGGCGGAGCTGGCGAGGCATGGGATCTCCTGTGAGAGGAAGCGGGCCAGGCAGGTGACGAGAGCGGATTATGCGGAATATGATTATCTGATTGGTATGGATGGTGCGAATATCCGCAACATGCTGCGGATATTCGGGGGAGACCCGGAGGGGAAAGTAGCGAAGCTGCTTTCCTATGCGGGATCGGAACGGGATATTTCGGATCCATGGTATACGGGAGATTTTGGAACGACCTACGATGACGTTCTGGAAGGCTGTACCGCGTTCCTTGAATATTTACAACAAAACAACAAAATCGACACATGATCTGACACTGCTAACACTGTACATATGACAAATGTGTCATGCGTGAAAAGTTCACAGAATCACCACATTTTTCTCACAATTCCTTCGCAGATGTCCTTTATCATAAGAGGCAGATAAGGGGAAAGAAATGTTCACAAGATTTTTAATGGAACAGGAGGAATGAGAATATGAGAAGATGGAATTTACCCCAGGTGAATACAAAAGTAATGTGTGCAGTGTTGACAGCTGCTATGGTGATGACAGGATTTACAGCCTGTGGCGGATCGACCACCGCAAGTGCAGCAAGCACGGAAGCATCGGAAAATAAAGAGACGATCGCACCGGAGAGTACGACGGAGAGCACGGAGAGCGGTGAAGAGAAGGTGGAATCTTATCTCGGCCAGATCACTGCCATTGATGGCAATGTGATCTCCATCGCACTGGCAGAGAAGCCGGAAGCTCCCAATGGTGAAGCCCCTACCGGCGAAGCTCCCAGCGGAGAAAAGCCGAACGGCCAGACTTCTGATGGCAATGGCAGCGCGCCCAACGGAGAAGCACCGAACGGTCAGAAACCTGAGAAAGACATGCTGGATGAGATGGCCTTAACTCTCAGCGGAGATACTATGACTATCACAGTCAATGACGATACGATCATTACGATTGACGGAGAAGATGCCACTCTGGATGAACTTCAGGTAGGTGATACCGTATCCTTCTTCCTGGATGGTGAGATCGTAACTTCTTTAAGCGTTGGTATGCCGGAGCCGACACAGCCTATGCAGGCCCCGGAGCAAAATTAAGCTGACGTAAGAGCATGGCACCGAGAATCTCTGCCATTTCTTCCGGGGACTGGGGAGTGGTCTCTTTCAGCCAGGTCTCTACGACACCGACACAGCCGGTGATAATGAAGGAACAGAGATATTCATAATTAGCATCGGATTGCGCACTTTCCAGAACCTGGAGAGTGCGCTTTTCAATCTGATCTTTCAGACGATTGACGAAAGCCAGATCCCCATGAGGGCCGATCATGACCTTGGCCAGATCCCTGTTTCGGTCCAGAAAACGGAAGAATTCCAACAACGGCCCCTGAGAGGCCAGAGAATTGGTAACGACCGGTTTCTGCTCCATGATTTCATTAAATTCCAGGAACATTTCATCCTCGACTTTATGGAGCATATCGTAGATATCATCATAATGCAGATAAAAGGTTCCGCGGTTGATATCCACCAGTTCAGTCAGCTCCTTGACGGAGATATCCTGAATATCATGGGTTTCTAACATTTTTACCAGCCCCTGTAATAAGAGAGCTCTTGTCTTGCGCACACGGCGATCCATTTTTTCCATAAGACAATCCACCAGCCTTTCCGGGAAAAGAAGAAATCATTTCCTATATGTAATACAAATCTGAATTTTTTCTAAAATAATAGACGAACATTGCGAAAATGTCTAAAAATAAACAATCACAAAAAATCTGTAGCTTGCTTTTTCTTCCCCATTATTATATTTTGCATGTGGCAGAAAATCAACACAAGTTCATTAAATGACATTAATACAATTTCTCATCTTTGTAGTAAGTCTTTACAGATGTTCAAAAACATTTTAAACTAGAGGTGTATAAAATCAAATACATAAATAAGGGTACAAAGAGAGAAAAAGCAGGAGGGAACTATGGCAGACAACGCAGAAAAAGACAAAAAAGATAATTCCTTTATGATGAAACTTGCCACGCTCATTGTAGACAAACGAAAAGGATTTTATCTGATCTTTATTGTTTTATGCATATTTTGCGTATTATCCATGAACAGAGTCAAGGTTAATAACGATCTGACCACTTATTTGCCGGACACAACAGAGACCAGAAGGGGACTGGATCTGATGGATTCGGAATTTACCACGTATGGCTCCGCCCGGATCCTGATCTGTAACGTGACGTTTGACGAGGCACAGAAACTGGCAGATCAGGTGGAGGAGATGGACGGTGTCAGCATGTTGGATTTCGATGACACCGAGGATCATTATCATGACATGGAGGCTTTATTGTCTGTCACTTTTGATGAGGAAGCAGACACGGAAGCTACACAGCAGCATCTGGATGAGGTATTGGATGCATTGTCCGATTATGATGTTTACTATTCTTCCGATATCGGTCAGGAAGAGCGTGACGCGGATGACTTGAATAATGATATGATCGTCATTCTGTTGTTGGCAGCAGTGGTTATCGTAGCCGTATTGTTATTTACCTCTACGACTTATGCGGAAATCCCGGTTTATCTGACTACATTTATTGTGGCAGCTATTTTGAACAAAGGTACGAACTACTGGTTCGGAACCATCAGTTTTGTTACGAACTCCATCGCGGTGGTACTGCAGTTAGGTCTGGCGGTAGACTATGCCATCATTCTGGCCCACCGTTTTATGGAAGAACATGAGGACAAGGATGCCAGAGAGGCTGTGATTGTTGCTTTGAGTAAGGCAATCCCGGAGATTTCCTCCAGTTCCCTGACCACCATCTCTGGTATGGTAGCCATGATGTTCATGCAGTTTAGAATTGGTTATGATATGGGTATCATTCTGGCAAAATCCATTATTTTCAGTATGGTGGCCGTATTCTTCCTGATGCCCGGACTGTTGTTGACCTTTTCCAAGGCCATCGACAACACCCATCACAAGAGCTTCGTTCCGAAGATCACAGCAGTCGGTAAGTTTTGTGTGGCTACCCGCTACATCATACCGCCTATTCTGATCGTAGGTGTTATTATAGCATTTTTCCTGTCCAATAAGGCAAACTACGTGTACGATACCAACACTCTGGAATCCAGTACTATGAGTGATAATAAATTTTCCGTCAGCATGGTAAATAAGGAATTCGGTATGGTGAACCAGTTGGCGGTCATTGTGCCGAACGGTGATTATGAAAAAGAGGCACAGACACTGAAAGCTCTGGAAAAGCTGGATGTGGTGAAATCCTGTCAGGGACTTGGCAATATCGAGGCCATGGACGGCTATATGCTGACGGATAAGCTGACCCCCAGGCAGTTTGCGGAACTGATCGATCTGGATATTGAAGTGGCGGATATGTTGTATTCGGCATATGCACTGGATCAGAGCGATTATGGTGCGCTGGTCAGTGGCGTCAGTGAATACGAAGTTCCGTTTATTGATATGTTCCTGTTCATTTATGATCAGAAAGAAAGCGGCAACATCACACTGGACGATGATCTGGAAGAAACTCTGACGGATGCTTATTCCCAGATCTGTATTGCGAAAGATCAGCTGCTGGGCGAAGACAATTCCCGATTTGTTCTGGAATTGAATGTTCCTTATGAGGGAGAAGAGACCACAGCAGCACTGGATCAGATCCGTAATACCGTGGCAAAGTTCTATAATATAGATGATATTCTGCTGGTCGGTAACGCCACCAGTGATAAGGATCTGGGCGATTCCTTCGCAACGGATAATACGATCATCACGGTGCTGACAGCATTGTTCGTTATGATCATCCTGCTGTTCACCTTCCAGTCCGCCGGTCTGCCGGTACTGTTGGTTGTAACGATTCAGGGTAGTATCTGGATGAACTTCTCATTGCCGTATCTGTTGAATGAAAATGTATATTTCCTGGGATATCTGGTAGTATCTGCGATCCAGATGGGTGCAACGATCGACTACGCTATCGTTATCACCAGCCGTTACATGGATCTGAAGACCTATATGCCGATCAAGGAAGCCGCCATCGAAGCACTGAACCAGGCGTTCCCTACCATTGTTACCAGCGGATCCATGCTGGTATCTGCGGGATTTATTATCAGCTATGTATCTTCCAATGCAGCGGTAGCGGCCATCGGACTGGCTCTTGGTCGTGGTACTCTGACATCTATTTTGTTGGTACTGCTGGCATTGCCGCAGACACTGCTGATCGGAGATATCATTATTCAGAAGACAGCATTTACACTGAAACGGGATCTGGCAAAGCCCTTGCCCTCCGCCGGAAGAATCCGTATGAACGGTCACATCAAGGGTTATGTCAATGGTGTGTTGGAGGGTGATTTCATCGGTGTCATTGATGGTGAGATGGGTGCGGTGGTGCGTCCCAAGGATACCGTGACGATGGAGGAGCGGGACGATGCCCCGGAAGAAAACTATCCCAGACTGGAAGCACAGGAGCTTCCGGAGGATGAGACAGCCGGACAGAAAGCAACCGGAGCAGATACAGAAGCTGCGGATAAGAAAGCTTCGGATAAGGAAAAAACAGCAGAAAGCGAGGGAACAGAAGATGAACAGTAAGAGATTATTATGTTTCCTGCTGGGAGCAGCATTGATCCTGCAGACACCGGCCACCGCCTATGCAGCAGAAACTTTGACCTATGAGCAGTACAGAGGCGGCAGCGGTTATAGCAGCACGATAAAGGAGCAGGATTATGCAGTCATAGAGATCAGCACGGAGGAGGATCTGCGGAAACTGGTGGAGAACTGTGTACTGGACAGTTGGTCCAGAGATAAAAAAGTAGTGCTGCAGAACGACATTGTTCTGAGCATGACAGGTGAACTCAGTATTCCTACGTTTGCAGGAATCTTTGACGGCAGCGGTTTTACTATTTCCAATGTGAAACTGACCGGAGACGGTTCGGCAGTGGGATTGTTCCGCTATGTGCAGGAGGGAGCAAAAGTCCGCAACCTTACGGTCACGGGGGAAGTATCTCCCTCTGGAAGTCAGGATCAGGTCGGCGGTATCGTCGGTGTGAACTATGGCAGCATTGAAAATTGTAAATTTACCGGAAATGTGGTCGGTGATACGGATGTCGGCGGTATTGCCGGAGTCAATGCTGAGAGCGGAGAGATCCGTCGGTGTGAATCCTCCGGAAATGTGATCGGCAATCATTCCGCAGGCGGTATTGTGGGCAACAACCACGGTATTCTGAATAACTGCAGCAACAATGGCAATATCAATACGTACAGCACGGAAGTGACTTATGATCTGGAAGATATCACCATGGACAATCTGGAGCAGATCAACAGTACCTCCAATGTGGCAGCTCATACGGACACCGGCGGTATCGCAGGTATTTCGGATGGTAAGATTTATTATTGCTCCAATTCCGGGGCCATCGGCTACCAGCACGTAGGCTACAATACCGGAGGTATCGTAGGCAGACTGCATCAGGGCTATCTGCAGAACTGCACCAACACCGGATATGTGCAGGGCAGAAAAGATGTGGGCGGTATCGTGGGTCAGATGGAGCCGTTCCTGGAAATCCAGTATCTCAGTGACAAGCTGAAGGAACTGGATACGGAGACAGACAAATTCCTGGATATGTTGGATGCCACCCAGAAAGATGTGAGCAGCTATAGCAAACAGGCATCCAGTATTGCCAAGAGTATCAGTTCGAACCTGAAGGATGCCAACAATGCGGGAAGTTCTCTGACCGGGACCGCTCATGATCTGTGGTATATTTACAATCAAGAGTTGAACGGCGTCAGCAACGATCTGAAAGTCCTGAATGACGATCTGAACAAGCAGGCGGATAATGACAAGAATAACGGCAACAGTCATGACGTTACCATCAGTGGAAATGACATTTGGAATGGTAACTGGGGTGGCGATGGCAATCATGACGTCAGTGGCGGAAACATTACCATCACCGTACCGGACGATACGGAGAGCTATAAATCGGCACTGAAAAAATTCGGAGAGAATGCCACCAAGCATCTGGATAACATGACGAATGCTTCCACGGATCGCAGTGGCGGTATCAAAGATAATCTGGACACACTGAATGACAGGCTCGACAAGGCTTTTGACCAGTTGGGTCAGTTGGGGGATGTACTGGAAGCCGGGACAGACAGCACCAGTGCCCACATGGATGAGCTGATGGATCAGGCCAGAGTTCTGCGGAATCTGGTCAGCGAAATCCGGGATGATCTCTTCCGGTATGAAGGAATTTCTGTAGAAGATACTTCGGATGAGTCAGCCAGCAAGGAAGAGGTGAACCCCGGAGATCCCGATGCGGAGGATGACACCGCAGAACCGGAAGAAACCGAAGAAGCGCGCTATGATACTTCCAGCTTCCAGAAGGGAAAGGTCACCTTATGTGTGAACCGCGGTACGGTGGAAGCCGATACGAATGTGGGCGGTATCGTTGGACAGGTGGCAACGGAATACGATTTTGACCCTGAGGACGATATCACTTTAACCGGAACGGAGAGTTTCGATGTGGAGCAGACGGTCAAGGCAGTCATCAGAGACAGCCGCAACCTTGGAGACGTGACCGGTAAAAAAGACTATGTCGGCGGTGTGGTCGGTAAAGCAGAATATGGCGCAGTCATTTCCTGTGAGTCTTATGCACCCGTAGAGAGTACCGGAGGCAGCTATGTGGGAGGAATTGCCGGATCTGCCAGCTATGCGATCCGCAGCTGTTACAGCATGGGCAGGATCACCGGTAAAAATAATATCGGAGGTATTGCCGGAGAAGGCTGTGATATTTTCTACAGCTATGCGTACAATGATCTGGATATGTCCGGCGAAGGCCAGGGCAGCATTGCCGGAAAAGTCAGTGATGATGGAACTCTGTATGGCAACTATTATGTGGAAGGCGGAGCCGGTGGCGTAGACGGCATTGGTTATCAGGGCGGTGCTACCCCGTTGTCCTACCAGGAATTCTGCAGCAAAGACGTTCCGGATGCTTTCTCACAGTTTACCATTACCTTCCAGGCGGATGGTGTAGAAGTGGCTTCCTATAAATGCGGTTACGGGGATTATCTGTCGGCAGACCAGATTCCGGAAGTACCGGAGAAGGATGGCTATTACGGTGTATGGCCGGATTATGATTTCAGTGATATTACCGGTAATAAAGTGCTGGAAGCAGAGTATGAGGAATGGACCGCATCCATTGCTTCCGCAGAGAAAAACGATAACAATAAGGCACTGGTTATGGCAGAAGGCAACTTCTATCCCAATGCAGCATTGCATCTGCAGGTAGAGGGAAATACTTATACAGTATCCATGACCAATTCCATGGAAGAGGATGCACCGGACTATATCGGAGAAGCAACCTTGCGTGTCTACTGTGAGGATGCGGATAACACTGTCATAGAGGTAGCACAGGATGGAGAGTACACGGAAGTGGAATCCACTGTGATCGGCAGCTATAGACAGTTTACCATGGAAGTGCCCGGCAGCTTCCGCACGGTAGAGGCCGAGGGCAGTCATACACTGCTGATCGTACTTTGCATCGTCGGTGGTGCAGTCGTGATCCTGTTGATCGTATTGTTAGGGAAAAAAGCGGCAAAACGCCGGAAGACGCGCAAGGCGGCAAAACGTGACCGGAAAGCCGGAAAAGCTGACGAGGACCAGAGTGGCAAAACGGATGCAGCAGAAGATGCCGGACAGACGGCTGACGCAGAGGAATAACAATGATTCAGGCAGTTTTATTTGACATGGACGGTACGCTGATCGATACCGAAAAATATTACCGTATTTTCTGGCCGAAGGCACTGGCAGCCTGTGGGTATACCATGACAGATGAGCAGGCACTTACGATGCGCAGTCTGGGACGCCCCTTTGCCCCCAGACAGCTCAAGGACTGGTACGGTGAAGATTTTGACTATTATGTGGTGCGTGACAAACGAAAAGAGATGATGGAAGAAACACTGGACCGGGATGGCATCAAATGCAAGCCCGGTGCCGTGGAGCTTCTGGAAGATCTGAAAAAAAGGCATATCACCGCAGCGGTTGCCACAGCGACGGATCTGGAGCGGACGGAAAAATATCTGGCGATGGCAGGACTTCGGCCGTATTTTGAGAAACTGATTTCGGCCACTATGGTAGCAGAAGGTAAGCCGTCCCCGGATATTTATCTCTATGCCTGCAAGCAGCTGGGACTGGCACCGGAAGAGTGCATGGCCGTGGAGGATTCTCCCAACGGAGTCATGAGTGCTTACCGCGCCGGCTGTAAGGTTGTGATGGTGCCGGATCAGACACAGCCAGATGAAAAATTAAAAAAATGTCTGTACGCCTGCGTACCGACCCTGGCAGATATCAGCCACCTCATTTAGAGGTGGCTATATTTGTCATAGTAGCTTGATTTTTGTATTCCAGTGTGTTATTATTTTAACGATTAGAGTGACTATTCGGAAGACAATGAAATCAAGCGGGACTGCTTTGTCATGCTTGCATGTAAAAAGCAGTTTTGCTTGATTTTAGGTGACTCGAATAGAGTCACCGCCACACATATGAGCAAAAATAGCTGCGCAGCAGCGAAAGCACGATTTATCGTGCAATTTTGCGAATAATGTGTGGAATGTATTCATACTTGGAGCCCACGAGGGGCGGAAAGGAATGGAAGAAAATGAATTTTGATGACATCGTAGCAAAAGTAAAAGAGTGTGGGAAGAAGACCGTCGCAGTCTCCGTTGCACAGGACAGTGCAGTACTGGAAGCTGTACATGAGGCCAAGAGACTGGGCATTGCAGATGCAATCCTGGTAGGTGATGAGGCAAAGATCCGTGAGATTGCAGCCGGACTGAATATGGACCTCTCCGATTATGAGATCATCAATGAGCCGGATATGATCGAAGCTTCCCTGAAAGCTGTAAAGCTGGCACATGACGGCCGTGCAGATATGTATATGAAGGGCCTGATCGACTCCAAGAACTTCTTAAAGAGCGTACTGAACAAAGAAGTAGGCCTTCGTACCGGTGGAACCCTGTCTCATGTATGTGTATTTGAGATTCCCGGCATTGACAGACTTCTGTTCCTGACCGATGTTGCATTCATGACCTATCCTACACTGGAGGAGAAGGTTCAGATCATCAAGAACACCATTCCGGTATGTAATGCCTGCGGCGTTGCAGAGCCTAAGGTAGCACCTTTAGCAGCAGTTGAGGTTGTAAATCCCAAGATGCCCGTTACCGTAGATGCGGCAGAACTGACTAAGATGTGCGAAGAAGGACAGATCCCCGGCTGTATCGTAGACGGCCCGCTGTCTCTTGACCTGGCGATCGATCCCGAGGCAGCCAAGCATAAGGGAGCTACCGACCGTAAGATCCAGGGTGATGCAGATGTATTGCTGTTCCCGGATATCCATGCCGGCAACCTGGTATACAAAGCAATCGTACATATGGTAAAAGTAAAGAACGGATGCATCCTGACCGGTACCAAGGTACCCGTAGTCCTGACCAGCCGTTCCGATACCTTCGAGACCAAGGTATACTCCCTGGCACTGGCTGCAGTTGTAGCAGAAGAGATGAAAAAGAATCAGAAATAATCTATGGATATCGTGATCGAAGTCGCTGTGGAAGCTGCGGGAGAACTGCTGTCGGCAGGTATAGATGCTGTAGTGGACAAAGCGGTAAAGCATAAGAGCGAATATAAGAGTGAATATAGGAGGAAACACACAATGGCAATCAAGAGTCTGATCATCAACCCCGGTTCCACCTCCACCAAGATCGGTGTATTTGAGGATGAGAACTTATTATTTGAAGAAACCCTGAGACATTCTACCGAGGAGATCTCCAAATACGATACTATTTTCGAACAGAAGGATTTCCGTAAGAAGATCATTACCGATCTGCTGGCAGAGAAGAACTGCGATCTGAAGAGCTTCAACGTGATCGTAGGACGTGGCGGTCTGTTAAAGCCCATCCCCAGTGGTACCTATGCGGTAACCGATGATCTGCTGGAGGATTTAAAAGTAGGTGTACAGGGTCAGCATGCTTCTAACTTAGGCGGTATTCTGGCAAGAGAGATCGGTGATGAGATCGGCGTTCCCTCTTACATCGTAGACCCCGTTGTAGTAGATGAGCTGATGCCCATCGCAAGATATTCCGGTCTGGAAGAGATCCCCAGAGGAAGTATCTTCCATGCCCTGAACCAGAAGGCAGTTGCCAAGAGATATGCAAAAGAGGCCGGCAAGCCTTATGAGTCCTTACGTCTGGTAGTCGTGCACATGGGCGGCGGTGTATCCGTAGGCGCACATGAGGACGGCAAGGTTGTAGACGTATTCAGTGCATTTGACGGTGATGGTGCATTCTCTCCGGAGCGTGCAGGCGGTGTGCCCTGTGCAGCACTGGTAAAAATGTGCTTCTCCGGAAAATATACCGAGAAGGAGATCAGTGCAAAGCTGATCGGCAAGGGCGGACTGAATTCTTACCTGGGTACCAACGATATGCGTGAAGTTACCAAGCGTGCCAATGAAGGCGATGCCAAGGCAGCGGAGGTGAAGCAGGCATTCCTGTTACAGGTAGCCAAAGACATCGGTGCTATGGCCTGTGTGCTGAACGGCAAGGTAGACCAGATCGTTATCACCGGAGGCATTGCATATGGTGAGGATGTAGTGGCTAAGCTGAAAGAGAGATGCGGCTGGATCGCTCCTGTGACTGTATATCCCGGTGAGGACGAGCTGTTAGCTCTGGCTCAGGGCGCTCTGCGTGTCATGAACGGCGAAGAACAGGTGAAGCAGTACTAATTTAGAAATTTAGAGTAAAAATATAGAACTCCCGGTGGAATGATTCCATCGGGAGTCTTTCTATTTCAGGGAATAGACTTTCTGTCAGCACTATCGTTTTAACTAAAAATCAGCTTTGACAGAATCCCCAGTACCAGCATGTGTGCCGGATAAAAGGCATAGCAGGCAAGCTGGATCTTGCGGTTATGCGCGCCCTGGCGTCCATGGTAGCACCACAGAAGCGGCAGACACAACAGCGCCAGCCCCTGTTCTGAAATTTCGAAGGCATGACCGAAAAGCTGTAATGGAAGCTGCATTCCTGCCAACAGCATGACATTGATCCAGTAGAGCCCGGCAAACTGTCCGGCAAGCTGCCACCATTTTTTCCCATGGAAGAGATAGAATACGATAACGGTCAGAACGCCTTCCCCGTAATAGTCGAACATGAGGAGGGTTGCCAGCACGTAGCCTATTGCAGATAGCAGCAGAATCGCCGGAATCCACAGCCAGACCGGACATTTTTTCCGTAGGGTATCCATTGCCCAGATACACAGGAAGCCTGTGAGCAGTGTCCAGATCACGTTCTGATGAAATGGATAGAATAACAGCCCGCTGTACATCAGATTGATGGGAAGCTCAGACAGAATGGCCAGAAGAAGCAGGCGCATGCAATATTTTTTCTTATCATGGGTATGGAAGAAGCCTTCCACCAGGAAAAAGGCGAACATGGGAAATGCCAGTCTGCCGATGCCGGTCAGCCACCAGGCATCTCCGGCGAGGGTAGCCCACAGGTGATCACAGAACATGAACGCCATAGCGAGGATATGCAGCGTCAGAGCACTGAGATCCGGTGGGAAAATAGAACAATGGGATCCTTTGTTTTGCAAAATAAAACTCCTTTCAAAATTCCTTACGGAAGGATATAGTTGCATTATATCTTGTTTATGCGCTATAGTAAATATATCTGTGAAAGAGTATATGAAATTCCAATGATGGCTTACCCGGCATTTATATGCCGCAAAGCCTGTCGGGCGAACAGATATTGACAGAAAAACAAAATGCAGCACAGGAGGAATACAATGCGTCGTAACGATCGTGAGATTACAGAATTTTCGGAAATGACAGATGTCATGAAGAGGTGTGATGTGTGCAGACTTGCACTGAATGATGAGGATGGCTATCCGTATCTTCTGCCGTTGAATTTCGGAATGGAAGAGACGGACGGCAGAGTGACACTCTATTTTCACGGGGCAAAAGAAGGAAAAAAATATGACTTGATCCGTAAGGATGCCAGGGCAAGCTTCGAGATGGATTGCTCCCACAGACTGGTGCTGTCGGAGAAGGAAGACGGCTGTCAGTGCACCATGGAATATGAGAGCGTGATCGGTCAGGGAACTATAGAGATCCTGTCGGATGCGGAAAAACAGAAAGCATTGAATCTTCTGATGAAGCAGTACTATCCTGACAGAACGGAGAATTTCGTATTCCGACCGGAAGTCGTAGCCAGGACGGAGATATTCTGCCTGAAAGTGGAGCATATGACGGGGAAGAAACGTTTCAAAAAGTCGTAGAAGATATCATCTATTGATATCCCCGCGGGATGGGGCAGCAGGAAGTCTGAGATAGAAAAGAGAGGATGAGGGACAACAATGTATACAGATGGACAGATCTATATGGGCCTGGCAGATGGCCAGCGTGTGAATATGCAGCTGAATATGAGTAACCGCCATGGACTGATCGCGGGAGCCAGCGGCACCGGCAAGACGATTACGATGAAAGCTATGGCAGAATCATTTTCGGACGCGGGAGTTCCGGTTTTTTTGTGTGATGTCAAGGGAGATGTCTCCGGCATTGCCACGGCGGGTGTGGCTTCGGAGTCTATGGACAAGAGAATCGATAAATTCGGTATCCGCGACAGCTTTTCCTATAAGGCTTATCCGGTCTGCTTCTGGGATATCTATCAGGAGGGCGGCCATCCGGTGAGAGCCACCATCTCCGATATGGGACCGGAGCTTTTATCTCGTATTCTGGGGCTCACCGCTGCGCAGGAAGGTGTATTGAATATTGTCTTCCGGATCGCGGATGACAAGGGACTTTTATTGATCGACTTAAAGGATCTGCGTATTCTGCTGAATTATGTGGCAGAACACAAGGATGACTATCTGACCACCTACGGAAGTATCTCCAAGCAGTCCGTGGGCGGTATTCTGCGGGCGTTACTGCCTCTGGAGAATCAGGGCGGAGATCTCTTTTTCGGAGAACCGGATCTGGATATTTATGACTGGATGCATACGGATGTGTACGGCAAGGGTATCGTCAACGTGCTGAATTGTGTAAAGCTGGTGCAGAATCCCACACTGTATGCCAGCTTCCTGTTATGGATGATGTCAGAATTATTCCAGAAGCTTCCCGAGGCGGGAGATCTGGAAAAGCCGAAGCTGGTATTTTTCTTCGATGAGGCACACCTGTTGTTTGCTGATGCACCGAAGATACTGGTGCAGAAGATCGAGCAGGTGGTGAAGCTGATCCGCTCCAAGGGTGTGGGCATCTATTTTGTGACCCAGAGTCCCAGTGATATCCCCGATTCCGTACTGGCACAGTTAAGCAACCGGGTACAGCATGCCCTCCGGGCGTATACCCCTGCGGAGCAGAAGGCTGTCCGGGCGGCAGCACAGTCTCTGCGGGCTAATCCGGCGTTTAAGGCAGAGGAAGTCATCATGGAGTTAGGTGTAGGAGAAGCGCTGACATCCTTCCTGGATGAGAACGGCGTGCCCGGCATCGCCCAGCGTACCTCCATCATCTGCCCCCAGAGCTTTATGGGACCTGTGGATGAGACGGAGCGCAGAAATCTAATGGCGAGAGACGGCATGGGACGCTACGATGAGGCGGTGGACAATATTTCTGCCTACGAAGTGTTGACAGATACCATGGAGCATGAGGCGAAAGCGGCGCAGCTGGCAGCAGAGCGGGCACAGCTGGAGAAGGATAAGGAAGCTCTGGCAAAGCAGCAGGCCAAGCTACAGGAATCCGCCGTAAAGCAGAAACAGAAAGAGTGGGAAGCAGCACAGAAAAAGAAGGAAAAGGCAGCGGAACGCCGACAGGCCCAGATCGAACGCCAGCTGATCAACACCGGTGCCCAGGTCATCAAGAGAGGAATTTTGAGTACACTGTTTGGAAAGTAATTAGGAATAAAATTCTTTTGATGCTTATTCTGCCATCGTCAGCGGACGGAAAGATTATGCAAAACGATGGAAATGCTAGAATAACTGGAACCAGAGAAAGTGTCCGCCAAAGATCAGCCAGAGGACGGACAGAACCGACAGCAGGATACAGACGATGGTCTTCGCCGGCTGCCGGGGGCGTCTGCAAAGTAACGGCGGTAGAGCGATGGCAAGCAGAAGGATCGGAATCCCGTACCGGAAAAGCATAAGCCCGATGGCAAAGGCACCCAAAGCCAGGGTGAAGAGTGCTTCGTCTAAATTTGCTTCATTTTGTATAAATAAGAACGCACCGGTAAAGAAGAGAAACGCAAGAAGGATCACGGAAAAAATACTAAGACAGAGGATGCGAAGCCATTTCGCGGCTCTGTCTTTTTTCTGTTGGCGGGCTTCGCAGATCACATCGCTGAGGAGCGCGTTGGTGTCCACAGAGGGAAAGGCAATCCGCTCGCCGCAGCAAAGCTCCTCAATAGATACCGACAGCGCAGCCGCCAGATCGTCCAACAGAGAAATGTCGGGGTAAGCATTGCCCGTCTCCCTTAATTAAAGATATTGTTGGGTAAAAAAGAAAGGTCAGTCGATTTTGCCGATGAAGCGGTAGTAGATTTCTACTTCC
>ERZ773143.1371-NODE-1371-length-21794-cov-3.971066_pt1 | contig 21794 bp, 23 predicted proteins | sample MGYA00580852_ERZ773143 | MGnify/ENA primary metagenome ERZ773143 (study PRJEB29015, sample SAMEA2737853) | human gut metagenome | biome: human gut; feature: human-associated habitat; material: faeces | place: China | collected 2012 ... | reverse complement strand
CTCTACCTATACCTTTTGTTTCACGTGTTATACAGATAGATCCTCCACCTACACCAACTTTGATGAAGTCTGCTCCTGCTTCTGCTAAATATCTGAATCCTTCTGCGTCGACAACATTTCCAGCTCCTATTTTTACGCTATTTCCATATGTTCTTCTAACATAGTCAATTGTGTTTTTTTGCCATACAGAATATCCGTCAGATGAGTCCATACATAATATGTCTGCTCCTGCTTCTACTAATGCTGGTATTCTTTCTTCATAGTCTCTTGTATTTATTCCTGCTCCTACGATATATCTTTTATTTTCATCTAATAATGAGTTTGGATTATTTTTTCTTTCTTCATAGTCTTTTCTAAATACTAAATATTTCAAATTACCTTCTTTTGTTAATATTGGTAAACATTCTTTTTTTCTTTCCCATATAATGTCATTTGCTTCTCCTAAATTGATACCTTCTTCTGCCCATATAACTTTTTCTTTTGGAGTCATATAGTTATCAATTGGTGCATCTAAATCATCTCTTGATATTCTGTAATCTTTATCAGTAACTAATCCTAAAAACTTTCCATTTTCTGTTCCGTCTTCTGTTATCATTACTGTTGAGTGACCTGTTTCTTTTGTAAGCTCTATTACTTCTCTTAGTGGTGTTCCACTTTTTACATTTGAATCACTTACAATAAATCCTGCTTTGTGTTTTTTTACATGTCTGACCATTGATGCTTGACTTTCTATTGATTGTGCACCATATATGAATGCAACTCCTCCTTCTCTTGCAAGTGCAATTCCCATTTCTTCTCCTGATACTGATTGCATTATTGCAGATACCATTGGTACATTTGCATAGTATTTTGCTTCTTCTCCTTTTTTGAATTTTACTAGTGGTGTTTTTAATGTTACATTGTTTGGTGTACATTCTTCTGTTGTTAGATTTGGTAATAATAAAAATTCATTAAATGTTCTTGATATTCCATCAATTATTTTTGCCATTTTTGATTCCTCCTTATTTTTATATAATAAAAGTATACTAATTTTATGTTTATTTTGCAATATTTTTGAAAAATTTTTAAAATTATGTTATAATAATAATAATTAGTTGTAGAAAGAGAGGATTTGACGCATCATGAAAAAATTCGTTAATTGTATGACTCATGCGCTGAGACTTGAAAACGAAGAAATACCATATTTTGAATTTAATTTATGGTACTCATCAGACCCTTTTGTTGGAATATCAACAAAATGTGAACATTCATATCACAGAACCTGCCGGAAAGTAAAACGCGATGATAAATTGCATGAGGATGAATGGTTAGTTGCTTTTTTTGGATTTGTAGCTATTAAATTCGATTATGAGGGACGACCAGAATCTTTTGATTATCATTTTGTCCGGCAAGAATCTGATGGAACATGGACAGAAAGACCTTCTATTTACCAAGAAATCAATACTACAAATATAGATAATATGATTTCTGAATATGCTAAGGTTGGTATTAAGCCAATGTTCCTTGCTATTGGAAAAGTCGAAGAGTAATCTTCGGCTTTTTCTTTACTTTTAAATTAAAATATGATAAAATAAGACAAAATATTTGTTTAGGAGGAAATATCGTGAAAAACAATGAATTAATTTTAATTTTAGACTTCGGTGGACAATACAATCAACTAATTGCAAGACGTGTAAGAGAATGTAATGTTTATTCAGAAGTTGTTCCATTTGACATCACAATTGAAAAAATCAAAGAAAAGAATCCAAAAGGAATCATCTTTACAGGTGGACCAGCAAGTGTATATGGAGAAAACTCTCCAAAATGTGCAGAAGGTATTTTTGAACTTGGAATTCCAGTGCTTGGAATATGTTATGGAATGCAACTTATGACATATACATTAGGTGGAAATGTTGCAAGAGCAGATAAAAGAGAGTATGGTACAACAGATGTATCTATTGACAACTCTTCCCCACTTTTTGAAGGATTTGAAAATACAAATGGTTTCTTAATGAGTCATACAGATTTTGTTGAAAAAGTTCCTGATGGATTCAAAAATATTGGACATACAACATCTTGTCCAAATGCTGCAATGGAAAATAGAGAAAAAAATTTATATGGTATTCAATTCCATCCAGAAGTTAACAGTTCTATAAATGGAACACAAGTAATTAAAAACTTTTTATTTAATGTTTGTAAATGTTCTGGTGATTGGATTATATCTTCTTTTGTTGAAGAAAGTATTACAAAATTAAAAGAAAAAATTGGAGATAAAAAAGCGTTATGTGCTTTATCTGGTGGTGTTGATTCATCAGTTGCTGCCGTTTTATTATCAAGAGCTATTGGAAAAAACTTAACTTGTATATTTGTTGACCATGGTTTACTTCGTAAAAATGAAGGCGATGAAGTTGAAGAAGTTTTCAAAAATCAAGATATTAATTTTATAAGAGTTGATGCTAAGGATAGATTTTTAGCTAAACTTGCTGGTGTTAGTGATCCAGAAAGAAAAAGAAAAATTATTGGTGAAGAATTTATAAGAGTTTTTGAAGAAGAAGCTAAAAAAATCGGTGCTGTTGATTTCCTAGTTCAAGGAACTATTTATCCTGATGTTATTGAAAGCGGTCTTGGAAAAAGTTCTGTTATAAAAAGTCATCATAATGTTGGTGGTTTACCTGACTATGTTGATTTTAAAGAAATTGTAGAACCTTTAAGAGATTTATTTAAAGATGAAGTTAGAAAAACTGGCTTAGAACTTGGAATGCCTGAAAATTTAGTATTTAGACAACCTTTCCCTGGTCCTGGACTTGCTATAAGAGTTATTGGTGATATTACAGAAGATAAGTTAGATATTTTAAGAGATGCTGATAGCATTTTTAGAGAGGAAATTGCTAATGCTGGCTTACACAAGAGTATTAACCAATATTTTGCTGTTTTGACTAATTTGAAGTCTGTTGGTGTTATGGGTGATGAGAGAACTTATGATTACACTGTTGCTCTTAGAGCTGTTGAGACTACTGATTTTATGACTGGTGTTTGGAGCAAAATTCCTTATGAAGTTTTAGAGAAGGTTTCTTCTAGGATTGTAAATGAAGTTAAACATGTTAATCGTGTTTGCTATGATATTACTTCTAAACCACCTGCAACTATTGAATGGGAGTAAAATTTAATAGAGATATATCCTAAAAATACCTGATATACATCAGGTGTTTTAGGATTTTTTTAATTTCTATCAAAAATACTTTTTACTACTCCCTCATCTATCAATGTAGCAAAAACATTTTTTATAATAATCAATATGATTGGACCAATTAGCATACCCAAAATACCAATAAACTTAAAGCCAGTATACATAGCAATCAATGTAAAAATAGGATGTGTTCCAATATGCTTACTAACCAATTTAGGCTCCAAAAATTGCCTTACAGTAGACATTATTATTAATAATATAATAAGAACTATTCCTAATTTTAAATCTCCATTCAAACCCGAAATAATTGCCCAAGGAATCATTACAGTTCCTGAACCTAAGATTGGCAAAGCGTCAACAAATCCTATAAATAAAGCCATTAATAATGGAAATTCTATATTGAATTTAGCAAATTTCAAAATATATAATCCAACCAATGAAATTATAAAAGAAACTAATATAAGTGTTGCTTCTGCTTTTAAATATCCTCCTAATGTTTGTGTTAAATCTTTTATATGTTTTCCTACTTTAAATACCCATCTTTTTGGAAAGTGATGTTCTATTTGGTCTAATATATAAACTTTGTCTACACATATTAAGTATAGTGCCATAATTGTGACTACAAAATAGATTGCAATTGTTGGTATAGATGTTATCATGTTTAGTAGTCCTGTTAAAAAATTTCTTATCCAGCTGGATACAGAATTTAATACGTCTCCTGTTGAATTTTCAATTATTGAGGTTATTTCATTTGGTAAGTGTGTGTTATTAAAATCAAACCTATTTGTGAAGTTTTGGAATAATATGTATGCTTTTTCTACATAACTATTTAAATCTTGTAATAAGTTTGATGCTTCTGCTATTAATGATACTATCCCCCATGTTACTCCTCCAATTATTATTCCTGAGGCTATTATAAATATTATTATTGAGCTTGTTTTTCTTGTTAGTTTTAATTTTTTCATTATTAACCTAATTGCTGGTTCTATTATTAGTGATATTATAAATGCTATTAAAAATGGTGTGTAAAATATTGCTAGTTTAAATGCTAAAAATAGTCCTATTAATATTAAAATTACATATAAAAATCTTTTTAATACTCTTGTCCAATATGACATGTCAATTATCATTTTTCTCTTTCTCCTATGTAATTAGTATATGTTAATTTGCAGTTTATATTCTTAAAAATAATTGATATTCTAATTAAAATATGATAAAATAAACTTGAAATTTGTTATTTTGCAAATGCAAATTTTGTAAATTGATACTCGTAAACCAAATCGTTATGGAGGTAAAAGGATGTCCAAAAAAAATGAAATACTGGTAAAAGAACAACTGGAACCAACAATTGATAATGCAATTCGTAGTATGAAATTGAGCATAAAACTACACATAACCAAGAACGATAAATATTGGTCTGATGTTGTTGATGAGTATATAAGAGACAAAGAAAAATTTTTGCCTTTTATAAAAGAAGACCAAAAAGAATGTTTTTTGGAAGTATATGCTAGCATCTTTCAATTGGTTGAACAATTTCCTACAAAATTTATTAAGGCGGAATTACTTGCTATGGAGCAAACATGCCAAATTATGGAATTGCTTAATGCAGATACAGATTGGGATGCTATTGACAGATTATTAGATGCTCAATGTAATTCTGCTGAAAGTATTGAAATTGTAAACTCTTGGATTCAGAAGTTTTCTTCTTATGGATCAGAATTTGAGAAGCACATCAATAAGAGTTCAACAAGTAATAAAGGCTGAACGACATATTATAATATTTTTGTTAAAAAACATACACCCTTTTTGCCGGGTGTATGTTTTTTATGAATTATTCTTATTTGAATTACAACTGCAAATATCACCTATTGTATTACAAACCTGTTGACTACCTAATTGTATCTCATTTTGAGCTAAATCTCCTAATGTTAAAATTCCAATTACATGATTATTTTCATCACACACTGGTAATCTTCTTATTTGATTATTTGCCATTTTGCTTTCTGCGTTTGTTATATCGTCATCTTGGTTACAAGTACATAAATCCGTAGACATTATATCGCTTGCCGTTGTTTGTGAGCAGTCTTTATCACATGCAACTGTTCTTAATAAAATGTCTCTATCTGTTAATATTCCACATATACAGTTGTTATTGTCACATACTGGTATACATCCTATGTGATTTTCACTCATTAATTTTGCTACTTCTGTTATTTTTGTTTCTGGTTTTACACAGCATACGTTTTCACACATACAGTCTTTTACTTTCATTTTGTAATTCTCCTTTCAAATAATAAGTTTGAAAAAATTTAGATTATTTACTTTTGAATTTTTTTATTGCTTTGTTTTAAATTTTTTCATTTATTATTATTTGTGAAAATAAAAAAAATATGCAAAATTTAATTTGCATATTTGCTATTTTTTTCCAATTTTAAAAAAACTTGCGGTGGAAACCTATTAAAAATATTCCACCGCAATCTGTTTAGTTCAGATTTTTTTCACTTGCTTCTGCTACAAGAAAATTATAGATATAATCTATAATTTTTTTGTCTTCACCTGTGATGCTTTCATATTCTTTTGTTCCTTGCATTTCTGTGAGTGTTAATTCAACAGAATTGTGTTATGTCAATTGTTTTTTTAAGACTGTTCATACAAATCATTAAAACTATCAAAATCTCTATTAAATGGTGGTCTTCCTGGTCCAGGCCCAAACGGTGGTCTCATTGGTGGACGAGGCCCTGGTCCGGGTGGATTTGGCATTGGTGGTCTAAATGATGGTCTACGTCTATTTAATAATTCACGTATTAATAGAATTTGAATTAAATCTCTTAACCCTCCATTCAATTGTCTTTTTTCTCCTGTTGTTTCTGATACTTTCACTTCAGGCTTTTTATTTTCTGTTCTTGCATTATTTATAGTTGAGATATTATTTTTACTTGCTAAAGTACTTGAAGTATTTACCTTTTTTAACCCATTTACGTCATTTCTTAGGTTGATATTTATCTGTGTTTCGTTTCTTGATTCTAACGCATAATAAATCTCGTCTGTCATATTTTCAATATCATCTTTTGTGATGTTGCTTTCTCTAACATTTTCACATTTTTTAGTAATCATAGGATAAACAATTTTGTATATTTCAGGGTAACTATTTTCTAATTCAACATTATTTCCAGATATATTTATATTTGTATTAAATGTTGGATTTCTATATTCTTGGTAACCCTGATATTCTTGTTGTCCTTGATTAAACTGGTCAAATTGGTTTCTTACTGGATATCCTAAAATACTTCTTATGTAGTCATCATATGTTTCGTTATACATAACAAACCTCCCTCATTTTTCTAATTTGTTTTTGCAAATTAGTTTTATATATCGTATGAGGAAGGTTTCGTTTTTGTTAAAAATTTGTTTAATAATTTATTTTGGATAGTCTCTTTAATTTTTTTATTAAACTAAATTTTATTTACTAAATCTTTAAATTGATTGCCTCTGTCGGCAAAATTTTTAAACATATCAAAACTTGCACTTGCTGGTGAGAATAGTACAATATCACCTTTTTTAGCTGATTTTTTTGCAATTTCTATTGTTTGTTCTAACGTATCACACATATTTATATTAATTTTTTTATTTTCTTTTTCTGCTTCATTTTTTACAACATCATATATCTTTTCTGCTGTTTGACCAATTAAAATAAGTGTTGAAACTTTATCTACTACTGGTTTTGCAAGTGGTTGATATTCTAAATTTTTGTCATATCCACCTGCAATTAAAATGATGTTTTCTTTAAATGCATTTAGTCCTGAAATTGTTCTTGTAGGTGAAGAACTTGCAGAGTCATTGTACCATTTTACTCCATCTATTTCTCTTACAAATTCAATTCTGTGTTCAACTGGCTTAAATTTTTTTATTGCTTCAACTGCAACATCTGTATCAACTAATGTTTTTGTTGCTGCAAGAGCAGTTGCTATATTTTGGAAATTGTGTTTTCCTCTTAAAATAACTTCATCGGTGTTTAAAATGTGTTTTCTAACTCCATCATTGCATTCTTTTATTATATCTTCATCAACTATGAATCCATTATCTAATTTTTCTTTGCTACTAAAGAATATTACTTTTCCTTTTGCTTCTTTTCTACATTCTCTTGTTATATCATTATCATAATTTAATATTAATATTCCATTTTCATTTTGATTTTTGAATATACATTTTTTTGCATCAATATATTCTTGATAATCTTTGTGTATATTTAAATGATTTGGTGTTATATTAGTAATAACTGCTATATCTGGGCTTACATGCATATTCATTAATTGAAAACTGCTTAATTCTAAAACTACTATATCATTTGGTTCCATTTCTGGTAATTTTGTGAATAATGGTGTTCCAATATTTCCACCTAAAAATGTTTTATATCCTGCATGTTGTAAAATTGCATTTATTAAACTTGTTGTAGTTGTTTTTCCGTCACTTCCTGTTACACCAATTATTTTACATGGGCACATTTCCATAAGCATTTCTACTTCTGTTGTAACAATTGCTCCCCTATCTGTTTCTTGCTTTAATTCTGGTCTTGTTGGCAAACAACTTGGTGACCTAAAAATTACGTTAAATCCTTTTAATTTTTCAAGACAATTTTTTCCAAATGATGCTTCAAATTCATATGTTTTTATTTTTGCTATTGTATCCATTGGTATTTCTTCTTCTGTTCTTTCGTCAAATACTGTTACTTGTGCTTTTTTGTTATGTAAGTATTCTAATAGTGGCAAATTGCTTACTCCTAAGCCTATTACTGCTACTTTTCTAAATCTTATATATTCGTTGAATTCTTTTAATTTTTTGTTTTCATAACTCATTTTTATTCCTTCTTTCTTTTTGTCCTTTTCGGAATGTTTCTGCTTAAGACATTGATTCCTAAATGGACATTTTTATGCCTATTTTATTATATTTATTTATACTATAAAATGTTTTCGTTTTTTATTATATCTCTTTTTTTTCAAAAAAACAATTTTATTAGAATATTTTTTTTGCTTTTAGGTTAAAATATTTTTAGAAATCGATTGGAGGTGCATTTTTATGTCAAAATCAAACAAGAAAAATGATAAAAATAGAGACCAAGAGCCTAATACAGATAGACAAAATAGTAAAGATTGTAAATAGTTTTTTATACCTTTGTTTTTGTGACTCCCAAATGGGAGTTTTTTTGACTTTTATGTAAATTAATGTTATAATAAAGTTAGTTTATTTGTAAGGGAAATCCAAAATAAAAAAACATAAGGAGGAATACATATGTCAATAACAAAATTTATTAAGGATTTAAAGGAGAGGCGGAAAGAACAAATAAATATGAAAAAATGTGACGAGCTAAAAAAAACAATAAAGGCTTATCAAAAAAAATTACCTGAGAAAGAATTTCCCGAAAACCCTCTTTATATAGGACCTGATATACCCAGTGATATATTAGAACCTATAATCAATGATATGGGCTACTATATCATTGAAGAAAGAGACTTTTTTGAGGGCTTTATTAACTTTATTATTAATAAACCCTCACACGAATTCATATTAAAATCTTTTTAGCCTCATGGAGGTGGATGCTTTCCTCCTCCTAAATTATTTTTGTACTTTGAAATTTTTATATCTGCAAAGGAGGATTTACTATTGAAAAAATATTTTTTCTTTTTTTTAAGTATTTTATGTATCGTAGGGCTAGGATTTGTTTGCTTTATAGTCAAACTTCCTGATACTATTACCTGCAATTTTATACGGTATGCTCTAATTTTGCTTGGCATTTTATTTAATTTTCTTTACTATTATTTAAGAGATATTGAGGAACAAGATGCTAAACAAAACAAACATTTTGAAGAAGTAGAACGGCTAGAAACACAATACAAAGAAATTACGGAAATACTTCAGTTTTTAGATATGAGTTTTTTTGAATATTATTCTGAAAGAATGAAAACGACCGATTGCTACTTGGTGGTTAATACAAATGAGTATATTATATATTATGACAACTTTATAAATAAGTATCATAATAACAATATATATTTCAAAGGTTCTTATTTGATAACAGCATTAATTCAGTCTAATTTATATTTTTCTGTATATAGAAGTGGATCTGATCATGATGATTACCAAAAATCACGTGATTGCAATATGAAATTTTATGCTTTGGTTTGTTTGGTATTTATCGGTTTTAGATATCAGGATATTTTTCCAATCAGTTCTTATTGTTCATCTTTAGTCTGTATTATGAATAATTATATAAATAAAAAAGAGATTGGAACAGCTAATCAAATCGAAGCATTAGCCAAAACACTTGAAAAAATGCATAAAAACTATGTACATTAAAAATTTAGGAAGTACATAAAAGGAGTATCAAAAAACTGATACTTCTTTTTTTACTCTCATTTCTTGTTTATATTAATTTAAAAATATCTTATACTCCCACAACTGAAAAACCATTATCAACATGAATCACTTCACCAGTAATAGCCTTAGACATATCACTAAACAAAAATGTACAACAATCACCCACTTCTTTAGCAGTAACATTTCTATGTAAAGGAGACTTTTCTTCAACAACATCTAAAATAGTTCCAAAATCTTTTATTCCTTTTGCAGAAAGAGTTTTTATAGGTCCTGCAGAAATAGCATTTATACGTGTACCGCTTCTACCTAAATCCTTTGTCAAATATCTAACACTTGATTCCAAAGCCGCTTTTGCAACACCCATAACATTATAACCATCAATTGCTTTTTCTGCACCATAATATGTTAAAGTAACAATGCTTGAATTATCATTTAATAACTCTAACTCTGTAGCAATTTTTGAAACAGCAATTAGAGAATAACTACTAACATCACATGCATGTGCAAAACCATCTCTTGATGTGTTTATAAAATCATTTCTTAAATCATCTGTATTAGCGTGAGCAATTGCATGTAATATACCGTCTATTTTTCCATTATCTTTCAAAATTGTTTCAAAACATGTTTTTATAGACTCGTCACTTGAAGCATCACAAGTATATGCCTTTGAACCTGGAATTTCTTCCATTAACTTTTCTACTTTTGGTTTATTTGCTTCTGAATTATATGTAAAAATAATCTGTGCACCTTGCTCATATGCAGATACTGCTGCTCCCCATGCTATACTCCATTTATTTCTTATTCCCATTATTAAGATTTTCTTTCCTTGTAATAACATTATCTAAATACCTCCAATTTTTCTATATTTTTCATATCTTTGTTCTACTAATTCTTCTTGTGATTTTTTTGATAATCTATTTATGTCTTTTAATATCATATTTTTTAAATCATTGCAAACTTTTTTAAAATCTTCTTGTGCTCCACCTTCTGGCTCTTTTACTATACTATCAATAACGCCTAATCTTTTTAATTCTGTTGATGTAATCTTCATTTTTTCTGCCGCTTCTTGTGATTTACTTGCATCTTTATATAAAATACTTGCAAATCCCTCTGGTGATAAAATAGAATAAACTGCATTTTCTAACATTATTATAATATCTGTTACACCTAATGCCAATGCTCCACCACTTGAGCCTTCACCTATTACAATTGATATTGTTGGAACTTTTAACTTTGACATTTCAAAAAGATTTCTCGCAATTGCTTCTCCTTGTCCTCTTTCTTCTGCTCCCATTCCTGGATATGCACCTGGTGTATCTATAAATGTTATGATAGGTCTATTAAATTTTTCCGCTTGTTTCATTAGTCTTAATGCTTTTCTGTATCCTTCAGGATTTGGCATACCAAAGTTCCTATCTATATTTTCTTTTGCATTTTTCCCTTTTTGCTCACCTATAACAGTTACTGGCATTTCATCTAATTCCGCAATTCCACCTATAATAGATTTATCATCTCCAAAGTTTCTATCTCCATGTAATTCTATAAAATTTGTAAATATGTTATTTATATAATCTAATGATTTTGGTCTTTCTGCTTTTCTTGCAAGTACTACTCGCTCCCATGCAGATATTGTTTTTTCTTTCATTTTTATTTTCCTTTCACTGGGATTAAAAGTCATGTCCCCAAATTTTATTTTATAAAATCTTTTAGCGAACATTGTTCGGTTTAATGTTTTTGATGCATTTTTACAATATTATATAATGTATTTTTCATATCTTTTCTTTCAACTATTTTATCAATAAAACCATGTTCTAATAAAAACTCTGCACTTTGAAATCCTTCTGGTAATTTTTGCTTTATTGTTTGTTCTATAACCCTTGGACCTGCAAAGCCTATTAAAGCTCCTGGTTCTGCTAAAATAATGTCACCTAAACTTGCAAAACTTGCAGTTACCCCTCCTGTAGTAGGGTCTGTTAATACAGATATATATAATAAACCCGCTTCATCTAGTTTAGCTATTGCAGATGATGTTTTGGCCATTTGCATTAATGATATAATTCCTTCTTGCATTCTCGCACCACCTGATACACAAAACAAAATAACTGGCAATTTTTCTTGTATTGCTTTTTCTACAAGTCGTGTTATCTTCTCACCAACAACACTTCCCATACTTCCCATCATAAAATTACTATCCATAACTCCTATTGCAACTTTTAAACCATTTATATTTCCTGTTCCAGTTTGTATTGCCTCTTGTATTTTTGTCTTTTCTTGTAGGGCTTGAATTTTTTCTTTGTATCCTTCAAATTTTAACAAATCACTTGTTCGCATATCTGCATCTATTTCTTCAAATGTTCCTTCATCAATTATTTGCTTTATTCTTCTTCTGGCAGATAGTCTAAAATATTTACCACAATTTGGGCATATGCTATAATTGCTTTTTAAATCTTCTTTGTATAGTATCTCTTTACAATTATTGCATTTTACCCATTTTCCAACTAACATGTCTGATGCTTTTTCGTTTTTCATATCTGGTTCTTTTGGATTTATTTTTTTGATTTTATCTATTACCATCGCTTTTCTCCTTGTATCTAGTTTTTATATTTTTTCGGGATTGGGACGTGTCTTCAATCCCTAATTTTTAAAATTATTATTTTTTCGGGATTGAAGACCCGTCCCCCAATCCCGAAAAATTATAAAATTCTTATAATCAACTTTGAAGCTTATTAGCAAATTTCTTAGCAATAAAAGATGTATCATAATTGTTATTAATAAAATCTTCGTCTTCTAATATCTTATATAGAAAATCTATATTTGTACTAATACCATCAATAACAAATTCACCTAATGCACTTTTCATTTTAGCAATTGATTCATTTCTATCTTTTCCATGTACAATAATCTTTGCTATCATAGAATCATATGTAGGTGGAATTTTATATCCTGGATAAATTGCTGTATCTATTCTTACACCGTTTCCACCGGGTATATGCAATTCTTTTATTTCTCCTGGACATGGCTTAAAGTTTTTATATGGATTTTCTGCATTTATTCTGGCCTCTAAACTATGTCCTGTAAATTTGATATCATCTTGCTTATATTGTAACTTTTCACCTGACGCAATTCTTAATTGTTCTTTTATAATGTCTACACCTGTAATTGTTTCTGTTATAGGGTGTTCAACTTGAACTCTTGTATTCATTTCCATAAAGTAAAAATCTTTGTTTTTATCTAGCAAATATTCAATTGTTCCAACATTGCTATATCCAATTTCTTTTAAGGCATTTACAGTAATTTTTCCCATTTTTTGTCTTAATTTGTCTGTAATTACTCCTGAAGGCGTTTCTTCTAACATTTTTTGATTATTTCTTTGCACAGTACAATCTCTTTCTCCTAAATGTATTACATTTCCATGTTCGTCTGCCATTACTTGAACTTCTATATGTCTTGGATTTTCTATGAATTTCTCAATATAAATAGAGTCATCATTAAAAGAAATTTTGGCCTCTTGCCTTACTAAATCATAAAATTTTACAAGTTCTTTTTCGTTGTAGGCAATTCGTATTCCTTTGCCTCCACCACCACTTGATGCTTTTAAAATAACAGGATATCCAATCCTCAATGCTACTTTTATTGCTTCTAATACATTATCAACTAATCCATCTGAACCTGGAACAACTGGCACACCTGCATTTTTCATTGTTTCTTTTGCTTTTGACTTGTTGCCCATTAGTTCTATCATTTTATAAGTAGGTCCAATGAATTTTATTCCGATTTCGTCACACATTTTGGCAAAACTACTATTTTCAGATAAAAAGCCATATCCTGGGTGTATTCCGTCACATCCTGTTAAACATGCTGCTTCGATTATCGCTTTTACATTTAAATAACTTTTGTTAGATGGTGCTGGTCCTATGCATACCGCCTCATCTGCTAGTTCTTTGTGTAATGAGTTTTTGTCTATTTCTGAATATACTGCTACTGTTCTTATTCCTAATTCTCTACAGGCTCTTATTATTCTTACTGCAATTTCTCCTCGGTTGGCTATAAGTATTTTTGAAAACATTTTATCACTTCCAAAAGAAAATTTGCAGTAAATTACTTATTGTTCGGAACAAGTGCAAAAGAAAGCTCGGCACTTACGCAAAGTTTGCCGTCAACATAGCCTTTTGCATCTATAAAGTAGAACGCACCTCTGCTCTTTGTAAGAGTACATACGCTCTCAAGAGTGTCGCCGGGCTTAACCTGATTTTTAAACTTTACATTGTTCATCTTTGTAAAGAACGGTGTGCAGTCCTTAACCTTATCTGCGAGCAGACAGCAGGCAGACTGTCCCATCATTTCGCAGAGGATAACACCCGGAACAACAGGATTGCCCGGAAAATGTCCCTGTAAAAAGAACTCGTCGCCCTTGATTGTATATCTTCCCTTTGAGGTAACATCGTCGATTTTTTCTGCCTCTTCAACAAGCAGCATATTGTCACGATGCGGTAATATCTTTTTGATTTCTTCCTGATTCATTGTAACTCCTTATTTAACTCTGAACAGAGGCTGACCGTACTCAACAAGGTCGCCGTCCTTAACAAGAACTTCTGTAACCTCGCCGTCAAGCTCTGACTGGATTTCATTCATACACTTCATAGCTTCAACTATGCAGATTGTGTCACCCTTTGAAATTTTCTGTCCCACAGAAACATAAGGATTGCTGTCAGGTGACGGAGCGGCATAAAATACGCCGACAATAGGAGAATTGATTGTTTTGCCCTCGGCAACAGGAGCAGGCTGAGCGGCAGGTGCAGCCTGAACAGTTTCCTGAACAGGTGCGGTAGCAGGAGCATTTGCCTGCATTACAACGGCAGGAGCGGCAGAAATTGCCTTTTCAAGACGGATAGCCGAACCGTCACCGTTTTTTATTTCAAGTACCGAAAGCGATGAGCCTTCAAGCATTTCGATAAATTCTTTAACATCGTTTTTAGAATACATAAATACAGCCCTCCGAATCAGATTTTCTTAAATACTACGCAAGCGTCATGACCGCCAAAACCGAGGTTTGTAGATGCGGCAACTGTTACATCACGCTTAACTGCCTTGTTCGGTGTGTAGTTAAGGTCAAGTTCTTCGTCCTGCTCATTTAAGTGAATTGTTGGCGGAATCATACCGTCACGGAGAGTAAGAACAGAAACAATAGCTTCGATTGCGCCTGTTGCGCCGAGCATATGACCTGTCATTGACTTTGTTGAGCTGATATTTGCATCGTAAGCCTTTTCGCCGAGAGCCGACTTGAACGCCATTGTTTCGGTAAGGTCGTTTAAGTGGGTTGAAGTACCGTGAGCATTGATATAAAGCTGATCGTCATCGGTTGTGCCAGCCTCTGCCATAGCAATTTTGATTGCTCTTGCAAGTCCTGCACCCTCAGGGTCGGGAGCTGTAACATGGTGAGCGTCACAAGTATTGCCGTAACCTGCAAATTCAGCATAAATCTTAGCGCCTCTTGCCTTTGCGTGCTCATATTCTTCAAGTACGAGCATACCTGCGCCCTCGCCCATTACGAAACCGTCACGGTTTTTATCAAACGGGCGTGATGCTGTTTCGGGATCTTCGTTTGTGGAAAGAGCCTTCATATTCTGGAAGCCTGCGATTGTAAGAGGAGCGATAACCGCCTCTGTACCGCCTGCAATGATTGCGTCTGCATAACCGTCCTTAATTGCGTGGAAAGCCTCGCCGATTGAGTGTGTACCTGTTGCACAAGCGCTCATAACCGAAAGTGAAACACCCTTTGCTTTAAAGCGGATAGCTACATTACCTGTGGCAATGTTACCGATCATCATCGGAATAAAGAAAGGAGATACCTTTCTCGGGCCGCCCTCGTTAAGAGCGGTTACATTATTTACAAATGAGTGAAGTCCGCCGATACCTGCGCCGATATACACACCGAAACGCTCCTCGTTAATATTACCGAGGATTCCGCTGTCGTCTACAGCCTGCTGTGCTGCCGCAATAGCATACTGACAGTAAATATCAAGCTTTCTTAACTCTCTTTTTTCAATATATTTTTCCGGCTCAAAGTTCTTTACAGTACCTGCAAGGTGAACTTTGAGGTCAGAAGTATCAAATGATGTGATTTTTTCAACACCGTTTACACCTGCGAGCATATTTGCCCACATTGTATCTATATCGTTACCTACAGGGGTGATTGCACCCATACCTGTTACTACTACTCTTCTCATTAAAGCACCTCCGATTACATTGCAAGTCCGCCGTCAACTTTGATAACTTCGCCTGTTACATAGGCGGCGTCATCAGAGCAGAGGAACGCAACTACATTTGCAACATCTTCAGGTGTACCGATACGCTTTGCGGGAATCTGTGCTTTCATAGCGTCTTTTACCTTGTCCGAAAGTGCGTTTGTCATATCTGTGCCGATGTAACCCGGAGCAACGGCATTAACAGTAACGCCTCTGCCCGCAAGCTCTTTGGCAACAGACTTTGTCATACCGATAATGCCTGCCTTAGATGCCGAATAGTTAGCCTGACCCGCATTACCCATAATACCTACAACAGAAGATGTGCTTACAATTCTGCCGTAGCGTTTTTTCATAAAGTGCTTGTAGGTATGCTTAATCATATTGAATGTACCCTTGAGGTTTACGCCGATTACTGCGTCAAAGTCTTTTTCGTCCATATTGAGAACGAGCTTGTCACGGGTGATACCTGCGTTATTTACAAGAATATCAATTCCGCCGAATTCCTCGATTACCTTGTCAACAACCTCTTTTGATGCGTTAAAATCGGAAACATCGCAGAAATACTGCTCAACCTTTGTGTTGTACTCTGCAAGAGCCTCTTTTGCGGCAATGCCCTCGCTCTCATCGCCAACATAAAGAATAGCAATGTTTGCGCCCTGACTTGCAAGTTTTTTAGCTATTGCAAGACCGATACCTCTTGAACCGCCTGTAATAACGGCTGTCTTGTTTTCAAATTTCATAATATCCTCCAAAATCAAAGGTCAAGTGCTTCAAAATCAGCGGGTGTTTCCACCTTGAAAGCCTTAACGCTGTTGTCAATTCTCTTGATAAGTCCTGTTAAAGTCTTGCCGACACCGATTTCAATAAATGTGTCAACACCGTCTTTAATCATATTTTCAACAATTGTCTGCCATCTTACGGGATTTTCTACCTGCGCTCTTACAAGCTCCTTGTAGTCACCCTCGTACGGCTTTGCTGTATAGTCTGAGTAAATTGTTACTTTAGGCTGTGCAAACTCAATGTCCTGCATATACTCCGCAAGGCCCTTTGCCGCATCTGCCATAAACGGTGAATGGAAAGCACCGCTTACCGCAAGCAATTTTGCTCTGCCGCCCACTGCTTTGACAGCCTCGCAGAAAGCCTCTGCATTTTCGCTTGTTGTAGCAACAACTGTCTGTGCGGGCGAGTTATAGTTTACAGGATATGTCTTGTCAAAGCCCTTGCAAACTTCTTCAACTTTTTCGGGAGTAATTTTCATTACGGCAGCCATCGCACCCGGATTTTCGGTCGCCGCCTTATCCATAAGCTCGCCTCTCTTGCAAACGAGTTTGAAAGCTTCTTCGTCCGAAAGAATACCTGAAAAAGCAAGAGCCGCAATTTCGCCGAGTGAAAAGCCTGCAACGCAGTCAGCCTTAACACCCTTTTCTTCAAGGAATCTCGCAGCAGCAAGGTCTGCCGTAAATACACAAGGCTGTGTGTTTACTGTTTTGCAGAGTTCTTCTGTTGTACCCTCAAAGCACTGTGCAGATGTACCTTTGCGGATACCGTCTGCCATATCATATACGCTTTTGGCTGCGGCAGAGGAATTGTAAAGTTCCTTGCCCATTCCGCTGTACTGTGCGCCCTGGCCTGAAAAAACAAATGCTATTTTACCCATTTTGTAGCTCCATTCAATACTTCTTCAGCCTGAGCAAACATTTCTGTAATGATTTCTCTTGCAGGCTGTTCTTTTTTTACCATTGCGGCAACCTGACCTGCAAGAACCGTACCGTGCGAAACATCGCCCTCTCTTACAGCAAGTCTTAATCTGCCGACACCCATCTTTTCAAGTTCTTCGTCACTTACTTCCGATGAGTTGTATTCTGCCTTTGTATATTCACGGGTAAAGGAATTACGGATAGCACGAACAGGATGACCGAGTCTTTTACCTGTTACAACTGTATCAATATCCTTTGCCTTTATTATTTTGTCCTTGTACTCCTGTGCGATTGTACATTCTGTGGCAACCAAAAATCTTGTACCTACTTGTACACCTACAGCGCCGAGCATAAATGCCGCAGCAATCTGTCTGCCGTCTGCAATACCGCCTGCTGCAATTACAGGAATGTTTACAGCGTCAACTACCTGCGGAACAAGAGCCATTGTAGTAAGGTCGCCTACATGGCCGCCTGACTCGCCGCCCTCTGCAATAACTGCGAATGCACCTAACTTTTCCATCTTTCTTGCAAGAGCAACGCTCGGAACTACAGGGATAACTTTAATACCTGCATCAAGCCACCTCTGCATATACTTACCGGGGTTGCCTGCGCCTGTTGTAATAACCTTTATGCCCTCTTCGATAACAACCTGAACCGCCTCTTCGACAAACGGACTCATAAGCATAATATTTACACCGAAAGGCTTGTCTGTAAGTTCTTTACACTTTTTAATTTCGGCACGGAGCTGTTCTCCGTTTGAATTCATTGCGGCAATAAGGCCGAGACCGCCTGCGTTTGAAACACCGGCTGCAAGAGAAGCGTCTGCTCCCCAAGCCATACCGCCCTGAAAAATAGGAAATTCAAGACCGAGTGATTTATCAATAACGGTAGAAATCATATGTACATTCTCCTTTTTTGTATTTCTGCGTCTGCTTTGTGTTTTTGAGCATAACGCAAAACAACATTTGTTCATAATTGCAGTTTTACACTATTGATTAAATACTACCGCAAATTACATAAATTGTCAATACACATAATGCAAATAGTGTAGTTTACATCAACAAGCAATTTTAATCTTTTCTATTTTTATTGGCAATCCACATAGTTTATTAATAACTTTTAAAAATCTTTAACTGCAATAGTCCTCCACTGCTCTTCTAAGCGCTTCCTTCCCTGTAATTTCAACACCTTTTTTAAGTTGCATTACATCACTTTTCGGCAAATTTGAGGACATAGTTCCCGTTTTCAGGTAAATATTACCGCTTTCTTTATAATAAACATTCAGATAGCCGTCCTCTATTTTCAGGATAAAAACATCTTCCTCACACTTATCCTCGGTATTGCTCTGCTGTACGGTTTGAGCCGACGCATCTGTACCTGCGGTAAATAAATTTCCCGTTACCGCACAAGCTATTAATATGATTCCTGTTGCGCAAATAAGCTTTTTCACATCAAAAACTCCCTGTAATTTGCTAAATTCAATACTTTCTCGGCAATAAATTCAGCTTTATTTTTAACTGTTTTAACTATATATTTCCGCTTATTTGTATTATTATACATATATTACATTATATTATATAAAATTTTCCTTTGTAAAAGGCTTATTTTTTAAGAAAAATTTGGCTTTTTATATTTATTTTTTTATTCTCAAGTGGTATAATAATCATTAACTGATATTTTTTGTTTTTGGATAAAATTTAAGAGATTAACTTTGTTTTTGTCAAAGAAGGAGAAATTATGCGTAACAAGCGTGAAACAGACATCAGTCAATATAAAGATATTCAGCCGGAGATTAACCCTGCCGTTCGCAAGGTAAATCCGATAAAAAGATTTTTCAAGGCGCTCGGTAAATTTATTTTTACAATTTTCTCGGTATGCGTTGTTGCGGGTCTTATCGCAACTATTTCGCTCGGAATTTACATTGCGAGCCTTGCGTCCGAACCGACAGGCATTGACCTCAGAGCAAAATCGCTTAACCAGACAAGTTTTATTATGGTACAAAATTCAGACGGCAAGTTTGAACAGTATCAAACTCTTTACAGCACAGAAAACAGAATTTGGGTTGACAACCAAAAGATTCCGCAGGCTATGAAAGACGCCGTTGTTGCCATTGAGGACAAGCGTTTCTTCGACCACCACGGAGTTGACTGGACAAGAACCCTCTCTGCCGTAGTAAGTCTTGCCTCGGGCACAGATTCTTACGGCGGTTCTACAATTACTCAACAGCTTATCAAGAATATAACAGACGACAACGAAGTTTCTCTCACAAGAAAAATGCGTGAAATCTGCAAAGCGCTCAAGCTTGAGAACGAATATACAAAGGACGAAATTCTTGAGGCTTACCTAAATGTTGTAAACTTCGGCAACAACTGTCAGGGCGTTGAGTCGGCAGCACAGCTTTATTTTGACAAGAGCATTGAAAACTGCTCTATCGCAGAATGTGCGGCTATCGCAGGCATTACTCAAAACCCATCAAAATGGAATCCTCTTGCTTATCCGGAAAACAATAAAATCAGACGAGAAATCATCATAAACGAAATGTATGACCAGGGCAAAATCACCGAGGACGAATATGATGCCGCTATGAAAGAGTCTGCAAATATGACTTTTGTAGGCTACACAAGCGATCGTGACGATGAAGATGACAACGATGACGGTTATGTTCAGAACTGGTACATTGACGAGCTTTTCTATGACGCTCAGAAAGACCTTGCTCAGTACTACAACATCAGCGAGGACGCAGCATCTGATAAACTTTACACAGAGGGTCTTAAAATCTACTGCGCAATGGATGTAAGAGCGCAGGAAATGATAGAAAATGCCGCTCAGAACATTGACAAAAGCAGCGACCCCGAATTACAGATAGCTATGACGCTTATGGGGTTTGACGGCAGAGTAATTGCTACTGTCGGCAGCTCAGACAAAAAGACAGGGGCTTTAAGCTGGGACAGAGCGACAGAGTCATCTCTCCAGCCGGGTTCTTCAATCAAGCCTGTTGTTGTTTATCCATACGCAATCGACAACAAAATGCTCTACTTCTCATCTCAGATTGAGGACGCACCGCTCGAAAAGTACGAAACTAACGAGTACGGCGAGCTTGTTTCAGGCCCTAAGAACTGGTACGAAGGCTACAAGGGCACAATGCTTTTGCCTGACGCTATCGAAATTTCTTCAAACGGTACAGCCGCTCAGGCTATGAAAATGATTGGCGGTCCGAGCGTGGCTTACGAGCAGGTAGTAACAAAAATGGGATTTTCTCACCTTGACGAGCAGGACGCTTACAACTCGGGCGGACTTTCAATCGGTGGTCTTACAGGCGGTGTAACAGTTCGTGAAATGGCTGCTGCTTACAACTATATGGGCAACGGCGGTCTTTACTACAATCCTTACACCTACTACTACATTACAGACTCAGAGGACAACATTATTATTGATAACAGAAACGCTGTTCCAAAGCAGGCTTACTCACCAACAACAGCCGCTATTATGAACAGACTTCTCCACTACAATGTAACAAACTCAGTGAATACCGCCGCAGGCTCTGCAAGAATCAGCGGTTGGGATATTATCGGTAAAACAGGTACAACCGATGCCGACAAGGACTCATGGTTCTGCGGTATGTCACCATACGCTACACTTGCTATTTGGACAGGTTTTGACTACCCACACACAATTTCAAATACAAATGTTGCAACAAACACCTTTAACAAGGTTATGAGCTCATACCTAAGCGGTATGGAGCACAAGGACTTCAAATTCCCGTCTAACCTTATTGAAGCACAGTACAACCCTTATTCGGGTCTTATTGTGTCAACCGAAAATGTTTCGGGCAAATATGTCGGTTATTACACAGAGGACAATATGCCTTCAAACGGTGGTTGGGACGGTTACTACGACTCAAGCGATTCCGATAATTACGATGATTATAATTACGATTCATCATCTAATTATTCAGACAGCTCTTATTCCGGTGACGAAAATCACTCAGGCGGTGGCGACGGAGATACTTCTTCTGCCGAAAGCCAAGGCGGTGAAGAGCCTAAGCCTGAAGAAAGCGGCGGAGATACCTCATCTGCCGAAAGCCAGGGCGGCGAAGAGCCTAAGCCTGAAGAAAGCGGAGGAAATGTATCTGCTCCGGGAGCTTAAGTCAGTTTATCTTGAAGAACTGTCTGCTTACAGGCAGTTCTTCATTAAATACATAAGGGAGTTATAAATTCCAAACTGAAAGGAAAGGATTTAGAATATGATTTCAGTAGCAATAATGGGCCACGGCGTTGTAGGCTCAGGCGTAGCCGAAATTCTTACAACACACAA
>ERZ773143.1360-NODE-1360-length-22013-cov-6.326305_pt1 | contig 22013 bp, 20 predicted proteins | sample MGYA00580852_ERZ773143 | MGnify/ENA primary metagenome ERZ773143 (study PRJEB29015, sample SAMEA2737853) | human gut metagenome | biome: human gut; feature: human-associated habitat; material: faeces | place: China | collected 2012 ... | reverse complement strand
AAGTGCGGCAGATCGAGGCGGATGGAGTTCGCACTAGGCCCCTTGCCGACGATGATGTCGATGGCATAGTCCTCCATCGCGGGGTACAGGATCTCCTCCACGCTGCGGTTCAGGCGGTGGATCTCGTCGACGAACAGGATGTCCCCCTCGCTCAGGTTTGTGAGCAGCGCCGCAAGGTCGCCCGCCTTTTCAATGGCTGGGCCGGACGTGATGCGGATGTTCACTCCCATTTCCTGGGCAATGATGCCCGCGAGCGTCGTCTTGCCGAGGCCCGGAGGGCCGTGCAGCAGCACGTGGTCGAGCGATTCGCCGCGCTTTTTCGCCGCCGCGATGAAGACGGCAAGGTTGCCCTTCGCCTTCTCCTGCCCGATGTATTCCGAGAGCGTCTTCGGGCGCAGCGAGCCCTCCTGCGCGTCTTCGCTCAGGAAGGTCTTGGCCACGATCGGCTCTTCATAAATGTCGGTTCCAAAATCAATGCTCAAGATGTCACTTCCCTTTTCTTCCGTCCAACGGGAAAACACTCAATACGCAAGCACAAAATAAATCACATACAGCCAGCTCAAAAGGCCGTGCACAATCGCCCAACCAACGCTGTGCCATGTCGTATAGGAGATGACCATTGCAAGGCAGGTTCCAAAGGTAATGCCCTTTTTAGCCGCCTCTTTTGTATTTTCGTTCATTTATCGTTTCTCCTATTTTACCATTTTCTTTAAGCTCTGGCGTACGATCTCTTCAAGCGGTAAGTTTTCCACGTCCACGCCCTTCATCGCGACCGCGATGTCCTGCTGCGTGTAGCCGAGCACCGCGAGCGCGGCGGCGGCCTCGACGGCCTTGCTCTTCTCACCCGCAACGATGCCGGGGGCGGTCGGCATACCGATCTCCTGCTGCTCCTTGGTGAGCTTGTCCTTGAGCTCTAAGATGATGCGCTGGGCGATCTTCTTGCCGATGCCCGGCGCGGCGATGAGCGCCTTTTCATCGCCCGTGATGACGGCCATTGCAAGCCCCTGCGGCGTGCAGACCGACAAAATGGCGAGCGCCGCCTTCGGCCCCACGCCCGAGATGCCGATGAGCTGCTTGAAGCTCCCGAGCTCACCCTGCGTGGCAAAACCGTAAAGGTCAAAGATCCCCTCACCCACGTGCAAATAGGTGTAAAGCTTGTTTGCTTTACCCACTTGCAGCTGTGAGATCGTCGTGCTGGTGGTCTTGCAGGCGTAGCCCACGCCGCCGCAGTCGATCACGGCGAGGTACGGCTCCACATGCGCGACCGTTCCGCTGACATAATAAAACATAAACTGCCTCTCTCCTGCTTAAATGGTCTGCTTGACGTCGTTCCCGCCCACGCGGCTCAGGAGCGACGTGGCGCTGCGCGCGTGGCAGATGGCAATGGCCAGCGCGTCGGCAGCATCGTCGGGCCGCGGCACAGCCTTGAGCTTTAAGAGCCGCTTGACCATGTCCATGACCTGTTTCTTTTCAGCAAGGCCATAGCCGACGACGGCCTGCTTGACCTGCATGGGCGTATATTCGTAGAGCGGCACGCCGCTCTTTTCCGCGGTACACAGAATGATGCCGCGGCCGTGCGCCACGGCGATGCCCGTCGTGATGTTGTTCGAAAAGAACAGCTCTTCGACGGCAATGGCGTCGGGCTTTAGCTGCGCGATGAGCGCTTCCGTGTCCTGCTCGATCTGCACAAGGCGGCGCGCCAGCGGCAATCCCGCGGGCGTGGTGATCGCGCCGTAATTCAATAGCCGCGTTTTGCCGCGGTCCGCTTCGATCAGGCCAAAGCCCACGATGGCGATGCCCGGATCGATGCCGAGAATGCGCATGCGCATCACCTCCCACGATACCTATTTAGAAATTATATCAAACATCTGTCCGAAATGCAACGAGAAATCACAGCATGAAAAAGGCCGCTCAAAGAGCGGCCTTCTAATTTTCTTTTCATGCCCGCGGATGCGCCTTCTGATAGACGTCCTTGAGGTGCTTTTTGACGACATGCGTGTAGATCTGCGTCGAGGAAATGTCCGCGTGGCCCAGCATCTCCTGAATGGAGCGCAGGTCCGCACCGTTTTCGAGCAGGTGCACGGCAAACGAGTGGCGCAGCGTATGCGGCGTGATGTCCTTCGAGATGCCGGCGGTCTCCTGATAGTGCTTGACGATCTTCCAGAATCCCTGGCGGCTCATGCGCTCGCCGTTCATGTTGACGAACAGCGCCGTTTCCTCCGGATCAGCCAAAAGCTGCGGACGCACCTCCTTCATGTAGTGCGAAAGCGCCTTGACGGCGGCGGGATAGAGTGGGATGATACGCTCTTTGCCCTTGCTCTGCGCGCGGATGAAGCTCGCGCTCAGGCTCACGTCCTCTTCATTGAGCGAAATGAGCTCGGAGACGCGGATGCCCGTGGCGTACAGCAGTTCGAGCATCGCGTGGTCGCGGTAGCCCTTAGCGTCCACGCACTGGGGCTGGTCAAGGAAGAGCTCGACCTCTTTGCCCGTGAGGATCTCGGGGAACTTGTGCTCCACCTTCACCGCGGCAACGCCCTTGGCCGGGTTCGCGCTGACCTCTCCGGTCATCTGGAGGTAGGTGTAGAGCGACTTAATCGACGCGATGGAGCGCGTGATCGTCGCGGCGGACTTGCCCTTGCCGCCCATCCAGGCAACATAGCCGCTGATGACCTCCTGCGTCACCTGCGGCAGCGGCATGGGGTGGAACTCGTCCAAATACACGGCGAACTGGTGCAGATCGCGCATATAGGAGCTGAGCGTATTCTGGGAGGCGTGCTTTTCCGTGGCCAGATATTCTTCGTATTGCGCCAAAAGGTCGGCCATGATCGCACCCCTCCTTCCTAAAAAACAGCTCAAGACGCCGCCAGCAGCAAAAACTGCGGCACGAGCCACAGCTCCAGCAGAGCGGCAAACAACAAACACACACAACAAATGCCAAAGCGGTACCAGTACGCGCTCCCGTAGCTGACTGCGCGTCCCCGTCCCCCGCCGCCAAGCGAAAGCGACAGCAGCGCGCGGGACTTGTCAAGCGACGCGTTCCCGAGCAGCAGCGTGCACGGCAGCACCGCCAGAAGCCGGATGCCGAACAGCGCCAGCAGCAACGGAAAGCTCCCCCGCCCGAGCGAGAGCGCAAAGCAGAACAGCGAGTACGATAGAAGAAACCCCTGACACGCACACACGAGCGGTACCGCCACAATGCCGATGGACGCAAAGCCCAGCAAAAACACGATACCCGGCGCGCGGAAATAGCACAACAGCGTTTCGCCCAGCGCCCTTACCGAAAACGGCCTGTTCACGCCGCCCGATAAAAACGCGTCGAAATACTGTTTCAGCTCGCCGTCCGCGCTCTGCAGCGACCGGAGCGCAAACACGTACCCAAGGATCACACCCAACACAATAAACGCCGATAACACCAGCATCGGCACAGGCACGCGCTGCGGCAGAGCGCCGCGGCGGTCTCTTCTGTTCGTTCGACTCAGCAAGTATGTCACCCCTCGTGAAGGGAAGCGGCATTCTGCCCACGGAGCAAAACGATAGAACGTACCTATAAATATAGGCCGTTTGCACTCTTTTCGCAAGCGGAATTGCCAACTTTTCCCATTTTTGTTAATTATGTCAAAACATTATGTAAAGTGTATTATGTAAACTATCGAAACAAATTGAAAAAGCGGCGGCATTTTACCAAGATATGGGGTGGTTTTCGTACCCGTTCCCCATATCTGGAAGCAGTTCTCCACTTCACCACCCAAGTCAGAAAAAGTCATATTTTCCCGTCGCTCTTGCTCCATTTGTGCAAGTTGTTACAGCTTTTCGCGCCGCATTTCCTCCACCGCCGATCAAAAACGTGTGAATACGCCTATTGCTTTAAGTTCACCTGCGCTTGCGGCGAGCGCGCGCCTTGGCGCCTCTCCCCTTTTTCCCGTTTCTTTGTAGTAGGAGCGGCGCCACCGCGCCGACCGCCATCGCCGCCGCCAGCTCGAGCGACCGCTCCGGTGTCAACCCATCATAAACAAAAAAGCCGATCACCTGCATCGTGACCCACGCGCTCGCCGCGCAGCCCGCCGTCATCATCACACGCTTGCTTGTCTTCCTCGCTCCGATCATGCAACCCAAAAACGCCGCGACCGCCGCGCAGACCAGCACCGCGCCGTTCGCCATCTCCTCGCTGATCGCACCGCGCAGTATCAGCGCCGATGCCAGCATCAAAAGCACCAGCTCCGTGCCGCAGCACACAAGCGTACCCAGCGCGCATTTTTTCGCGTACCACGCGGTGTTCACCGTCTTTTCCACGCAAAAACCTCCCCTGCATTCGCCTACATGAGCGTATGTCAGGGGAGGTTTGTTTATGCTATGCAGTTGTCGATCTTACTTGATCTCAGGATCGTAAGAGGGCTTATCCTCGGACTTTTCAGCCTTTTCCGCCTTGTCCTCAATCGGCAGGGCAACAGTCTTGGCCTCTTCCTCGGTCTGAGGCTTTTCCTCAGCCTTCTTCTCCGCCTTGTCAGCCTTCTTGGCCTTGGGCGCAGCCGCCTGCTCCATCGACTCCGCAGACTGGATGCCCCACTTGGCGACCTCGATGCGGACGCGATCCTCAGAGGTCTCGAACACGACCGTCGCGTCGTTCACCTGAACGATGCGGCCGACCAGACCGCCGATGGTGGTGATGCGCTCGCCCTTCTTGAGGCTGTTGCGCATGTTTTCTGCCTGCTTTTTGCGCTTGTTTTCCGGGCGGATGATCAGGAAGTAGAACACCGCGATCATCGCAACCAGCAAGATAATGCTATCCATAGTACAAGTTCCTTTCCAAAACAAAAGATATTGGTATTATAACGGATATTTCACTATTGTGCAAGGGGTTTATCCAAAGAATCAAACTCTTTCCGACAGCTTCGTGCTGTACTCCGCTCGGAAAGCCGCAAACTCTCCCGCGTCGAGCGCGTCGCGGATGCGCTGCGTCAGCTTGTTGTAGAAATACAGATTGTGCATCACCGCGAGGCGCAGGGCCAGGATCTCCTCCGCCTTAAAGAGGTGGCGCAGGTACGCACGCGAGAAATTCCGGCACGTCGGGCAGTCGCACTGCTCGTCGATCGGCTGCTCGTCGAGCTTGTACTTCTCGTTTTTGAGGTTGATCGAGCCGCTCCACGTGAAAAGCTTGCCGTGGCGTGCGTTGCGCGCCGGCATCACACAGTCAAAAAAGTCCACGCCGCGCGCCACACCCTCGATGATGTTTGACGGCGTACCGACGCCCATGAGATAGCGCGGCTTATCCTGCGGCATATAGGGCTCGACCGCGTCGATGATGTCGTACATTGTCTGCGTTGGCTCGCCGACCGCGAGGCCGCCGATGGCGTAGCCGTCACAGTCGAGCTTTGCGATCTCTTTCATGTGCCAGATGCGAAGATCTTCGAACGTCGCACCCTGATTGATGCCAAATAACATCTGCTGCGGGTTGACCGTATCTGACAAGGCATTCAGCTTGTCATGCTCGATCTTGCAGCGCTCCAGCCAGCGCAGCGTGCGCTCGCAGGATGCCTTCGCGTACTCGTAGCGTGCCGGGTTTTCCACGCACTCGTCGAAGGCCATCGCAATGTCGCTGCCGAGATTCGACTGAATGCGCATGCTCTCCTCCGGCCCCATGAAGATGCGCCGGCCGTCGAGGTGCGAGGCGAATGTCACGCCCTCTTCTTTGATTTTGCGCAGGCCCGCAAGGGAAAATACTTGAAACCCGCCGCTGTCGGTCAGGATAGGGCCGTCCCAGTGCATAAACTTGTGGAGGCCGCCCATTTGGCGCACCACATCGTCGCCGGGGCGCAGATGCAGGTGGTACGTGTTGGAAAGCTCGATCTGACAGCCGAGGTCTTTTAAGTCCAGCGCGCTCACGCCGCCCTTAATGGCCGCCTGCGTGCCGACGTTCATAAAAACCGGCGTCTGCACTTCCCCGCCGTGCGCGCATTTGAACTTACCGCGCCGAGCCTTGCCCTCGTATTTAATCACTTTGAACATAGTCTTCCCCCGTTTCAGGAAACGAACATAGCGTCGCCAAAACTAAAAAATCTATAACGTTCTTTTACCGCCTCTTCGTAGGCATGCAGTACGTGCTCGCGGCCCGCGAGCGCCGAGACCAGCATGATGAGCGTGGACTGCGGCAGGTGGAAATTCGTCACGAGTGCATCCATCACCTTGAAGCGGTAGCCCGGGTAGATGTAGATGCTCGTCCAGCCTGCGGACGGCTCCATGTGTCCGTCCTCCTGTGCCCAGCTCTCGAGCGTGCGGCACGACGTTGTACCGACGCAGATCACGCGTCCGCCGCGCGCCTTCGTCTCGTTGATAAGCGTCGCCGTCTCAGGCGGGATAACGCAGTATTCGCTGTGCATATCGTGCTGCTCGATGTCGTCCTCCTTGACAGGACGGAACGTACCGAGGCCAACATGCAGCGTCACATAGCCGATGTTCACGCCCTTTGCCTGAATTTTTTCCAGCAGCTCCGGCGTGAAGTGCAAGCCCGCTGTCGGCGCGGCGGCGCTGCCGTTGACCTTGGAATAGACGGTCTGGTAGCGCTCCTGATCCTGCAATTCCTCCTTGATGTAAGGCGGCAGCGGCATCTTGCCAAGGTGTTCGAGCACCTCGAGGAAAATACCCTCAAAGTCGAATTTCACCATGCGGTTGCCATCAGGTAACACATCCACGACCTCCGCTTTGAGCTCGCCGTTGCCGAACTGCATCTTCGCTCCCTTGCGCAGGTGCTTGCCCGGCCGCACGATGCACTCCCATGTTTTGTCGCCGCGGTCGATGAGCAGAAGCACCTCGCACGCGCCGCCGCCCGGTAGGCGCTGGCCCAAAAGGCGCGCCGGCAGCACGCGGGAATTGTTCAAGATCAGGCAGTCGCCGGGGTTCAAAAAGTCCGGCAGCTCATAAAAATGGTGGTGTGAGAGCTCACCCGTCTCCTTGTCAAGGCACATCAGGCGCGATTCGTCGCGCTTTTCGAGCGGCGTCTGCGCGATCAGCTCCTCGGGCAGGTAATAATCAAAATCTTTTGTCTTCATGTTGTTTCTCTTCCCTCATCGGATGCTGACATCCGTATAGTAAAACTGCAGAATATCGCGGTAGGAATAGCCGAGGTTTGCCATCGAGTACGCCCCCCACTGGCTCATGCCGACATTATGCCCGTAACCGCTGCCGGAGATCACAAAACTACCGCTCCCCGACGTTGTCGTCCGCTGCTCAAGCTGCGATATGCCGCTCGACGTGATGACGTACACGTTGCCGGACAGCGCCGAGCTCTTTCCGCTGCTATCGACTGCACTGGCCGCGCTCAGAGCGACGCTCTCGCCCGTGTCATTCACGCTGTAAGCGTTCTCGCTCCCGCCGCCGCTGATCGTAAAGCGCTGGCTGCGCAGATTCAGCAGCGACCGGCAGGCCTCGCGCGAAACGGTCTTGCTGCCGCTCGTACCGGTAAAGGTGACGGAATAGACGTTACCTGTGTCGGTATAGGCCGAGACATAGGCGTTTTTCACCGTGCCGATGCCATAGCCGCGGTTGTTGAGAAGCGTTGTGAGTTCCGACGCGGTAAACGTCGTCGACCAGTTGTACCGTGGGATGATCGAGGCGATCTTGCCCTCATAGGGGTCGATCTTGCCTTTGAGATAGCCGACGTCATTGCCCCAGACGTTCAGGCTGTCCTCGCTCGCGCCGCCGTTGCTTGAATAATACACAGCCTCCTGCACGAGTCTTCCGCTGTAGTAGAGGAACTCCCCCGTCGTCTGGTCGACCGCAGCATCGGAATTCGCACCGCTCGCTGCCGTGCCCTGATACACCTGACAGTGCGTCGTCGCGCAGATGTCAAAGCCCTGCGCGCGATGCTTCGTCTGACAGACCGCGTAGGTGCGCGCACAGACCGCCTGCGCCTTGAGCGCCTCGACCGGCCAGTCCTTGCTCATTTCCCAGGGAATGACACATTTGACATAGTCCTCGAGATCCACCACGTTGATGACATTGATGTTCCCGCCGCTCACGCGCTGGTATTCAAAGCCGCCGTAGTAGCGGTAGCCGCGGAACCATGTGACCGTCTTTTCACGCGTCTCGATCGGCAGAATGCCGAGGTTTTCGCTCCCGCCGCAGTCGAATTCAAAGAGGATCGTATCCGTTCCCGTCACGATGACCGTCACGCCCGTGCTGCTGCCGCCGACGGCAGTGCCGCCGTATTGGGCTGCTGCGGACCGCGCCGCACTCAGGCTCGTGTAGCTGCCAGCGCGCGCATAGAACGCGCCATCCTCGTAGGCAGCGAAGCCGCCGCTGTACTGCGCCGCTGTGCGCGACGCGTCGCCGTAATCGTAAAACGTGCCGGAAAGCTGCACATGATAGGTCGTATCCGTCGTCACCGTGATCTTTTCATACAACTGCGGCAACGCGCCCAGCTCTTCAAAGCTGCCGTCCGCGTCAAAATACCCCAGCGCGTAGCCGCCGAAGGCCGAATAATTCTGAAGGTTCGCCGCGCTCATCGCGTCCGAGCCATACTTGAGCCCCACGCGGAGCGTCTCACCGTCCGTTGCCTGCGCGAGCGTGCACAGTGAAAGGCACAGCAGACAGGAAAGCAGGAACGTTCTGCACCATTTTTTCATAGTATCCTCCACAGCCAGTTTTGCAGAAGCGATCGCTCTGCGCCCGGCTGAACATATCCATATGAATCGTATTTTACATTATACGACAGTTTCCCTCTGCTTTCAAGCAAAACTGTATCTCTTTTTGGCCGCCGCTCCCCCCTACCGTTTTGGCGGTCAAGCGTCATGGAAAGGAGTCCTTTATGAAACCCTGTGTGTTTACCGGCAGCGCCGTCGCTATCGTCACACCGTTTTGCGGCGACGGTGTCGATCTCGAAGCCTTCGACCGTCTCATCAAGCGCCAGATCCAAGGCGGCACCGACGCCATCGTCGTCTGCGGCACAACCGGCGAGGCCGCGACGCTGAGCTACAATGAGCGCATGGCGCTCATCGAGCGCTGCGTGCGCACCGTCGACCGCCGCGTGCCCGTCATCGCGGGCAGCGGCACAAACAGCACCGCGTCCTCTATCGCGCTCTCCAGGGCCTCGCAGAGTGCGGGCGTCGATGCGCTGCTCACCGTCACGCCGTACTACAACAAAGCCTCGCAGAGCGGCCTTGTGCAGCATTTTTCCGCCATCGCTGACGCGGTCGATGTTCCCGTCATCCTCTACAATGTCCCCGCGCGCACAGGCATCGGCTGCACGGTGCAGACATATCAGGCACTCGCCAAGCATCCGAACATTGTCGGCGTCAAGGAAGCCAGCGACAACTTCGATCTTATTCAGGATACCCTCAACCTCTGCCCGCCGGGCTTCACCGTCTGGAGCGGCAACGACGGCTCCACCGCCGCTATCATGGCTCTTGGCGGCAAAGGCGTCATCTCCGTCGCCGCGAATGTCGTCCCGCGTGAAATGCACGAGCTGACACAGCTCTGCCTGAAAAACCGTTTCTTAGAGGCAGGTGCGCTCCAGCTCAAGCTGCACGAGCTGATCCGTGCGCTGTTTTGCGAGGTCAACCCCATCCCCGTCAAGGCCGCCATGGAGCTCTTGGGCCTGTGCAGCGGCGAATTGCGGCTGCCGCTGTGCCGCATTTCCGAGCGTCATTTGGAACAGCTCTCGCATGCACTGGAACCGTTCCGTCCCGCAGTATAAGCTGATCTTATCTCTCGTTTGTGCAGTATTCATCGTGCATTCACTTTGCATCTGCATAATATTCATCTTGATATTCAGCGAATATTCGCCGTATTCATTTCACCGTTTTTCACCTTGTGTATTCAGTCAAAAAAGCAGGACTCTGCGCTGAAAACGCACAGAGCCCTGTTTCACTTTTTCGTTTACGTTTTGTAATCAGCCCTGCTTACGCCTTCACGCGGTGGAAGACCTTCTTACCCTTGCGGACGATGATGCCCTCGCCCTCGAATCGCTCGCGCGCAAGGCTCTCGTCGATGGAGGCGACCTTCACATCATCGATCGTCACACCGCCCTGCTGGACCAAACGGCGCGCCTCACCGCGGGACGGGCACAGGCCGGTCGCGACCAGCATCGAAAGGACATTGATGTTGCCGTTTTCAAAGTCGGCATCCGTCAGCGTGCTCGTCGGCATGTTGGCGTTATTGCCGCCCGCGCCGAAGAGCGCCTTGGCAGACTCCTCCGCCTTCTTGGCCTCCTCTTCCCCGTGGACGAGTGCGGTGAGCTCGTAGGCGAGGATCTCCTTCGCGCGGTTGAGCTGGCTGCCCTCCCACTTATCCATCTCGTCGATCTGCTCGAGCGGCAGGAATGTGAGCATACGGATGCACTTCAAAACATCCTGATCGCCCACGTTGCGCCAGTACTGGTAGAAGTCGTAGGGCGTGGTCTTGTTCGGGTCGAGCCACACCGCGCCGCTCGCGGTCTTGCCCATCTTCTTGCCCTCGGAATTAAGAAGCAGCGTGATCGTCATCGCCTGCGCGTCCTTGCCGAGCTTGCGGCGAATGAGCTCCGTGCCGCCGAGCATGTTGGACCACTGGTCGTCGCCGCCGAACTGCATGTTGCAGCCGTACTCCTGGAACATGTGGTAGAAGTCGTAGGACTGCATGATCATGTAGTTGAATTCCAGGAACGAAAGGCCCTTTTCCATGCGCTGCTCATAGCACTTGGCGCGCAGCATGTTGTTCACAGAGAAGCACGCGCCCACCTCGCGCAGCAGCTCGATGTAGTTGAGCTTCATCAGCCAGTCGGCGTTGTTGAGCATCATGGCCTTGCCCTCGCCGAAGTCGATGAAGCGCTCCATCTGGCGCTTGAAACATTCGGCATTGTGGTCGATGTCGGCCTTGGTGAGCATCTTGCGCATATCGTTGCGGCCCGAGGGGTCTCCGATCATGGTCGTGCCGCCGCCGATGAGCGCAATGGGCTTGTTGCCCGCCATCTGGAGTCTTTTCATCAGGCACAGTGCCATGAAGTGGCCGACGTGCAGACTGTCCGCCGTGCAGTCAAAGCCGATGTAGAACGTCGCCTTACCGTTGTTAACAAGGTCGCGGATCTGCTCCTCGTCCGTCACCTGCGCGATCAGGCCGCGCGCTTTGAGCTCTTCATAAATTCCCATTTGTTGATTCCTCCTGTATTTCTATTTTACTTCATTTCGGACATTTTGAGACGCTTTCGGATAGCAAAAAACGCCCTCTGTCCGTTTGGACAGAGGGCGAACAAATTCGCGGTACCACCTCTGGTTCGCCGTTTTCTCGCAAAAACGGCCTCACGGAGTGCCGACACACTCCCGCGCGATAACGGGCGCTCCCGGGGCGCGCCTACTGGAAAACTTTCGTTCGGGCGCCGGCTCCGCGGTGTATTTCGGCACGTTTCCTCTCCTTCTTGCACCGGCCGAAGGCTCTCTGCGCAGGAAATCGCTGCTTACTTCTCCGCTTCATCACCGTAAACGCGGATATTGTAACGTAAAGAATCGGTCTTGTCAAGTATCAAGTATTCTGCGGATTGTAATACATCACGAGCTTGCACAGCCCGTCGCACAGGAGCGACAGATTCTCCTCGTCGATCTCCTCTGTTTTCCGCGGCAGGATACAGCGGCCAAAGCCCTTGACCTTTTTGCATGCGCAGATGACCGTGCCGCCCGTGAACGCGCGGTTGTCCGATGGATAGTGAACAAAGCCGTCTGTCTTCAAAAAGCAGGTCTTCTTCTCGCTGTTGCTGAACTGCTCAAGGATCGTGTCGAGCAGCTTGTCGTTCCAGCGGCTCGTTTTCCCCGGCAAAATCAGCAGCTCATCGCCCTCACCCACGCAGTCGAGCACGACGACGCTCTTCTTTTTGAGCTCGGGGTGCGCGTGGATCAGGCGCTTGGCGCCCTTGCTCCCCTGTGTGCCGCCGTCAAGGAACAGGAAGCACACCTCGCCGCGGTAGCGCGGCGTCAGCGCTTTCGCAACCTCGAGCAGCGCGACGACGCCGGAGGTGTTGGCATTTTTGTTGTTCATTTCGCTCTTGCCATATTTGGGGTAAAAGAGCCCAACAACCAGCAGCAGTAAAAAGAGCGGCAGCGTCATATTCGGCATGTTGAGCGCGAACGTCACGCCGAACGAAATAAGGAAGCTCACCGCCAGCGCCAGCAGAGGCATCAGCGCCTCGTAGAGCATGTACGTCGCCGGTCGCGTCGGGCAAATGAGCGGCGGCAGGACCTCGCGCACGCCGGTGTCGTAGTGCGCCGCGAGAACGATCTTTGCCTTCTCGATGTCGCCGACGACCACATTCGTCACATTGCCGCCCGCCGAGAGCGCCGACGTCCCGCTCTCGAGCTTCGGCGAATAGCCGAGCTCCTTGAGTGTGTAGACAAGCCAGGTGCGGAAGTCTACTTTTTCTTTCTCCTTGCGCCGCACCGGAAAATCCCGCTCGATGCGCTCAGCAAATTCGTTCATCTGATGTTCCTTTCTTCGAAAAAGCGCCGCATCGCGGCGCTTTTCTCTGCCATGTGATTTTGCTTTACAGCAGTTGATTTTTAAAGTTCTCTGCCGCGCAGAGCAGTTCCTCTGCCCCTAAGAGCATCGTCTCGCTCGGGTGGTCTCCCCCGCTTAGGCGGGCGATCTCGCTGCGGCGCGCCGCGCGGTCGAGCGCGACGACCTTTGTGAGCGTGCGGCCGTTTTCCTCGCCCTTTTCCACGCCGAAGTGCGTGTCGGCCATCGCCGCGAGCTGCGGCAGATGCGTCACGCACAGCACTTGCCGTGTGCGCGAGAGCTTGGCGAGCTTTTCCGCCACGCGCTGGGCAGCCCTGCCCGAAACGCCGGTGTCGACCTCGTCGAACACCATCGTCATCACGCTGTCCTGCTCGGCCAGCACGTTTTTGAGCGCCAGCATGATGCGCGACAGCTCGCCGCCGGACGCGATCTTCTGGATGGGGCGCAGCGCCTCGCCCACATTGGCGGACATCAAAAACGCCACGGCGTCCACACCGTCCTCGCCCATGTCCTTTTCCTGAAAGTCGATGGCAAAGCGGAGCTTCGGCATATCGAGCTCGCGCAGTTCCCGGGAAATACGCTCCTCAAGCTCCTTTGCCGCCGCGTGACGGCGGTCGGAGAGGGCCTGCGCCGCTTCGCGCGCAGCCTTTTCCTGCTTTTTGAGCGTCTGCTCGAGCTGCTGCGCACGGTCGTCTGCATACTCGATGCGGTCCAATTCCTCACGCGATTTTTCAAGATATGCAAGCATCTCCTCGACGCTTGAGCCGTACTTCTTTTTCAGCCGGTAAAGCTGGTCGCAGCGTGACTCCACGGCGTCGAGCTCCTGCGGAGAAAAGTCGTATTCATCCTTTTTATCGCGGATCGTTTCGGCAAGGTCATACGCTTCACAGCGCAGCGCTTCCAAGCGGTCCGAGAGCGCGATGAATTCATCGCCGAGGCTGTGGAGCGAACGCAGCGCATCCTCCGCCTCCTTGATAGCGGACACCGCGCCAAGGCCCTCGTCCCCACCGTTCAGGCAGGCGTCCGCCTCGGAGATGGCGGAAATGAACTTTTCGCCGTTGCGCAGAATATTGCGGCGGGCAAGGAGCGTCTCCTCCTCCCCCTCCTGCAAGTCCGCGCGCTCGAGCTCGCCGATCTGATGGCGCAGCATGTCGACACGGCGCGCTTTTTCGGCCTCGTCCATCTTGAGCGCGTCGATCGCGCGGCGCGTCTCTTTCATCACGTCATAGCACGTACAGTACGCTGCCAGCTCATTTTCCACGCGGCCAAAGCGGTCGAGGTAGACAAGGTGCTGCTCTTCGTCGAGCAACTGCTGTCCGTCGTGCTGGCCGTGGATATTGAGCAAGCTCGCGCCGATACGCTTGAGCTGCGCGACCGTCACTGGCCGTCCGCCCACGCGGCAGACGTTTTTGCCGTCGCCGTACAGCTCGCGCTGCAATAAAAGCGTTCCGTCCTCCTCCGGCGTAAAGCCGTTTTCGGCGAGTCCCGGCAAATCTGCCGGGACCGCGCTGAACGTCGCGCTGACAAACGCCTTCTCCGCGCCCGTGCGGATGAGCTCGCGCGACGTGCGCTGGCCGAGCACCGCGCCGAGCGCGTCGATCACGATGGATTTGCCCGCGCCGGTCTCGCCGGTGAGCGCGTTGAACCCGCGGCCGAACAGAATGTCCGCCCGCTCAATGATGGCGATATTTTCAATGTGCAAAAGCTCAAGCATCGCTCATTCTCCTGCAAGATTTTGTTCTTACTTGGTCTGGCGCTGTCTCTGCATGTCCTCGATCTCCGAGCAGAACTCGGCGGCGGACTCGTTTTCGCGCATCACGATCAGCACCGTGTCGTCGCCCGCGACAGTGCCGACCTTGGCGGAGATATCCATCCCGTCGAACGCCGCGCCGGCTGCGGGGCCGAGACCCGCCATCGTCTTGATGAGCACCAGATTCTGCGCGCAGTCGACCGAAACGATGCTCTCGCGCAGGATGGTCTGCAGGCGGTCAGCCAGATTCAGGCGCATCTTCTGCGTCGAAACGGCGTAGCGGTAGGTGCCGTTGCCGGTCGGCTCCTTAATTAAGTGGAGCTGCTTGATATCGCGGGAGATGGTCGCCTGCGTGCAGGAGATCCCCTCCTTGCGCAGGCTGTCGATCAACTGCTCCTGCGTTTCGATCGCCGAAGCGGCAATGATCGCAAGGATCTTTTCCTGTCTTTCATTCTTCATTGCTGGTTCCTCCCATCAACATTTTCTTTTGTAAGATCTCGCAGAAACTGCGTTTGCTCAGTCGAACGAGCTTGGTGTCGAATTTCGAGCGGCGCACTTCAATACTGTCGCCGCTGCGCAGTGAGAATGCGCGCCCGCCGTCCACGCTCAAAAGGACGGGCTTGTAGCTGTTTTTCTCCGTCTGCACGGTGATGACCCGCTCAGGCGAGAGCACGTAAGCGTTGGCGTGCACGCTGTGCGCGCAGATGGGCGAAACAATGAAGTTCCGCGCCGTCGGCTCGACCACAGGGCCGCCCGCCGAGAGCGAGTAGGCCGTCGAGCCCGTCGGGCTCGCGACGATGACGCCGTCGCCCGCCACGTCCACGAGCTTTCCCTGCTCGGTGAAGATTTGCAGCCGGATCACGCGCGAGATGTTGCCGCGCGCGATCAGTGCTTCGTTGAGCGCAAGGTTCGAGTAGATGACCCGCCCGTCGCGCTGGACGCTCACGTCGAGCATCATGTGGCTCTCGATCTCATACTTTCCGTCACACAGGTCGCGCAAGCGCAAAAGGTCTTTGCTCTCAAGCTCGGCCATAAAGCCAAGGCTGCCGAGGTTGACGCCAAGCACCGGAATGTCGCGGTGCGCGGCGGTTTTAGACAGGTGCAGGATCGTACCGTCGCCGCCAAACGCGATGATCATGTCCGCACCGCGGATCTCCTGCTGAAGCGGCTCAATGTTGAGCCCGTAGCCCTCCGGCGGCTCCTGATTGCGAAACGGCAGGCACACGACATTCGGGCAGCCAACCTCGTCGAGCACGCGCTTGGCCTCCTTCGCGACGCGAAGCTGCGCGTCGCGGTAGGGATTCGGGCATAAGATGACTTTTCTCAGCATCCCGCGCCCTCCTTCCCGTGGTCGAGCGCCGCGTGTGACTGCTCCACAAGACCCTGGAGGTCAAACGTCTTCTCCACCCAATCGCCGCTTTCGAGATACCCGAGGTATTCGATATTTCCCTCGGGTCCGCGGATGGGAGAGAATGTGATATCAAGCACTGTAAAGCCAGAATCCTTTGCATGTGTCAGGAAGTTTTCCAGCACCTCAAGGTGTACGTCCGGGTCGCGGACGACGCCCTTTTTCCCCACCTTTTCACGTCCCGCCTCAAACTGGGGCTTGATGAGGCAGGCGACATGTCCGCCCTCTTTTAAGACGCGGTGCACCGCAGGCAGGATCAATTTCAGCGAAATAAACGACACGTCGATGCTGGCAAAATCCAGCTCGTCAGGAATCTGGTCGCGGTCGAGATAGCGCGCGTTCGTGCGTTCCATGCACACAACGCGCTCGTCGGAGCGGAGCTTCCAATCGAGCTGTCCGTATCCGACGTCGACGGCGTAGACCTTTGTCGCGCCGTTTTGCAGCATACAGTCGGTAAAGCCGCCGGTCGACGCGCCGATATCGGCGCAGATGCAGCCGTCCAGCTTGAGGCCAAACGTCGTCATTGCCTTTTCGAGCTTAAGGCCGCCGCGGCTCACATATCGGAGCGTGTTGCCGCGCACCTCGATCTGCGCGTCGTTCGGCACGGCGGTGCCTGCCTTGTCCACACGCTGCCCGTCCACAAAGACGAGCCCGCTCATGATCATCGCCTGCGCGCGCTGGCGGGTCTGTTCCAGCCCGCGTTCGACGAGCAGCACGTCCAGTCTTGTTTTATTGCTCATCGCAGCACCTCCGCAGCCTTTTTTGCCAGCGACTCCGCGTCCAGTCCGAACTCGCGGTACAGCTCCTCCACTGTTCCCTGTGCAGGAAACGCCTTGCCGAGGTTGCACAGCTCCAGCCGTTCGGGCGAAATTTTGTTCCAGCCCAGAATGGCCGCCATGCGCTGGCCCATGCAGCCGACGCCCGCGCACTCCTCGGCGACCAGCATCGCCTTTGTTTTGCCGATGACCTCGCGCATGTCGCGGTCATAGAGCGGCGAGATGGCGTTGATCTTCACAACGCGCGCCTCAATGCCCTGCTTGTGCAGAATCTCCGCCGCGCCAAGCACATTGTTGATCATCGTGCCGTAGGCGCAGAGGGTGATGTCCTCTCCCTCGCGCAACACGACAAGGTTCTGCCGCCCGCTGTCTTCCTTATAATTTCCCTCGCCGCCGCGCGGATAGCGGATGGCGACGGGGCCTTTGATCTCGTTCACCGCACGGTCAAGCATCGTGCGCAGCTCTGCAAAGTTCGACGGGCACAGCACTGTCATATTCGGAATTTCCGAGAGGAATGTTGCATCGAAAATGCCGTGATGTGTCTCCCCGTCCGCGCCGACCATGCCCGCGCGGTCGACCGCGAAGACAACATGCAGGTCGGAGAGCGCCGTGTCGTGGATGAGCTGGTCGTAGGCGCGCTGCAAAAAGCTCGAATAGATCGCCACGACCGGCGTGAGCCCCTGCTTGGCCATGCCCGCGGCCATCGCCACGGCATGTCCCTCGGCGATGCCGACGTCAAAAAAGCGCACGGGATACTGCTCGGAAAAATCGTGCAGGCCCGTACCGTCGCGCATTGCGGCGGTGATAGCGCAGATCGTTTCGTCATTTTTTGCGAGCTTACAGAGTTCGTCGCCGAACACCGCGGAAAAATCTCGCTTATGCTCGCGCGGCACGCCCATCCGCGGGTCGAATTTGCCGACACCGTGATAGCGCTCCGGCTCGCGCTCGGCGGGCGGGTAGCCCTTGCCTTTTTTCGTGTGCACATGCACGAGCACCGGACAGTTCAGGTCCTTCGCCCACTTGAGCGTGTTCGTGAGCTGCCCCACATCGTGCCCGTTCACAGGACCGAGGTAGGTAAAGCCCATGTCCTCGAACATCGTTGAATTCGGCAGCAGCGCCTTTTTGACATTCGTTTTCAGATGATGGTTAAAATCATACACCGCGCGGCCGACCGCGTTGCGGTCGAGCAGATCACGATAGGCTTTTTTGAATTCATAGTACGCAGGCTTCGAGCGCAAAAGTCCCAGATGCTCGCTCACCGCGCCGACATTGCCGTCGATCGACATGCCGTTGTCGTTCAGAATCACGATGAGCGGCTCGCCGGACGAACCCGCATTGTTAAGTCCCTCGTAGGCAAGACCGCCGGAGAGCGCGCCGTCGCCGATCAGCGCCAGTACGGAATAATCCTGATGCTGTAACGTCCTCGCCCGCGCCATGCCGAGCGCGACGGAGACGGAGTTGGAGGCATGTCCCGCGATAAAGGCGTCATGCCCGCTCTCGCGCGGCTTGGGAAAGCCCGAGAGGCCGCCGTACTGGCGCAGAGACGAAAACTGCTCGCGCCGGCCGGTCAAAATTTTATGGGTGTAGCACTGATGCCCCACGTCGAACACCAGCCGGTCTCGCGACGTGTCGAACACGCGGTGGATGGCCACCGTCAGCTCGACCGCGCCGAGGTTCGAGGCCAGATGCCCGCCCGTTTTCGACACATTTTTCAGCAAAAATTCACGCAGCTCCGTACATAAAAGCTGCGTTTGCGAGTCGTTCAGGGCCTTGATGTCCCGGGGATCATGGATGGTTTCAAGAATCAATACGGTTTCCTTCTTTATCTGACAAGATGCAGCACCGACAGCACCTTCGCCGTCAGGTAGATGACATCCTTGCTCTTTTTCATGGCGACCTTTTTGCCGATGGCTTTGCCGCCGATCGTCAATCCGGAAATGAGCGCCGTGACCACGGTGGATACGACGATACTGCGCCAGCCGAAGCTGTTTTGCAGCAGCACGACGATGACCGTCGCGGTCGAGCCGCTGACGATGCCGCAGATGTCACCGACCACATCGTTGCAGAACGAGGCAACCTTTTCCGCGTTGCGGATGAGGTACAGCGCCTCCTTCGCGCCCTTGACACGGTGCGCGGCCATCGAATTGAACGGCTTGGGATTCGCCGCCGTCACGGCGACGCCGATGATATCGAACAGGATGCCCAGCGCAATGAACAGCAGCAGGATCAGCGTTGCAGTCACATAGCCCGCATCCTCAAGCACCGCGCCCGAGCACAGGCTCATCGCGGCGGAAAGCGCCACAGCGATCAAAAACACACGGATGACCCAGCGCGCGTGGCTGGGCGTCTTTTCCGTTTTCTTCTGCTTTCGGTCTTCTTCGTTTTCCAAAACTTTCTTCTCCACAGTTATTTCATAATCATGCTAATCAGCGGCAGCAGCAAAAGGTAATCCTGCGGCATAGGTCGGGTTGGCTTTCCCCGCAGCGCACCTCTCGTTGCCGATGGAGGCGGTTCCCCCTTAGGCGCTGCACCCCGTTGTCACCAGACGAGGTACCCGATTGCCACTTAGTCCGCACTGTAACCCTTTCGCTGCCCTTGCGACAGCCTAGGTGATTTCCACCCCGGAGTCACGCCGTTTCTTATCCTCTTTTGCAGGAAAAATTTCAAGGAGCGATCGTACTTCGCTCTTGGCCGGAGTCTGTACGTTGTTCTCCTATCCGAATTCCCCACGCAAGGCAGGCTACGCTGCACACAGCGTTCGCGGCACAAAGGCCGGGTAGCACCGCAATGCAGGTTCATATCCCGTCCCGTACCGAAGTCGATACCCGAAACCGGGAGTCCGCTCCGGCACAGCAACGAGTCTCCGCAGAAACAGGGTCGGTTCCCCCATGCCATTAGGGGTCGCCCGGAGTCCGCAGGCGCAGCTTTCGCTTTCGCCTCCCTTCAGCACCCACCCCAAACTGGGCGTAAGAAGCAGGCACCAAAGGCTTCACAGTTGTGCCCTTTAAAGGATTTTTAGGCCCTTCTTAGGAAACGGCAGCTCCGACTAGGATACTGCGCCGCTGCTTAGCATTATCTATTATACACCAGTCAAAATGAATATGCAAGATATGCACAATAATATTCACCTTAGGAAATTGTAAATTTTTTATTTCGCAGAAAATTCTGTCTGCCGCGCGGAAACAAAAAAGAGGTCCGGCCTTCGCCGAACCTCTTTTCATCATATTTTGTAATTTGGAAATTACTTGTTGCCGTTGACCATGGAAGCGATCTCAGCCGCAAAGTTCTCCTGCTTCTTCTCGATGCCCTCGCCCTTCTCGAAGCGAACGGCGGTGTTGAAGCTGACCTTGCCGCCCAGCGCCTTGGCAGCGTTGTTCATATACTGCTCGACAGAGACGTCGCCGTCCTTGACGAAGGCCTGCTGGAGCAGGCAGTTCTCGGCATAGAACTTGTTGAGCTTGCCCATAACGATCTTTTCCTTGACCTGATCGGGCTTGTTCGCCATCTTCGGGTCGTTGGCCATCTGGCCGAGCATGACTTCCTTCTCCTCGTCCAGAACGTCCTGCGTGACCTGGCTCTTGTCCCAGAAGCGGGGGTTGAGCGCGGCGATCTGCATGGCGATGTCCTTGCCGATCTCGGTGGCGTCGCAGCCCTCGACGGTCAGGTTGACGATAACGCCGATCTTGCCTTTCATGTGGACATAGGGGACGGAGAAGCCGTCAGCGATGCGGGCGAAGCGACGGATGCTCATGTTCTCGCGGATGGCGAGGAACAGCTCGTCCTTCGCATCCTTGACGGTGCCGTTGCCGGTGACCCAGGGGCAGCCCATGAGCGCGTCGACGTCAGCGGGGTTTTCCTTGGCGACGACAGCAGCCACGCCCTTGACAAAGTTGTTGAACGGCTCGCCGTTGGCGACGAAGTCGGTCTCGCAGTTGACCTCGACCTAACCGACGCCGCCCGCAACGCCGCCCTCTTTCCGGCGGAAAAAGGGAAAATCCGTCTGCTGAAGGCCGACGCCGCCCGGCTGCCGGCTGCTCCAACGCCGTTTGACCTCATTTTTCTCGACGCCCCCTATCATAAGGGACTGAGCGAAAAAGCGCTGGCCTCGCTTTCAAAACAAAACTGGATCGGCCCGGATTCCCTTTGCGTGGTCGAACAGGCTCGCGATGAAAAACTCCTTTTGCCCGGCGGTCTGGAAATCGTTGACGAACGCGCCTACGGCATTGCCCGCTTTCTTTTCATACGTAAACAAAGCGCCTGACTTCCTCCACGGATAAAATGCCTGGCTTCTACCGCAGATAAAGCTCTTGACTTCCTCCACGGATAAAATACCCGGCTTCCTCTGCCGACAAAGCTCTTGACTTTTGTCTAATTTTTCACTAATATTTTCTCAATTCACCAAACTATTTTTTATATTATGATACCTGTAAAAGATTTAGCGGAAGTTCTTTCGCTTCATGTAGCATCGTCGCTGTCTCTCGTGCTGGCTTTTTTAATGTTGTATTACGCAATATCTCCGGCAACGGACGATGACAATGGCAAGTTATGGAAAAATATCAGGCTGTTGCCCGATTGTCCCCGGCTTTATCAGTTATTGCTGCTGGGACCGAACATTTTGTTCTTCTGGTGGCTGATATGCTTGAAAGGTTGCTCTTTATGGTGGCTTTCGGCAATTGTCGTCGGCCTGCCGCTCAGTGCCTTTCTCATCAGAACGGCAACGAGTTTTCTCGCGTTTGTCATATTGGCGGCAAAACGGATGATCGGATACTGTTTCGGTCTGTATCCCGAGAGATGGTTCTGAAATCAACTGATGTTTCACATTCATTAAATTTTTTATTATGATTACAATTTCTTTGAGAAGCGTTGCCGAAGCATTTGTCGGTTTCGCCTGGTGGGCCAGCTTTTCGGTTCTGGCACTGATGGTTGTTTTAAGCGTCATCGCCGTTGTCTGCGGACATTACGACGACAAAGGCTATTGGCCGAAAAAAGCGCTGAAAATCACCGTTCTCGGCAAAAGCCGGCAGTGGTTCCGCGTCACGCTGCTGATCACCAACATCGCATGCTGCGTATGGCTGCTCGGCTGCCACGACTATTCGCCCTGGATACTGGCGGTTCCGCTGGTCAGCTATCCGCTGAGCGGCATCGTCGTTACCTGGGTTACCCGCCTGCTGGCCGTTTTCAGCTGGCTGTTGGCCAAAAGCATTGAGTACTACCTGAAGATTTTCCGGTTAAACTGGTTCTGATTCAGGAAGTATCCGCAACAAAACACCGCCTGCCTTCCCGGCAGACGGTGTTTTTTTCGGCAGCCGTGCTTTTTTCAGGCCTTTTTCTCTTTTTCCGCCGCCAGATTGACTGCCGTATAAGGATAGCTTTTTACCGTTTCGGCATTCAGTTCGGCACATTTTGCCTCGATTTTTGCCTGCAATTCTTCAATAAAGGCATTTTTGTCATCGCCCGGCATCATCGGTTCCATAAACTCGACGATCACTTTGCCGGGAAAATGCCGGGTCGAGCTCCGCGGCCAGAACATGCCGGTGTTAAGCGCCACCGGAATCACCGGCAGTTTCAGATTCTGCGCCATGAACAAAAAGCCCGGCTTATACTTCTG
>ERZ773143.1349-NODE-1349-length-22093-cov-8.403576_pt1 | contig 22093 bp, 19 predicted proteins | sample MGYA00580852_ERZ773143 | MGnify/ENA primary metagenome ERZ773143 (study PRJEB29015, sample SAMEA2737853) | human gut metagenome | biome: human gut; feature: human-associated habitat; material: faeces | place: China | collected 2012 ... | reverse complement strand
TTGCAGGTACCTGCGGATTCGGTATGGGTGCCACACCAAATGCCATGGCAAATATACAGGCACTCTGCGACCGCTTTGCTGATCTTGTCCTGATCGAGGAGACCAAACAGCACTTCGCTCGCGGAGCTCGCCCCGCTTTCGATCACATTGACCCTGCAGAGACCTTTGTTTGTGATATGATGGTCGATACAGAACGTGTCCTTTGCCGTCTCCCGGTAAGGTGCGAACGCACCGAGGCGCGGAACATCGCTGGCATCCGATGTGATGCAAAGATCGAATGTTTTTGTTCCGTCATATTCTGTGTGTACATCATTATAACCGGAAAGATAGGAAAATTTCACTCCCATTTTCTCCAGATAGACCGAAACCTCAAGTCCCTCATAATTTTCCTTCAGATAATTATAAAGTCCCAGGCAGGATCCGATACAGTCCCCATCCGGGTTTACATGTCCTAAGATCACGATGCTCTTCTTTCCCTCCAGCATCTCATCAAGAATTCCCAAAGCTTTCGCCTCCTCGTAATCAGAAAAATCCGGCAGAATCCGCGCCGCGCGCGTCTGACCGGATTCCTCCATATGATCCTCCGCGGCTGCTTCATTTCCGCAGCCGCGGTGCGTCTTCTGTTCCGATCGTTCCGGCTCCCGGATACTCCTCCGGACCGCTCCGATCATTCCCCAGATTTTCTACTGGTTGTCGTTTTCTTCCTTATCATCCTCATCCGGCAGATCCTTTGTCACCTCATCGATGAGCTTGGACATGCGGACGCCGTACTCGATGGACTGATCCAGCACAAATGTGATCTCCGGCGTATTCCTAAGGTTGATGCTGTGGGCAAGCTGCCTGCGAATGTACCCCTCCGCACTTCTAAGACCTGCGAGCGTTGCCTTCTGGGATTCCTCATCCCCGAGCACGCTGATATAAGCCTTGCACGTTTTCAGATCCGGTGCAACCTCCACGGTGACCACGCTGGTCATCGGATTGATCCGCGGGTCCTTGATCTCCCCGCGGATGATATTCGACAACTCGCGCAGCACTTCCCCGTTGATCCGGGTATTTTTAATACTGTTTTTTCTCAATTTCTAGCTCCTTCCATACACGCAAAACGTCTGTTAACGCGGTACCTCCACCATCGTGTATGCCTCAACGATATCAAGCTCTGCAATGTCATTAAAGCCTTCAAAGACAAGACCGCACTCGTATCCGGCTTTTACTTCCTTCACATCGTCCTTGAAACGCTTTAAGGATGCCAGATTGCCCTCGAAGATCTGCTCTCCGGCGCGGGAAATACGAACCTTGCAGCCTCTCTGGAACACACCGTCAAGCACATAGGAACCTGCGATATTTCCGATTCCGGATGCCTTGAAGATCTGACGCACCTCCGCATGACCGAGCACCTTCTCCTCGAAGATCGGGTCGAGCATTCCCTTCATTGCCGCCTCTACATCCTCGATGGCATTGTAGATGACCTTGTAGAGCCGCATATCGACGTTCTCCTTGTCCGCTGTTGTCTTCGCCATCGGGTCCGGACGAACGTTGAATCCGATGATGATCGCATTGGATGCGGATGCAAGGCTGACATCGGACTCGTTGATGGCACCGACACCGCCGTGAATTACTTTTACTACTACCTCTTCGTTGGACAGTTTCTCCAGACTCTGCTTTACAGCCTCCACAGAACCCTGTACATCTGCCTTAACAATAATATCCAGTTCCTTGACGTTACCGGACTGAATCTGCGAGAACAGATCATCCAGCGACATCTTCGCCTTGGTATCTTCGATCAGACGGTTCTTGCCTTCGGAAATATAGGTCTCGGCAAATGCTCTTGCCTCCTTCTCCGTATCCATGGCAACGAATGTCTCGCCTGCCTCCGGTACCGATGAAAGTCCGAGAATCTCCACCGGTGTTGACGGTCCCGCTTCCTTGACTCTTCTTCCCTGGTCGTCAATCATTGCACGCACTTTGCCGTAGCAGCTTCCGCATGCAATCGGCTGACCAACCTTTAAGGTACCCTTCTGTACCAGAACGGTGGCAACTGCACCGCGTCCCTTATCCAGACGAGCCTCAATGACAAGGCCTCTCGCATTACGCTTCGGATTTGCCTTTAACTCAAGTACCTCTGCGGTCAGAAGGATCATCTCCAAAAGGTTCTCGATACCTTCCTTAGTATGTGCAGATACCGGACAAAATACCGTGCTTCCGCCCCAATCTTCCGGAATCAGTTCGTACTCGGACAGCTCCTGCTTCACGCGCTCGATATTGGCACTCGGCTTATCAATCTTGTTGATGGCAACGATAATCTCAACTCCCGCCGCCTTCGCATGGTTGATTGCCTCAATCGTCTGCGGCATGACACCGTCATCTGCAGCGACTACCAGGATCGCAATATCTGTGGAATTTGCTCCACGCATACGCATTGCCGTGAATGCCTCATGTCCCGGTGTATCCAGGAATGTGATGTTCTGACCGTTGATCGAAACAACAGATGCACCGATATGCTGTGTGATACCGCCTGCCTCTTTGTCTGTCACACGGGTGGAGCGGATCGCATCCAGCAGGGATGTTTTACCATGATCGACATGACCCATAACACAGACAACCGGTGGACGTGGAACCAGATTCTTCGGATCTTCTTCATCCTCTTTTAAGAGTTCCGCGATGACATCAATCTTCTCCTCCGGCTCGCAGATAAAGTTAAACTCCAGTGCGATTTCTTCCGCTGTCTCAAAATCTACTTCCTGATTTACCGTTACCATTTCACCCTTCATAAAGAGTTTCTTTACAATGGCAGATGGCTGCAGTTTCATCTTGTCTGCCAGATCACGGATTGTCATCTTTTCTGGAAGTGTGATCGTCTTGATTACATTTTCATCTTCCTTCGGCTTCGGCTGCTGCTGTGGTTTCTTTCTGCCGCCGTGCTTCTCAAGGTTTACATAATTTTCCTGTTTCTTTCCGCCGAGTTTATCATGATCTTTCCGATGATTATTGTTGTTATTGCGGCGGTCATTATTTCCACGGGAGTCCTTTCCGCGGATTTCTTCCGGTGCTGCAACTGCTGCCGGCTCTTTACTGAAACGGTTCTTTCTGCCGTTATTGTTTCTGTCGTTCTGTGGACGGCTGTTGTTTCTGTCTCCGTTCGGACGATTGTTATTGTTTCTATCTCCCTGATGACGGTTATTATTTCTCTCCCCGCCTCTGTCATTGTTTCTGTCATTCTGCGGTCTGTTGTTTCTCTCGCCACCGGAATGATTGTTGTTTCCGCGGTTTTCCTGGCTGTTGCGGGTATTTGTGTTTTCTGCCGGTTTATTGTTTACCGGCTTACTTACTTCAAGATCCGCTGTCGGCGAAGGCGTACGCTCACTGATCGGACGCATAGCACGCTCCCCGACCGGACGCGGACGAATGATGCTGTGCTGTGCCGGACGCTTATTGTCCTCCCGTCTTCTGTTATTACCGTTTCCATTTCCGTTTCCACGGTTGTTGTTATTTCCGTTTGCCGGCTTTCTGGACTGTTTGCTGTACTGTGCATTAAATACGGCTGTGATGCTGGATTTCTTCTTTGGACGTTCCTTTCCATCCGCTGGTTTTCCTGCACCAGTCTTTGCAGCTTCCGTTTTTTTTGCATCTGCTGCCGATTTTGTCTCTTTTGCAAAAGCTCCGCGAATCAGTGCCTGTGCTTCTTCTTCCATATTGCTGGAAGCACTTTTTCCGTCAAACTTTGTATTTTTTAATTTATCCAAAATATCCTGTGATTTTATATTTAACTCTTTCGCGAGTTCATGAACTCTCATTTTTGCCATAAATGAATTTACCTCCGTTATTCAGTTTTATATTTTTATACGGTGCGCTCTTTGAGCTTCTTTTCTACGGCCCTCGCCAGATTCTCATCTGTCACGGCAAGTGATGCACGGAATTCTTTTCCGATACAGCGTCCAAGTGCTTCCTTGCTTCCGTAACAGTAGCATGGCACATGGTAAAAATCCGTCATATTACAAAAACTCTTTTTTGTGTTCCCGGATGCCTCCGCAGAGACAATCACGAGATATGCATGACCTGTTTTTACTGCTTTTTCTGTAGAAAACTCACCGCTTACAACATTTCCCGACTTTGCGGCTATGGAAAGCATGGATAATACGCTATCATGCAAGTGTACTCATCTCCTTTTCCAGACTCTCATACACTTCCTGTGGAATTGCAGTCTTTAAGGAGCGCTCAAGTCCCTTGTTTTTTCTTGCCAGGCGAAGACACCCAGGATCCGCACAGATGTATGCTCCACGGCCGTTTTTACGACCGGTGGCATCCAGCATAATCTCATTTTCCGGTGTCTTAATTACCCGGATCATTTCTTTTTTTTCCTTCATTTCATTACAGGCGACACACTTGCGCAATGGAATTTTTTTATTTGCCATAATTACTCCTCAAAAGAAGTCTCATCTGCTGATGTTTCTTCTACCGGCGCTTCTTCTGTTGATGCTTCTGCTTCGGTAGGAATTTCTTCTGTGGCATCCGGATCTTTGTAATATCCTTCCTCATCATACTCATAATTATCATCATACTCATCGTCTTCATAATCATTTTCGTAATCAAGGAAATCTCCGGACTCTCTTGCCTGCGTCTCACTCTTGATATCAATCTTAAATCCAGTCAGGCGGGCTGCCAGACGGGCATTTTGTCCTTCCTTACCAATAGCAAGCGATAACTGGTAATCCGGAACCACAACTTTTGCTGCTTTCTCGTCAGCGTCCGCAATAACGGAAATAACCTTTGCAGGACTTAATGCATTCTGGATCAGGATGGCAGGATTCTCATCCCAGGTAATAATATCGATTTTCTCTCCGCGCAGCTCATTGACGATCGCGTTAACACGTGCACCGTTTAATCCGACACAGGCACCAACCGGATCAACATCCGGATCATTGGACCATACAGCAATCTTGGTACGGCTTCCTGCCTCACGTGAAATTGCCTTGATCTCAACAATGCCATCACGTACTTCGGAAACTTCGGACTCAAACAGTCTCTTGACCAGTTCCGGATGGGTTCTTGATACAAGAATCTTCGGTCCCTTGGAAGTAGCCTTTACTTCCAGGATATACACTTTGATACGTTCGGTCGGCTGGAATGTTTCGCCCTTGATCTGCTCGCTTTCGGTCAGAAGTGCATCTGCTTTTCCCAGATTAATGCTGACATTGCGTCCGACATAACGCTGAACAACACCTGTTACGACTTCTTTTTCCATGCTGAAATACTCATCGTAAATCACTTTTCGTTCTTCTTCACGAATCTTCTGTAAGATCACGTTCTTGGCATTCTGTGTTGCAATACGGCCAAATTCCTTGGATTTTACTTCTACCTGAACGATATCGCCCAATGTATATTTTCCATTGATCATCTGGGCATTCTGCAAAGAGATCTGCTCAATCGGATCTTCCACGGTCTCTACCACTGTTTTTTCCTGATAACAATGATATTCGCAGGTATCCGGATCAATCACAACTTTTACGTTGTCAGCCTTTCCAAAGTGATTTTTGCAGGCAGTTAAAAGGGAATTTTCAATTGCCTCCAGCAGCGTTTCTTTACTGATGTTTTTCTCCTTCTCCAGTATCGTTAACGCATCCAATAACTCATTATTCATGATTTTTATCCTCCATATATATTTATCGTGTTTTCCACATATGAGGTATCGCATAAGCGATATCTCCTGCGCAGTTTACCTCCGCAAAACGGGCTTTTCTATAAACTGCTCTATAAGTCATTGTCCTAAAAATCAATTGCCTGTCGGATCAGTGCAATATCTGTCTTTAAAAAGGTGGTCTCTTTGTCGTTCTCATCTGCAATCGTCACAGATGTATCATCATACGCTTTTAAAATTCCTGTGAATTCCTTACAGCGGTCGATCGCACGGTAGGTACGGATCTCAATTTCTTTGCCCATATTGCGGACATAATCTTTTTCTTTCTTTAAAGGTCTGCCAAGTCCCGGAGAACTTACCTCAAATGTATAGGAATCCGGAATAAAATCTTCACGGTCGAGCAGTTCATTCATCTCACGTGCCACCGCTTCACAATCGTTGATTGTAATGCCCCCTTCTTTGTCAATATACGCCCGCAGATAATACGTGCTGCCTTCCTTGACATATTCTACATCTACCAGTTCAAACTGCATACGCTCCAGAATCGGAAGAATCAGTTGTTCTGTCTTTGCCTCATAAGTACTTGCCTTTGACATATTACCACCTCTTTTCTTTGACATAAAACACATTTTCACAAAAATTTGAGAGAGGACATCTGCCCTCTCTCAACCTTAGTTTCTATGTTACTTTTGTTATCATATCACTCTTTTTCCCTGATTTCAAGGGATTTTGTGTATTTCTTTCATAAAACAAAAAGTTCTTACCCAATCAGGTAAGAACTTCAGCAGTCCGTACGGGAATCGAACCCGTGTTTCCGCCGTGAGAGGGCGGCGTCTTAACCGCTTGACCAACGAACCGTGTATTATACTACCATAGGCCAAGCCATGCGTCAAGTATTTTTTTAACATTATTTCCATATGGTCCGATCTTTGCAGACCATAACCAAACTTGTACTTTCTCTCACATATGTATATAATTTAGGAAAATCTACTTTAGGAGGATATCAGCAATGAAACTCATCTCATGGAATGTCAACGGACTGCGCGCTTGTGTACAAAAAGGATTTCTCGACTATTTTCGTGCCGCAGATGCCGATTTCTTCTGCATCCAGGAATCCAAGCTGCAGGAAGGACAGATCACACTCGATCTGCCGGATTATCACCAATACTGGAATTATGCCGAAAAAAAGGGCTACTCCGGCACTGCTATTTTTGCCAAAAAAGAACCACTTAACGTCACACGCGGCATCGGAACCGCCATCTGTGATACCGAAGGCCGGGTGATCACACTAGAATATGATACGTTCTATCTTGTCACCTGCTACACTCCAAACTCCCAGAATGAACTGGCACGACTTTCCTACCGTATGGAGTGGGAAGACGCTTTCCGTACCTATCTCCTGCAGCTTGACCGTAAAAAACCGGTCATTCTCTGCGGCGATTTAAATGTTGCACACACGGAGATCGATCTGAAAAATCCAAAGACCAACCGCAAAAATGCCGGTTTTTCCGATGAAGAACGGGAAAAAATGACCGAACTTTTAAGCGCCGGTTTTACGGATACCTTCCGTTATTTTTATCCGGATGCCGAGGGCATTTATTCCTGGTGGTCCTACCGCTTTAAAGCCCGCGAGAAAAACGCCGGATGGCGGATCGATTATTTCATCACTTCCAGGCGGCTCGATTCCAGTCTCACCGGAGCAGCTATCCATACCGATGTATTCGGTTCGGATCACTGTCCGGTAGAACTGACCATTGAATTGTAAAGAAGTTTATTTCGTAAAAATCCAGTGTTTTCACGGATGATTCCATGAAAACACTGGATTTTTCATTATGCGTACATCAATTTTCCTTTTGGCACTGGAATTTCCCGCCCAATAGCCTTTGCCGTCTCTATCCATTCGGAAATAACTGTTTCCACATTTTCCAAAGCCTCTGCCGCCGTTTCTCCATCATAAACTTTATTTCCGCGAGGATGCGCAGCTCGCGGAGCGTTATTTAATCATAGGAAGGAATTTCCTATGATTAAATAAAAAAAATGCTGTCATACGACAACATTTTTTCGGGTTGGGCTATTATATTTATAATAGTAACAGTCCGTACGGGAATCGAACCCGTGTTTCCGCCGTGAGAGGGCGGCGTCTTAACCGCTTGACCAACGAACCGTGTATTATACTATCATACACAATACTCTTTGTCAAATACTTTTTTCATATTTTTATCTTTATATTGCCAGAGTTAGAAGAACTTGCCTTCGACTTAGGCGATATCGTGCCATCCTTTATCGTTCTGGCCTCTTTCTTGTTATTTCTTTATTTTTGCAAGTGTCTTATAAAATGGCTTGAATATCTTGTTAAGTTGCGTTCCATTCTTTGGATATTGCTTTGTGATTTTAGCACTCATAGACTTCTTATCGCCTACTATGTTATTTGCTAGATACCCTGAAAACGATTCTGGAACATCAATATTAGCTGTATTCGTGTGAATCAAGATAAGTTCAATAAATTTCTTTAGTTTAGTATCTTTCTTCCATCGAACCGCAGGTGCTTCGAATTTCTCTTTTTTCAAAGCCTTGTAAATATTCTCACCATTTTTGTTGCCATAAAAGTGTACAAGCGCAAGATGGATATATGATGGTTCATTTTTCCAACACAGTTTATAATGGTATAGAGCTCATTTTTTATCTACACCACTTATCTTTTCTGTCACTTTTACTGATGAAGAGTTGACAACATTCTCTTCAACAGATACAGGCACTTTCTATAGGTTTGAGTTTGATATATTAGAGCGCGGTACTCTACTTCGGTACGTTTTCTATCAATTTCCTGCTCACGATTCTTAAATCTCTTGATGATATCAGTGATATCATTTTCAGACACAACAGCTCTCTTATCATCAAGACTGAAGCCATCAGCCTTCATATCATAGAACCACACATTATCCGTTCCACCATGCTCTGTTTTAGTAAATACCAGAATAGCGGTAGATACACCGGCATATGGTTTAAACACACCGGAAGGCATGGAAATAACAGCCTCCAATCTCTGATTTTCTACAATCTCTGTTCTGATATCCTTATGCGCTTTAGAAGATCCAAAAAGCACTCCATCCGGTACAATACAAGCACATCTTCCACCAATCTTTAAGATACGAAGGAACAAGGTAAGGAATAATAATTCTGTTTTCTTTGTCTTACATACCTTAAGCAAATCTCCGGAAACTGACTCTGCATCCAGACTTCCCTTAAAAGGTGGATTGGCAAGTACCAACGAATACTTGTCCTTATCCTGATTTTGATCAGACAGACTGTCTCTATATTCGATAGATATTTCCATCTATTATAATAATTCCTGTTCTATACTAAAGACATCTGGAAAAATCAGCTTTGCGCCCTTTCTCTGCAACACTAATACTTTCCCTGCCTTATCCTTCAATTCCTTTTCCAATCTACCATCAACACGAACTGGTATATTGGCAGCAGAGTCCAAATACTCATTTTTCATATATTTTTCTGTAATCGGACACATATTTTGAATCAAAAAAGCCTTCTCATGACCAAGTACTTCTCCAAAAACAATTGTATCGCACCTATTGTACTTTTGCATTTTCTTATTATAAATCCCCTTAAATTTAGAAACCTGTGACGAAAACGGAATCATCCAAAATAGCTGAGTATTACTATCCTGGAATGCGTAAAAACATGGTCTGTCATGCAACTGTCCATTTACTTTTCCTTATTCCGCATCAAATAAGGATCTGGAAAATCCTTAAAGTACTGATCATCAATATAATAAAAATGTCCTATTTCCATTTCTTCTCCTATCGTTAAAAAGAGGCCCCATCCTCTCGAATGGAACCTCAAAACATTTGAACTCGACCTTTTCTAAGTCGCATATCGAGTAGCGACAAACATTTGAACTCGACCTTGTTTGAGTTGCATATCGAGTAGCAACAAACATTTGCAGTAATCTCTTACTGTACTTAAAATATACATCCAAATGAGCCGCTTGTCAATGTCAAAATAAGTTCAAATCGCAGCTTATGGCTGCATTAATATTATATGTTCATATCCAATTAGATATTCATTTTACACGATACTGCTGAACATTTCAACGATTGCACACTATATAACGATAGCCCTTACATTCTAACGATTGCTACTACCGTTAAAATTTGTACTTCTACATCGGCTTGTTTGCATTCCCTCATTCGTAGTATTACCGTAGTCCCTTACTACTACACTTGCCACGATATACCCAAGTAATGCCCCCTAAAGCCTTGATTTTACTGACTTTCCATAGCCCTGCCGTGGCATACGAATAAAACACGAATTGATGTCATAATATACCTCCTGCTGACAAGAAATGCCCTGTTTTGCAAGGTTTCTTGGGTATTTTGTGAATTACTCTGAAAATGCAGAAGGATCTTTCATCCAATCGTAGAATCGTTTGCGAATTTTTTTCAATTCTTCTTTAGCACCAGGAATCTCTTCCAATTTTACCAAGTGCATAACTTTTATCCCCATTATCTCATAGGTAATCTTGTTTCGACATTCTAACCCGACGTTTCGGTTTCATATATGACCATATAAGAAAACAAAAAATCCAGTGCCTACAACAGCTTCCTAAGAATCTGTATAAACACTGGATTTATATCTCAGCAGTCCGTACGGGAATCGAACCCGTGTTTCCGCCGTGAGAGGGCGGCGTCTTAACCGCTTGACCAACGAACCATGCATTATAATAGCATACACCCCACGCTTCGTCAAGCATATTTTTCATATTTTTCAAAAATATTCAAACAAATTCGAAAATAAGACTTTTCCCTCTTTTTTAATTAATCCTCATAACCGTTTGGATTGTTCTTCTGCCATCTCCAGGAATCTGCGCACATTTCCTTAATTCCGTACTGCGCTTTCCAGCCAAGTTCACGTTCTGCCTTACCCGGGTCACAGTAACAGGTTGCAATATCGCCAGGACGGCGAGGCTTGATGCTGTATGGAATCTTAATGCCGTTTGCTTCCTCAAAATTCTTTACGATATCAAGCACGCTGTAGCCGTGTCCGGTACCAAGGTTGTAAATGCAAAGTCCGGCGTTCTCTTCGATCTTCTTTAATGCCTTTACATGTCCGTTTGCCAGATCAACAACGTGGATATAATCGCGCACACCGGTTCCATCCGGAGTATCATAATCATTTCCGAATACACCAAGTTCTTTTAACTTGCCAACTGCAACCTGTGTAATGTAAGGCATCAGGTTGTTCGGGATGCCGTTTGGATTCTCCCCCATGGTTCCGCTTGGATGTGCTCCGATTGGATTGAAGTAGCGAAGCAGGATCACATTCCACTCATTATCTGCCTTGTAGATATCTGATAAAATCTGCTCCAGCATGGACTTTGTCCATCCGTAAGGATTGGTACACTGTCCCTTCGGGCAGTTCTCGGTAATCGGAATTTCTGCCGGATCGCCGTATACGGTTGCAGATGAAGAGAAAATGATGTTCTTGCATCCGTTCTGACGCATAACATCAACCAGTGTTAAAGTTCCTGCAATGTTGTTATTGTAATACTCCCAAGGCTTTGCCACAGACTCTCCGACAGCCTTCAGTCCTGCAAAATGAATACAACTTTCAATCTTCTGCTCTGCAAAAATTTTATTTAAGATGTCACGATCAAGGATATCTCCTTTATAAAATGTAACTTTCTTTCCGGTCAGTGCCTCCACACGATCCAGTGACTTTTCTGAAGCGTTTGACAGATTATCCAGAACAACGACATCATATCCCGCATTCTGCAGTTCCACACAGGTATGACTTCCGATATAGCCTGCTCCACCAGTAACTAAAATTGCCATAATTCCACTCTCCCTTTCTGTGCTTTTGTTTTCTTCTGATACCCCTATTCTATCGCTCCCGGCTCTTAATGTACAGAACCAAATGTAGAAAAAACATGTAAAAATGTTGCATGTGCATAAAAAAACGTATAAACTCAATACTAGAATCGTGTAAGGAGCATTTCCAATGAATGATCAATATAAAAATTCCTACAAAGCAACTGCAAAAGAACTCGTTTCCCTGTCGGTCTATAATGTCGGATACCAACTATGCGATGCCGGCTATCAGTGGGGTCCCGGAATCCGCGACCACTACCTGATTCACTATGTGATCTCGGGAAAAGGCACATACGAAGTCAACAACGAAACCCATTTTCTTTCTGCCGAAGATGCCTTTCTTGTGTATCCGAATACGGAGATCATCTACCGTGCCGATGCAAAAACGCCATGGGAATATGCATGGGTCGGATTTACCGGAAGTGACGCTGCCACAATTCTGCAGGCAACCGATTTTTCCCGCAAACATCCATGTATTCATGCAGTTCCCAACGGCGAAGAAGTCAAACGTCAGCTTCTGCATATCTATGATGCCAGAGGAAACGGATTTGAACATGCCGTTGAAATGACCGGCCGGCTCTATACCACGCTGGCGCTCTTTCTAAAATCTTCCACCCAAAAAGAAACGCAGCTGACAGCCGCAACCTACGTCCAGAAAAGTATCGAATATATCAGCGCCAATTACTCCTACCCGATCACAGTGGAAGATATTGCCGCCTACGTCGGTTTAAGCCGCAGCCATCTGTTCCGTTCCTTTGAACTGGTGCTGCAGCAGTCCCCAAAAGAATACCTCACGGATTTTCGCATGAAACAGGCATGCTATCTGTTGGAACACTCAAATCTTTCGATCACCGCCATTGCAAATTCCGTCGGATTTGATAATGGGCTGTATTTTTCAAAAACCTTTCATAAGAAAAAAGGGGCCTCTCCCAAAGCTTATCGCATAAAAATAAGAGGGACAGAATAATTTTTGCCCCTCTTTTCTTCTAATGCCACGGAAACGTGAACATTCCATAAATATAAATAAATAAAATCCCTACAGGCACAAAATAACAGAACAGCGGTTTCATCCATGCCTTGATTTTTAAGCCTTTTCCCGCATTGGCCTCCTGTAGGAAATTGTTCCACCCCCATCCCCGGCGTGTACAGCAAAACAGCGCCAGTATCAGTGAGCCGAGCGGCATCGCATTGTTAGACACAATAAAATCCCACAAATCCAGCCATGCCGTGCCTTTTGCAAACGGCTGAAAACGAATCAGACTGTACCCCAGCGCCGTTGGCAATGCCACAAGAAACGTCCCAATCCCGCAGGCAATACATCCCACCGGACGTGACCAGCCCGTCAGTTCCCGGATCATGGCAAGCAGATTCTCACATACTCCAAGTACCGTTGACATGGCAGCAAACACCATGAACAGGAAAAACAGCGCACCCCACCAGCGTCCGCCCTGCATATGGTTAAACACACTCGCCATCGTATCAAACAAAAGGCTTGGTCCCGCAGTCACTTCAAGATTATAGGTATCGCAGGCAGGAAACATAATCATGCCTGCAACAACTGCTACAAACGTATCTAAAACAATGATATTTACGGATTCTCCCAAAAGGGAACGCTCTTTCCCGATGTAGCTTCCAAAGATCGCCATGCCACCCATACCGACCGACAACGTGAAAAACGCCTGATTCATTGCTTTTACAATCATTGTACCTGATATTTTGGAAAGGTCCGGAATCAGATAAAAAGCCAGCCCATCCTTTGCGCCGGAAAGCGTAAAACTGTGGATCGCCAACACCAGCATCAGCACCAGAAGCGCCGACATCATATATTTGGTAATGCGTTCAAGGCCTCCCTGCAGCCGGAAACTCAAAATCACAAATGTAATCACAACCGTGATCAACAGGTAACCAACATTTACGGATGGTGTTGTGATCATTTTTTCAAATCCCAAATCCGCATTCTGACCGGTAAGAAACTTCACAAAATAATAAATAATCCAGCCTGCAACAACGGAATAAAACGCGATCAGTGCAATATTTCCAATCAGACACACAATCCCCGGAATTTTCCATTTGCGTTTTCCGGAAAGTTTCTCATACATATACAAGGGACTTGTCTGTGCCGCACGTCCTACGGAAAGTTCCATCACCATTGCCGGAAGCCCTAAAATGAGCAGACAGATCACATAGACAAGCATGAAACTGCCACCGCCGTTTTGTCCGCACATCCAGGGAAACTTCCATACATTTCCGCATCCGATTGCACATCCTGCCGAGAGCATAATAAACCCAAGTCTGCTTCCGAGCTGTTCTCTTTTTTCCATTGTTTCCAATACCTTTCCCCGTATATTTTTCAAAAAAACTCCGGACAAACAACTTGTCCGGAGTTTTCTACCCAACATTTTTCCGATGACTAAGCTAATGCTTTCTTTGCAACTTCTGCAAGCTTTGCAAAACCTGCTGCATCTGTAACAGCCATGTCAGCTAATACCTTACGGTTTAAATCAGCTCCAGCTACCTTTAATCCGTGCATGAACTGGCTGTAAGAAAGTCCATTCATACGAGCTGCTGCGTTGATACGAGCAATCCATAACTGACGGAACTGTCTCTTTCTCTCTTTACGTCCAGAATAAGAACTTGTTAAGGCTCTCATTACGGACTGCTTAGCTACACGATACTGCTTGGAACGAGCTCCTCTGTATCCCTTTGCTAACTTTAAAGTTCTGTTATGTCTTTTCTTAGCGCCTAATCCGCCTTTAACTCTTGCCATTTCCTATATCCTCCTTAACAAATCTTAGATGTATGGTAAAATCTTCTTCATGTTCTTGATGTTTGTCTGATCCATCATTGCTGCTTTTCTGAGATTTCTCTTATTCTTTGTTGTTTTCTTTGTTAAGATATGTCTTCTGTAAGCCTTGTTTCTCTTTAACTTTCCGGTTCCGGTTGCTTTGAAACGCTTTGCTGCTGCTCTGTTTGTCTTAATTTTTGGCATTGTGTATTCCTCCTTAATAAATGTTATCTCTTCTCTGCCAACACCATACCGATGCTTCTTCCCTCGATCTTCGGTGCTTTTTCCACTACTGCGATATCGGAAAGCTGCTCAGCAAGATCATCTAAGATGTGCTTACTGCTGTTCATATGTGCCATCTCGCGACCACGGAAACGAAGTGTGATCTTGACTTTATTGCCTTTTGCGAGGAACTTCTTTGCAGCGTTCATCTTGGTGTTCAAATCATTGGTGTCAATGTTTGGTGACAGGCGAATTTCTTTTAATTCCACTGTCTTCTGCTTCTTCTTTGCATCCTTTTCCTTACGTGCAAGATCATAACGATACTTACCGTAATCAATTACCTTGCATACAGGCGGCTTTGCATTCGGAGCAATCTTGACAAGGTCAAGACCGGCTTCATCTGCAATTTTCTGTGCCTCTCTGGATGAGACAACACCAATCTGCTCGCCATCCGGTCCGATCAGACGAACCTCTCTGTCTCTGATCTGTTCGTTAATCATTAATTCGCTAATGGTTTTGTACCTCCAATAAAAAATAGTGGATAGGCAGACTATCCACTATTACATCTAACATTCATATAACATGCTAAAAGTATGAACACTAAGTCGCCCGATTGCGCTTAGGTGAGAGTGGATACTCTACTTGTTTCTTAACAACCATTTGACTATACCACCTGATTACGGTATTGTCAACTGTTTTCTGTAAATTTATTCCGCCGGTTCTGCCGGAATAAACAGCCGTTGGTTGTTTCCCGGATTCTGATCCGGCACTGCTGCTTTTGCCTCCGCACAAAACTGCTCCTGTGAGTTTATCAGAACCTTGCCCCGCTTGTCAAGTTTTTCATACGTACCATCCGGCTGCATCACACGCGCTTTCACATTATCTTCCAGTTCCACATGCAGAATATGCAGTGCTTTTTCTTTGAGTTCCTCCTCAATCACCGGGAAAACAATCTCTACACGCCGGTCAAGATTTCGCGGCATCCAGTCCGCACTTCCCATAAATACTTCCGGATTGCCGTCATTATAAAAATAAAAAATACGGCTGTGCTCCAGGAAATTTCCCACAATGGAACGCACGGAAATATTTTCACTCACTCCCGGAATCCCGACGCGCAGACAGCAGATTCCGCGCACGATCAGATCAATCTTTACACCGCTTGCAGATGCCTCATACAGCGCCGCAATAATGCCTGGATCACAGAGGGAATTCATCTTTGCCACGATACGGGCTTCTCTACCCTGCCGTGCATTTTTCGTTTCCCTGCCGATCAGGCGCAAAAATTTATCCCGCAGCCAGTATGGTGCCAGCACCAGCTCATTCCATGCCAGCGGTTCGGAATATCCGGATAACATATTAAACACCGCTGTGGCATCCTCCCCGATTGACTCTTTGCAGGTAAAGATTCCACAGTCCGTATATAATTTTGCCGTCGAATCGTTATAATTTCCGGTTCCCAGATGAACATAGCGGCGGATTCCATCCTCCTCCCGGCGGACCACCAGTGCGATCTTGCTGTGTGTTTTAAGACCAACGAGACCATAGATCACATGACAGCCTGCCTGTTCCAGTTTTTTCGCCCATACAATGTTGTGCTCCTCATCGAAACGGGCTTTCAGCTCAACCAGAACCGACACCTGCTTGCCGTTTTCCGCTGCCTGTGCCAGACTGCTGATAATCGGGGAATTTCCGCTGACTCGATACAGTGTCTGTTTAATCGCCAGGACATCCGGATCTTTGGATGCCTGCCGGATGAAATCCACAACCGGATCAAAGGTTTCGTATGGATGATGCAGAAAAATATCCCCTTTGCGGATTGCGGCAAAAATGTCACTTCCCGGTGTAATTTCCGGCACCTGCTGCGGCGTATACGGTTTATAGCGGAGATGGTCATATCCGTCAATCCCATACATTTTCATTAAAAAAGTCAGATCAATCGGTCCTGCAATCTGAAAAATATCCTCTTCCGATACTTTCAGCTCCGTCTTTAAAAATTTCAGAAGTTTTTTGTCTACCTTCTCTTCAATTTCCAGACGGATAACTTCTCCCCACTGACGCATCTTTAATTTGTTTTCAATCTCTTTCAGCAAATCTGATGCCTCATCCTCATCAATTGTCAGATCTGCGTTTCGCATGATCCGGTACGGATATGCACACAATACCTTGTAATTGGAAAACAATATGCCGATGTTGCGTTCTATGATCTGCTCAAGCAGAATGAAAGACTTCGTTTCCCCTTCGCTTGGAATCTGTACCAGACGCGGCAGAACACTTGGCACCTGCACCGTTGCAAACACGGTCTCATCCTCCGTTTTCTTTCCGGTCAGAAGTGCTGCAATATTCAGTGTTTTATTGCGGATCAGCGGGAACGGACGCGATGCATCCACCGCCATCGGGGTGAGTACCGGATATACATTTTCCATAAAATAGCGATCCACAAAACGCGCCTGTTCCTCATTCAGATCCTCATGTGCATCCAGAAGATATATTCCTTCTTTGCGCAGAAGCGGCATCAGGGAACGGCTGAATGTACTGTACTGGATATTGACCAGTTCCCGCGCCTGTTTATTGATGGCGGAAAGCTGCTCCGTTGCGGTCATTCCGGCGATATCACGCTTTTTATATTTTGCATGTACCATATCCTTTAAGGATGCCACCCTTACCATAAAAAATTCATCCAGATTGGAAGAAGTAATACTGACAAATTTCAACCGCTCCAAAAGCGGAATGGATTTATCTCTTGCTTCACTTAATACACGCTGGTCAAACTTAATCCAGCTGAGCTCACGGTTTTCATAATATGCCGGATCTTTAAAATCTATTTTTGTGTCCATAAAAGCCCTCCGATCTAATAGTTATAAATACGCTTTTCTTTTAAAACAGGTTTCATGCTGTATACATTTTCAAAATAAGAGGTCTTTGCGTCAAACAATGCCTGTTCCAGTGCAATATCCTCAAATGCCTCGACCGTAATCACGAGTTTTCTCTCCCTTACCGCGATCCGGATATTTTTAAACTTCTGTTTATGACTCTGATCCAGCGCATTTGCCACACGAAGAATTGCCGAAAGTTTTGCCACGCAAAGATACTCTTCCTGACTCAGCACATCGGCGACTTCCTCATACGGGTCCAGAGGAAGGGTATTGTAACGCACGATCTGTGCAACAATCTCCCGCTCCTGATGGGTCAGACCGATAATCTCTGAGGACATGATAATATGATACGTACTCTCCGACGCTTCCGCAAAGCTGACATACTTTCCACAGTCATGCAGGATTGTAGCCACCTGAAGCAGCAGACGCGCTCGCTTTCCAAGTCCGTGTTCCTGTTTCATCGCATCAAAAATCTTAATGGATAGCTTGGAAAGTGTCTGAATGTGTGGAGAAAAACTGTGGTAATGCTCCGATAAAAATGTGGCCGCCGAAATGACATCCGCATCAAAATCATGTGTCGATGCCAGCAGTTTATTGTGCTGTGCATAATCAAATGCCATACCATCCTGAATATTTGCGCCCGGAACCCATACCTCTTTCGGATTCACATTCTGTGCCATCATTTTATACAGCACAAGTGCCGGAATAATTAACGGTTCCCTCTCATCCGAAAGATTCAGTTCCGCTGTAATTTCCTCCAGTGTTTTTTTGAGCAGTTTATCGATAAATTTAGAGAATTTATCCAGCTTTACCTGCCGGCTTTTTCCGCCTTTTTCCTCAATCTTTTTGACCAGGCCGTCGGCATAGTCACTGATCAGGATCAGATAATCCACCGGCGTATTCATATACATGGCACGGAATCCCTCGAGTTTTTTATTGACATATTCCTCAATCTGGTTTTCATACATTTTCAGGGAATATCCGCGGTCTCCAAGCAGATTCCGCAAGCGCATGATGCCCGCTTCCATGTGCTGTGTCGTGATCATCTTTCCGTTGCGGAATAACGTAATCTGTACGCTCGCTCCGCCGACATCCACGACTGCTGCACTCGTCTTTATCATCTCCTCAAACACCGGACTGCCAGCCACCGCTTTATAACTGATAAAACGGTGTTCCGAATTGCTTAACACCTTTACCCGGAATCCGGTTCTAAGATAAATCTGGTCAAGGACAAATATCTCATTTGTGGTATCCCGGAGTGCGGCTGCGGCACAGACTTCATAACTGTCTACCTTGTAGCTTTCCATGATCTCTTTAAACTGCGCCAGTGTTTCACAGAGTTCTTCCACCTGCTCATATCCGATTGTCCCGGTGCCGTAAGCACCTTTCCCCAGTTCCTGCCGGGACCGGATGTGATCCACCTCATGAAACTTTTTTCTGTTTGTAAACTCAAATACCTTCAGGCTCACATCGTATGTGCCAATATAAATTGCTGCAAATGTGTGAATTGCCATTCGCCCACCTTCTTTCACCAATTCTGACTAATACGTACCAAGAATCCGGAATGCAATTGTTTCCTCCCGAAGTCCGCGCAGCGCATTCTGCACTGCATGATCCTCAAATCTTCCCTCAAAATCAACAAAGAAACGATATTCCCAGTTTTTATTCTGTAACGGACGTGACTGGATATTTGTCATATTCAGTCCATTATAAATAAAATGCGACAGTGCATGATATAAAGCACCGCTTTCGTGATTGATCTCAAAACAGATGCTGATCCGGTCTGCCTGATCGGTATATACTTTTTTCCCTGTCACAACAATAAACCGGGTCGAATTATTTTTATTATTCTGAATGGAATTGCGTAATACTTTCAACCCATAAATCTGGGCATTTTTTGCACTGGCAATCGCCGCCTGGGAAATCTCCCCATCCTCTTTGACCTTCTTGGCTGCAACGGCATTATTGCTGACACTGAATTTTTCCCAGTCCGCATGACTGTCCAGAAATTCACTGCACTGCATCAGTGACTGTTTGTGCGAATACACGGTACGGATATCTCTCTCATCCGCATCTTCCAGTCCTAAAAGTGCATGATCAATACGGATGATCTGCTCCCCGACAATATAATTATCATATTCCACCAGAAGATCATAATTTTCCGAGACAATTCCTGCCGAAGAATTCTCGATCGGGAGTACCGCATAATCCGCTTCCCCGTTCTTAATGGCCTCCATGGCATCTTTCCAGCTCTCCACATGGAAATTATTGCAGTTTTCTCCAAAAAACTGTTCCATGGCAAGCTGGCTGTAGGCACCTTCGAGTCCCTGAAAAACAATCCTTGCATTGGAATAATCCAGCGTGTGAATCGGCTCAAACTCCTGCGGAGGCATAATTCCATGCTCCGTCAGCAGTTTATACTGTTTCTTACGGCTCATCGCCATGATCTGCTCAAAAAGTTCACGGATTCCGTGTCTGGTAAAATCACTTTCCGCTTTTTTCTGCAGCGTTGCCAGCTTGGATTCCTCCCTCTCTTTGTCAAAAACCTGCTTGCCGGTGTTTATTTTGTATTCAGCCACATCCGAGGTCAGTTTCATTCGTTCCTCATAGAGTTTTACGATCTGTTCGTCAATTTTATCAATATCTTTTCGGATATCTAGTAAATCTTTCATATAGCGCTCCTTCATGATTTATGATAAAATTTTATAACACAAAGGTATAAAAGGCAAGATACAACTTACCAAGGAGGACTCGATATTATGAAAAAACGTTTGCCCATAATTATAATTGCTGTTCTGGTCGTAGTATTTGCAGGACTGGGCTTTTACAGCCATCAGAAAAGTAAGATCAAATACAACACAAGCTATGTCAACGGAAATACTGCCGGAAACCTTTACAATGCCGGCTTGTTTTGTGAGAAAAACGGAACCGTTTATTTTGCCAATCCGGATGACGATTACCGGCTGTATTCCATGGATACAAACGGCAATCATCTGAAAAAACTCAGTTATGACCGTGTCATGTATATCAACGCCGATGACCATTATGTATACTATGTACGCAATAATGAAAATAATGGAACCGGATTTGATTTCTTCTCCTACGCAAGAAACAGTCTGTGCAGAATTGACCAGAATGGAGAAAACACTAAAATTTTAGACAAAGATCCCTGCCTGTATGCCTCGCTTGTCGGAAACTACATTTATTATCTGCACTATGATGACAAGGATGCTACAACGCTTTACAAGATCGGAATCGATGGCGAAGGACGCAAAAAAGTATATTCGCCTTACATTTTTACATGCAGCACGCTGGGTCAGTATATTTATACCAGCGGAACGGAAAGTGATGGCGCCATCTATCAGCTGGATACCGCCAGTGACAGCTTAAGCAAAGTCTACGAATGTAATTCTTTTAAACCGATCGTAACCAGTGACGACAATGTTTATTATATGGATGTGGATCAGAACAACGCCCTGGTACATACCAATATGAAATCCGGTCATCCGGTTACACTTACCAAGGACAGTCTGGATCTCTACAATGTATACGGAAGCAGTATTTTTTATCAGCGCTATTCCGAAGACCATCCGGCCCTTTGTATGATCAAAAATGACGGCAGTGGATATCAGGAACTGGCACAGGGCAATTACTCCAATATCAACGTCACTTCCAGTTACATCTATTTTACCGATTTTAAGACAAAAGAAATGTTCTGTACACCGACCGATCATCCGGGAACACTCACCGCTTTCCATCCCGGCGTTATCAAAAAATAAATGTATAAGACTGTAAAAGAGGAGGAACCCAAACATGCGGTTCCTCCTCTTTTGTTTTTCAAAACTTCCATAACATTACGCGCCAAAATCAAACAGGGAAAGCTGATTGGATTCCGGCATATCGCCAAACAATCCCAGATCACTCATCAGTTCTATTGTTGTCTTTGATACTTTTGTCCGTTCCCTAAAATCATCCTTGGAAAGAAAAATTCCGTCTTTTGCCGCTTCTGCAATCGCAACTGCCGCATTATCGCCAAGTCCGTCAATCGTATTGAGCGCCGGCAGCAGTTTTCCATCCACAATCTGAAAATGATGCGGTTCTGACTTATAGATATCCAGCGGAAGAAATTCAAATCCTCTGGCATACATTTCCTGTACCAGACGCATATCTTTGTAGGTATCCTGCTCTTTTTTGGAGAGCTCGTCCTTGCGCTTTTCGTACTCATGCATATATCCTTCCAGTTTTTCTTTTCCCTGACACATCAGCTCATAACTGAAAGCGGTCGCACGGATAGAAAAATATGCTGCATAGTAAGCCAGCGGATAAAACACTTTACAGTAAGCAATGCGCCATGCCATCATAACATACGCGGCTGCATGGGCTTTCGGGAACATGTACTTAATCTTCTCACAGGACCAGATATACCAGTCCGGTACATTGTGATCGATCATATCCTGCTTCCATTCCGGCCATTTGTCACATTTTCCTTTTGCCACAATTCCCTTCCGGACATTCTCCATAATCTTAAACGATTCCTCGGAATCCAGTCCCATACTGATCAGATAGATCATGATATCATCCCTTGTACAGATGGCGGTAGAAATCGTTGCCTTCTTTTCCTGAATCAGTGTCTGTGCATTGCCAAGCCATACGTCCGTACCATGGGACAGCCCTGCAATACGCACCAGATCCG
>ERZ773143.1347-NODE-1347-length-22124-cov-4.206806_pt1 | contig 22124 bp, 12 predicted proteins | sample MGYA00580852_ERZ773143 | MGnify/ENA primary metagenome ERZ773143 (study PRJEB29015, sample SAMEA2737853) | human gut metagenome | biome: human gut; feature: human-associated habitat; material: faeces | place: China | collected 2012 ... | reverse complement strand
AAAATAGATTTGGTGCATTATATAATGCATTCCAATATGGAACACCTCCACATGCAGGTGCAGCACCTGGCGTAGACAGAATGGTAATGCTTATTGAAGATTCTCAAAATATTAGAGAAGTTATTGCTTTCCCTAAAAATAAGAGAGCAAGAGATTTACTTATGAGAGCACCTTCAGTTGTTTCTGAACAACAATTAAAAGATGTTCATATTGAAGTGAAAAAATGATACAATATTAAAAGGTAGTACAAATAGTTGTATTGCCTTTTTTGTGTTTTATCTATGTATGAAAATGAATGCATAGATGTTACTTATAAGAAACAGATTCAAACCCCTGATAGTATAATAATTGCCAGAAGAGGAAAGGGCACAGTTAGTATATATTATATTCTTCTAGGAAATAAGGAAGGAATTCAGGTAAAAAAATTCACATATAGTTATTTGAATGAACTGTATGCTAGTGATTTACCGGCCGAGGTTATAGAACATGTAAAAAATATGTTCTAAGTTATTTGCTAAAAATCTCAAATTAATTTTTTTAAAAGTCCAGTTTTTTGCTGGACTTTTATTATAAGTATTGTTATAATAAAAAAGAAGGATAAATAAAGAAAGGAAGAAAAAAAAATGGAATATAGATATGAACCAGAAGGTGTATGTTCACAAGAAATGATAATAGAAGTAGATGGAGATACAATAAAAAAGGTAACAATACAAGGTGGATGTGCAGGAAACACAGTTGGAGTTTCAAGATTAATAGAAGGAATGAAAATTCAAGAAGCAATAAAAAGACTAAAAGGAATACAATGTGGATATAAAGGAACATCATGCCCTGATCAATTAGCAATAGCATTAGAAAAAATAGTAGAAAGTAAAAAATAAAAATTTACAAATTACATTCAATAATATGATTATTTGTGGAGCATTAAATTATAATAATAAAATATTTTGAAATCAATATAAAATAAAAGGGGAAAACAAATGAAAAGTAAAAAAATAAAAAGCATGATAATAGCAATATTTTTTATAATAATTACAACAATAACATCACACAGTTTTGCAGATGTAGGAAGTTTTGAATCATATGATAGTGGAAGTTCATGGAGCAGTAGTAGTAGCGATTATGGAAGTTCATCTTGGAGCAGTAGTGATTATGATAGTCCATCATGGAGTAGTAGTGATTATGGAAGTTCAAGAAGTAGCTCAAATTATGGAAAAGGAAGTTCTTTTGGAGATTTTCTAGGTGAAATGATTACATTTGCAATATTAATAGCAATTTTGATTTATATTGCTAAAAAAAGCAAAAGAAACCCACCATATATGAGTAAACAACAAGGTATAAATACTCCAAATGTAACATTCTATGAAAATGAAGAAGATATAGCAAATAAAATAAAAGCAATAGATGCAAACTTTAACAGAGAAGAATTTTTAGCATGGTCAAAAGATGTATTTGTAAAATTACAAATGGCGTGGACAAAACGTGATTGGGAAGAAATAAGATTATACGAAACAAATGAATTATTTGAACAACACAAAACACAATTACAAGGATATATAAACAACGGAACAATAAATGTGATGGATAGAATTTGTGTAAATTATGCAAAACTAAACAAATTTTATCAAACATCAGATAAAGATATACTAAAAATTGCATTAAATTCATCGATGGTGGACTATATTAAAGATGAAAAAACAGGAAATGTTTTAAAGGGAAATACAGAAACGAGACTAACACATACATATATATTAACATTTGTTAGAAAAAGAGGTGTGCTAACACAAGCAGGAGGACCAAAAGTAGCATCTGCAAATTGTCCAAATTGCGGGGCACCAACAAAAGTAGCGTTAGCGGGAAAATGTGAATATTGTGGAAGTCTAATAAAAATAGAAGACCATGGATGGGTATTGTCTAATTTAGAAAGAATGTAGTAGGAGGAAAAAGATATGGGATTAATTAAATCAGCAGCAAGTGCTATAGGAAGCACAATGCATGACCAATGGAAAGAGGCAATAAGATGTGAAGATCTTGGAAATGAAATATTAATGATGAAAAAAACAACACCAACAGGAGTTATAACAAATAAAAGTACTATAATAGTTGCACCAGGACAATGTGCAATTATATATGATAATGGTAAAGTAATAGATGCAACTGCAGAGGAAGGAATATATGAATTTGACTCTTCTTCATCACCATCATTTTTTGCGGGACAATTTGGAGACGTTTTCAAAGAAATGTGGCAAAGATTTACATATGATGGAGCAACATCAAAACAACAAGCAGTATTTTTCTTTAACATTAAGGAAATTATGGATAATAAATTTGGAACACCTGCACCAATACCATTCCAAGATTGGTCACATGCAATTCCAAACCAAATGACAGGAGAAAAAATACCATTAAGAGTAGAAATAAAATGTTTTGGAAAATATACATTTAAAATATCAAACCCTGCATTATTTATGAGTGAAATTGCTGGAGTTGCGGATGTATATAAAAAAGAAGATGTTGTTGAACAAATTAGAACAGAAGTTATGGCAGTATTCCAAAATGTAACGAATGAATTAGGAAATTCAAAATATAAAGTACCAGTACTTGAAATGCCAAGTTACACAGATGAAATAAAGCAAATGATGGATGTTGCTGTATATGATGAAAATACAAAAAGACGTGGACTAACAATTACAGGATTTTCTGTAGAATCTGTTACTTTAACAGAAGAAAGTGAAAAGAAAATAGATGAATACGAATTAAGTGCAAATTCTTATATGCAACAGGGAAGACTTGTTGGAGCATATGCAGATGCAACACAAAAAGCAGCAGAGAATGCAAATGGTGCAGCAAATGGATTTATGGGAATAGGCATGATGAATATGGCATCAGGAAATGTTGTAGGTGGAGCCACAACAGGGCCTTGGGCAAATAATCCTCAACCGGTAACACAACAAAATCAACAAAATCAACAAAATCCGACTCAACCAACAACTGCTCAAGCACAAGTAAATGGTAAAACAGAAGAAAAATGGGTATGTGAATGTGGAGTAGAAAATCCAGGAAAATTTAAATTTTGTGGAGCTTGTGGAAAGAAAAGACCAGAAAATAATTAAATGATATAAAAATAGCAGAATCAAGATTTTGTGGTAATTTGTACTGCAAAAAAAATCTTGATTCTGTTTTTTAAGCCGATAAAATGAAGTCTTTATTGGCTAGTAAAAGTGCTTTTATCATTTCAATTTGCTTTTTAGAAAGATGTGTGTCATTATCAAGTGAATATAAGTTTTTCATTAATAAAGCAATATCTAAATCTTGGTTTTTTGTTAAATTTTCTGAATCAACATTTTCAGAGATTCCAAGTAAATAATCTAGAGATACATTAAAAATGGCTGCTATTTTAGAAGCGACATCGATTCTTGGTACTCGTTCGCCATTAATATATCTACAAATTGTTACATTTGTAGTACCAATTTTTTCTGCTAATTGAGTTTGAGTCATATTGCTTTCATCAAGTAAGACAGTTAACCTATAACTAAATTTTTCTGCATCAAATTTCATAGAATACCTCCATACCAACTATTATAGAACTATAACCAATAAGTTACATGGATAATTACCTAAAATATAAAAATAATAATTACATTAACCAAATGGTAATAAAAGTAAACAATAACAAAGATAAAAACAAAAAACAACAAACTAAAACTGATTATTAATAAAATCATAAAAATTTCTGAATTCATATCCTTCAGATTTTAAATAAGAAATAGACTCTTTAAGTATATTATAAGTTTTATTTACATCTGCAGTATCATGCATCAAAATAATTAAAGTACCTTTATTTTTAGAAGTGTTTTTTAAATTATTTATTAATTGATAATCAGAATATTTTCTTTCAGAATCTTTATTTAAACAATTCCAATCAACATAAACATAATTTAGACTAGACAAAACCTTAAGAGCTTCTTTTTTTTGACTGGTATATATATGTGACATATAACCATTTGGAAATCTAAAAATATGTGAGCAATAATTGTCAATACCAAGTGCTGTAGCAATTTCTGCATCTGTTGAAGTGATTTCGTTTTTAAATGACTCCATATTTCTATATAAAATTTTATTATTATGATTATATCCGTGGTTTGCAATATAGTGACCTTCTTCATACTCACGTTTTACTAATTCGGGATTTTCTTTAACATGTTTTCCAACAACAAAAAAAGTTGCTTTAACATTTTCTTCTTTTAGAACATCTAAAATTTTTGCAGTTGCCTTAGTTGTTGGACCGTCATCAAAAGTTAAATATGCCCTTTTTTCATCAGATTTTTCTATGTCGTTTAAAGAAATTGTTACATCAATATTAAAAAAAGAATTTTTGGCAAATTCTATTGCGTAAGATGGGGAAATATGTATAAAAAATATGAAAATGGAAATTAACAATAAGAAAAATAAAACGATTCCACAATATAAATGCTTTCTATTTTTTATGAATAAAACTTTCATACTTACCTCCATAATAATATATATGAAGGAAACAAAAAAATAACACATAAAATAATAAATTATGTGTTATTAAATATTATAAATTTAATTTATGGACATTGCTTGTTCTTTAGTTATATAACCATATTCAAGCATAGTTTTTAAAACATGATATTGACGTTTTTTTGCTAAAGTAGGATTTACTGTTGGAGCATATACAGATGGTGCATTTGGAACGCCTGCAAGCATTGAGGCTTCATCTAGGTTTAAATCTTTAGGAGCTTTTTTATAATAGCCATAACTTGCATCATAAATTCCATAATAACCATCACCAAAATATGCTGTATTTACATATATTTCAAAGATTTCTTTTTTGCTATAATTTTTTTCTATATCATATGCGGCAAAAATCTCACCAATTTTTCTTAACCAGGATTTATCTTGAGAAAATACGATATTTTTTGCAACTTGTTGTGTTATTGTACTTCCACCTTCTTGTAGTTCTTTGTTTTTCACATTTGTGAATAGGGCTCGTCCTATGGCAATGAAGTCTACAGGTCCATGGTCGTAGAATCTGTGGTCCTCGACACTAATTACAGCGTTTCTATAATCTGCGGACATATCTTCAAATTTGACAAAGTTTTCTTTTCCTGTAATCTCGTCAATTCTTGTTATTAACGGTTTTTCTTTTAGTGCTTGGTTATAATATAATTTGCCGATTCCTAGAATTGCTAAGGAGAAAATTATTACTAATGATATTATTGTGAATAATAGTTTTTTTATAAATTTCATATAAAACACCATCCTTTGTATTTGCAACTACATTATATATAAAAAATGAAAGGATGTCAAAAAAATCTTGTAAAATAAAAATTATTGTGATAGAATACGAAACAATAAAATGGAGCAAAGAAGCACTAATAATAAAAAATACAGACGAAAAAACAATACAAGAAATGGAAATATACAAAAACGGAAAAATCTATTTACAAAGTCTATCATCAATGTTACCACCAATAATACTCGAACCAAAAGAAGGAACAGACATATTAGACATGGCAGCAGCACCAGGAGGAAAGACAACGCAAATAGCCGCACTTACAAATAACAAAGCACACATAACTGCATGTGAAAAAAACAAAATAAGAGCAGAAAGATTAAAATATAATGTAGACAAACAAGGAGCAACATGTGTGTTTATAATGCCAAAAGACTCAAGATTTATAGACGACTTTTTATCATTTGACCAAATTTTGTTAGATGCTCCATGTAGCGGAAGCGGAACATTAGACTACAATGATGCAAACATAGAAAAATATTTTACAGAACAGTTAATAGAAAGGTCATCAAAGACACAAAAAACATTATTAAGCAAAGCAATAAAATTACTAAAACCAGGACACGAAATGGTATATTCAACATGCTCGATATTAGATTGCGAAAACGAAGATGTTGTGTCATCAGTTATAAAAAACGGAAACATAGAAATTGTTCCTATAAACTTTGAAGGAATGGAAAAATTACCAATGCTTCCAACAAAAATTTCTGGAACTCTATGTGTAAAACCGACAGAATTATATGAGGGATTCTTTGTTGCAAAAATAAAAAGATTATAGTATTATCAAAATCAAAAAACACTACGGAAAAAACGCAAAAAAGCAAAAATATTACAAAAAATGCCAAAATGTAATATTAATATAAAAAAAAAATAATAAAAGGAAAAAATAGGCAGAAAACGCAAAAATCCGTAAACAAAAATAAAAAAAACACAAAAACAAGTGCAGTTGACACTTGTTTTTTTATATTTATAATATTAAGAAAGAACGCGAAGAAAAGCAAGCAAAACAAACAAGAACAACAAAGCAAACAACATAATAAAAAAACAAATAAACAAAACAAGAAAAATAAAAGAAATGGAGGAGGAAAATTGTGAAAACAAAACAAAAAGAAACAACAAAAATAATAACAACAATAATAATAGCAACAATAATAATATTAAACACAATATATACACAAGCAGCCTCTATTTCAGTAACACCAACAGAAAACCAATACTTAGAACTAAGAGCAACAACAATAAACACAATGGACAACCAAGACAAACAAATAATATTCGAACTCTGGGGGCATGACATAGAATTCAAAGGATTCGACGTCAGATTCACATACGACACAAGCCAATACACCCCATCAAATATAGAAACAAATGCAGAAACAGAAGACGAAACAGAATTCTTCAAATTTGAAAACGAATTCACAGACTCATTAGAACTATTCACAATACCATATGATGGACAAGAAAAAGGCGGAATGAGAGCAATAATCTCATTTAATCCGCCAGTAACAGAAACAGAACACATAAAAAACAAAGAAAATGTAGGAATGATAGTAGACACAGGTGGAGACGTATTAATAGGAAAAATGAGTTTCAAAATGAACACAAATAAATTTGATATAAGCAGTTTCAAACTAGAAACATCAAACAATAATAGTCCAAAAACAGGAATAAAAATAAATGTAGACGGAGGAAAAACATACTACGAAGACCAAACATCATTCAGATTCACAGACAAAACAGAATCAAAAAACGCAGACCTAAGCAACATCATATTAAGTAAAGAACAACAAGCAACAGAAGGAGAACAAGAAACTACGCATAAAGAATACGAATACACACCAAAATTTGACAAAAACACACAAGACTATGAACTAAGCCTATTAGAATACATGGACAGCATAGACTTAATAGCAATAAAAAGTGACGAAAAATCAACACTAAAACTAAAAATAGCAAAAAGAGACGAAAAAGGAAATGCAATAAAAGACGAAAACGGAAATATAACATATGAAGAAAAAGACATAACAAGCGGAGAAAAAAATGAAATCACACTAAACAAAATAGGCGAAGAAGACACACAAATAACAATAGAAGTTACAGCAGAAGACACAAGAGTCAAAAAAGAATACCATATAACAATAAAAAAACCATATGGAACAATAAAAGGGAACATAAAAACACTGCCAACAGAATCAACGGGAATATATAAAGCAACAATAAGAATATATAAATCAGAAGACGTAAGCAAAATAATAGACTGGGGAACAGTAGAAAACGGAAAAACAGACACAATACACGAACAATTACTAGAATTAGGATCAAAAGACGAAGATACAAAAGATGATGGAACATATGAAATATATGTAATACCAGGAAAATATGATATCTTACTGGATAAAGCAGGATATCTAGACCATATATACACAAAAAGAACGGTTGACAAAGATAAAACAATAGATTTAGGAGAGAAAGAACTAAAAGCAGGAGACATAAACAAAGATCGGAGTAATACAAATACTTGACTTATCATCACTTATGAATGTATATGGAAAAGATTCAACCAGCCAAGAATATGACCAGAAATACGATTTTAATGACGACAAAGAAATACAAATATTAGATATGTCAACGCTAATGTCAAATTACTCAGAATCAAGAGAAATAGAATAAAAGGAAAGGAAAATAAAAATGGAAAAATTAAAAGAGAAAAACAAATTCTTTACAAAAACCAAAATATGTGCACTAATGCTTTTAGTAGCAATAATAACAAATATGTTCTCACCATATAGCGTACTATTGCAAGAATCACAAGCAGCAACTCCTGCAGCAGGAGAACCATATTATGAATTATCTATAAGACCAATAGATGATGTAAACACAGTTGATGAAGACAATTGGACGGATGAAACATATTACTATTATTATGATTACTATCAAGGAACAGTTGATACAACAGACAACTATTCTGGAACAAGAGTAGTATTCATAGATTTAAAAGTAAAAGGAAGCTCAACAGTAAATGGAGCAGATATAAACTTAAAATATGATAATAGTAAATTAATACCAGCACAAGAATCATACACAGGATCAGGAAAAAATAAAAAATACTTTATACAAAATGCCACAGGATTTACAAACTCTAATTCAAAATCAAACCAAGATTTTGCAACAATAGGTTGGGGAACGCAAGCAATTAACGAATTATACACAGATGAAAGCAGAATAAGAACAGGTGGAGCAGTAGCCCCAGGACAACAATACATATCAGATGGAGAAGTGGTAGGAACATTCATGTTTAAATTAGCAGATGGAATGACACTAGAAGACCTAGACACATCAACATTTTCATTAGTACCAGCAACAGGATTAAGCGAAGGACTACAAGTAGTATACTGGCCAAATGGAGTACAAAAATCAGTAGTAGGCTCAGACTACCTAAAATTTGATGGATTTGCAACAAGCGCAAAGAAAACACTAACAAATATAGCAATAAAAACACAACCAACAAAAACAGAATACTATAATACAGAAAAATTAGACCTTACAAATGGTGTTTTAACAGCAACATACAGTGACAACACAACAGAAGACATAAACATGAAAGACGCATTGACATCAGGAGACTTAACATTAGGTGCAACAACTGCAAACGCAAACAAAAAAACAACATTAAACTATCAAGGAAAAACAGTAGACTTTTCATATTACTTATTAGATAGTATAAATGTAAACAAACAATTAACAAAAATGAATTATGAACACGGAGACACAATAGATTATACAGGTGGAGAACTAAACGCAGTATACAAAAATGCAAGTGGAGTATCCAAAACAAAAGTACTAAAGATTAAAGATAGCATAGCTTCAAAAGAATTAACAACAAGTGCAACAAAAGCAAATGTTGACAAACCAACAATAACATATACATATCATTATAAAATAGCAACAATGAACTTAAGCATAACAGACCCAGTAACAAGCATATCAATAACAAAACAACCAACAACATTAACATATAATGATGGTGATACAATAAACTTAACAGGTGGACAAATTACACCAAGAACAAAAAGTGGAAAAAGTTTAATAGCAGTAGATATGACAAACAACAAAGTAACAGTAAACAAAAAAGTTGCAAGCATAAATGATGTACCAGTAGCAAGCAGATGGACAATTGCCGGAGGAGATGGATTACAAGCAGGAAATCAAACAATAACAGTAACATACGAAGGAAAAACAGCAAGTTTTGACATAGTAGTAAATGATACTATATCAAGTGTATCAGTAACAACACAACCAACAGCAAGTAACAAATATGGAACACCAGCAAATCAATTAAAATTTGATGGCGTAGTTGCAACAGTATCAACAACAGGTGGAGGAAAGTTTACAGTTGGAGCAAATTCATTAAAAATAGATACATCAAAATATAATCCAAAAACGCTAACAGAACAACAATTTAGTGTAAGTTATGGAACAGAAACGGCAACAAATAAAATAAAATTAACATTAAAAAATTATGCAACAGGTGTTACTGTAAAATTCCCAACAACACAATTTAATTACAACACAACACTTGATGAAGTAATAGAAGACGCAACATATGTAGAAAATTATGCAGATGGAACAAAAAGCATAGACAAACCAATAGCAAAAAGTATGGTAAGTGGATATGTACAAAGACCAGAAGCATCACTATTTGATACAAAACACCAATATGACGAAAATTTAACAATAACAACAGGAGAATTTACAAATAATCAAATAGTAACAATAAAAGATATATTAAACAATATATCAATAGGAACAAAACCAAATAAAATAACATTTGGATATGGCGAAACATTCACTTCAAATGGTGGAGTAATAAATGGAAACTACGCAAGTGGAGCAATTGCAAAAATATCAATAGGAAATAGCAATGTAACACTTACAGAAGCGGATGGAAGCCCAATAAACATGAGTCCAGCAGCAAGTGAGTTCACAAATGGAAAAGCAACAAAAGCAATAAAAGTAACATACACAGAAAATGGAAAACAATACACAACAACATATAATATAAAAATAGAAGACGAAATAAGCAAAATAGAAATGGTTACAAATCCAAAAAAAGAATACAAATATAAAGAACCACTTTCAACTGCAAATGGAACAATAAAAGTAACTTACAAATCTACATTAACAGATACTATCAAATTAGAAGATGCAACAGTTACAGAAACAAGTGGAAAAGCATTTGACAACACAATATTAGGAACAAGAAATCTAACAGTAACATATGGAGGAAAAACAACAAGTTACGAAGTAAATGTAAAAGACTATGTAACAGGAATAAGCATTGCCCCAAATGCAATAACTGGAAAATACAATAGTGAATTACAAGATCTAATTAACAATAATAAAATTATGTACACAATCACATATGCAAAAGCAGGAGCCAAAACCCCAGTTGCTCTAGCAGAAAGCATGGTAAGTGGATATAATAAAACAAGCGTAACAGATCAAACATTAACAGTAACATATGTAGACTCTGATGCAACAAGTGGAACAAAAACACAAACATTTAAAGCAAACTTAAAAGTATCATTAAGTAACCCAACACAATCAATAGCAATAAAAACACAGCCAACAAAAACACAATACGGATACGGAGATACAATAGATTTAAGTAACGGAAAAATAACAATAACAAAAGCAAACGGAGACACAGAAGAAAAAGCACTAACAGACAGTAGTGTAAAAGTAACAGAAACAGACGGAAGCACAGTAGACTTAACCAAAGTAACATTTGGAAAAGACAACACAGCAACAAAAACAATAAAAGTAACATATGACGGAAAAGACACAACATACCAAATAAAAGTAACAAACAAAATAACAGGAATCAAAATGCACACAACACCAAAAGCACAATACAATGTAAATGATGCAATAGATTTAACAACAGACGGAAGCAACCCAGGAGAAATCTTAGTAACAAGACAAACAGGAACACCAAGTGTAGTAAGCATAAAAGACGTAAACGTAAAAGTTACAGGATTTGACTCAAGCAAAGAAAATACAAAACTACCACTAACAGTAAGTTATACAGAAAATGGTGAAACAAAAACAACAACATACAATGTATCAGTAAAAGATACAGTAACAGCAATAAGCATGAAAAAAACACCAAAAACAGAATACAAATACAATGAACCATTAGATTTAAGTAATGGAACAATTACTATAACAAAAGGAAGTGGAACAAAAGATATTGCCATAACAGAAAACATGGTAAGTGGATATGATCGAACAAAATTAGGAAAACAAACAATAACAGTAACATATGGAGGAAAAACAACAAGTTACGAAGTAAATGTAAAAGACTATGTAACAGGAATAAGCATTACCCCAAATGCAATAACTGGAACATACAATGACGAACTAGAGGCATTAATAAATGAAAATGATATTATATACACTGTAACATATGCAAAAGCAGGAGCAACATCCCCAAGAGCTCTAACAGAAAGCATGGTAGCAGGATATAATAAAACATCATTAACAGCCCAAAACTTAACAGTAACATATACAGACAAAGATGCAAATAGTTACACAAACGGAAAAACATTTACAACAACATTAGGAATAAAACTAGACAACAACGTTGAAAAAATTACAATAACACCACCAACAAAATCAGAATACAACCATGGAGACAAAATAGATTTAACAGGTGGAAAAATCACAGTAACATATACAGATGGAACAACAAAAGAAGAACCAATAACATCAGCAGTAATAACAGAAAAAGATGGTGGGGCATTAAATATGAACCCAACAATCTCAGAATACGGAAAAGACAATAAATTAAGTAAAACATTAACATTAAAATATACAGCAAAAAACGGAGTAACAGGAACAACAAGTTACCCAATAACAATAGCAAATACAATACAATCAGTTACTATAGACACATTACCAACAAAGGTAAAATACAACATAAAAGACACATTAGACACAACAGGCGGAAAATTAAAAATAACCAGAGCAACAGGAAAAGCAGAAACAATAGACATTACAAAAGACATGGTAAGCGGATTTGACTCAAGCAAAGAAAACACAAAATTACCACTAACAATAAGTTATACAGAAAATGGAGTTACAAAAACAGCAACATATACTGTATCAGTAGAAGATCCAATCACTTCAATGACATTAAAAACAACTCCAAAAACAGAATATAAATATGGAGAACAATTAGATATAAGTAATGGAGTAATTACAATTGTAAGACCAAGCGGACCAGAAGACAAACAAATCACAAAAGAAATGGTAACAGGATATGATCCTACAAAATTAGGACAACAAGAACTAACAATAAAATACGGTGGACAAGAACTAAAATACAAAGTCAATGTAAAAGACTATGTAAAAGGAATAGTATTAACACCACCAGCAAAAACAAAATACGAATATGGAGAAAGCCTAGACTTAACAGGAGGAAATATAAAAAAAATAATGGCAAGTGGAACTGCTACAACCCCAATAGCACTTACAGATAGCCAAGTAAAATTAAGTACATTTAATCCAAATAAAGAAGGAGCACAAACCATAAACGTAGCATACGAAGGATTTACAGAAAAGTTCGGAGTAATAGTAGAAGACAATCTACAATCAATAAAAATAAAAACTGAACCAACAAAAACAAAATATAAATATGGAGAAGCACTTGATATAACAGGAGGACAAATATCTGCAATAAAATCAAGTGGAAAAGCAGAAAATATTGATATTACAACAAGCATGGTATCAGGATATAATCCTAACAAATTAGGAAAACAAACAATAACAATAACATACAAAGGAAAAAAGGCACAATATAGTGTAGAAGTAGAAGACTATATAAAAGACATAAAACTAACAAATCCAAACAAACTAATATACAAAGTAAATGAAAAAATGAATTTAACAGGAGGAAAAGTAACACCAGTAATGGCAAGCGGAATAGCATCCCCAGCAATTCCAATGACAAACACTGATGTGACAATAACAGGATTTGACACAACAACAGTAGGAGCAAAAATAGTAAAAGTATCATACAAAGGAATAAGCAAAACATTTGGTATAACTGTAGAAGACGGATATAGTGAAATGAAAATAAAAACACTACCAACAAAAACAGAATACAAATATGGAGAAAGCCTAGACCTAACAGGTGGTACAATAGAAATAACAAAAGATAGTGGAACAAAAGAAACAATAAACATTACAAAAGATATGATATCTGGATACAATTCTAAGAAATTAGGAGCACAGATATTAACAGTAACATACCAAGGATTAACACAACAATTTGTTGTAAAAGTAGAAGACTATATAGCTAGTCTAAAAATACAAAAACCTACAAAAGTAGAATACGAATATGGAGAAGACATAGAACTAAATGGAGGAAAAGTATCAATAATAATGGCAAGTGGAGCAATATCAGAAAGCACAGCAATGACAGGAGCCATGATAACAGGATACAATCCAAAAGCAGAAGGAACACAAACAATAAAAGTAGAATACAAAGGATTACAAGGAAATTTCCAAGTAAAAGTAGAAGACAAAATAAAAGGAATATCAGTAAATACTGAACCAGACAAAACAGAATACAAATATGGTGAAAACTTAGACATAACAGGAGCAACAATCAATGTTGTAAAATCAAGCGGAATAACAACAATACCAGTAACCCCAAACATGGTATCAGGATTTAGTGCGACAACCCCAGGAACACAAATAATCACAATAACATATGGTGGATTTACAACAAAATTTGTAGTAAAAGTATCAGAAAAACAAGAAGAACCTAAACAAGATGATAACAAAAAAGAAGATAACAAAGATAATGGAACAAAAGAAGAAAACACAACAAACAAAAATGAAGAAATAACAAAAGATAATAATTCTACAAAGAAAAACTATGTAGAAATAGAAAGAAATGATGTAACAGAAAATCAAGAACAACCAGAAGAACAACAACCAGAAGAAGAGGTTAAAGAACCAACAATAACAAAAGAAAACCCAACAAAAGTACCAGAGACAAAACCAACAGAAACACTTGGTGTAAAAGATGAAAAAGCAGAAGACAAAGGAACAAAAGACAATAGTAGTAAACAAAAAGCCTCTATAATATGTCTAATTTCAGCAATATTACTATTAATATTACTATCAAGCAGACGTAATGTAAAAGTATATGTTGAAGAAAAAGGAGAGTTTGTATTAGGCGGACTTGATAAAATAAGTAAAAACAATAAATACATAGATGTCGACAAGTATTTAGATGGAGATACTTACGAAAAACAAGTAAAAATCGTTCTAAGTGATTCAATATCAGAGAAATTAGATAAAGACAAAATTGAAATTAAACATAGAGGAAATAAAAAGAATTATAAGATAAAATACGAAGGAAAAGAGATTGAAATAATACTAAAATAAACAAATGTAATAAAACTCTACATAAAATGTAAAGAAAAATAATATATATATACTATACAAATAATGGATTTATTGTAATATATGTAGTTGTGTATTTTAAATATAAAAAATTATATATAATAGACGAATAGGCCTTATGTAAGGATAAATATGAGAGTGTAAAAGTAATCGCACGCATACAAAATTCTTGAAAATTCACTTCATGCGTGCGGAGTGGATAGGAAAGAATTTTGTAGATTACTTAAAATAAAACCAATAAGTTAATAGAAAGAAAAAATAAACATATAGGTAAAAAAACAGACCCGCATTTGGGTCTATTCGTCGTGCTCTTTAAAAATTACATTTTACAGAAAAATTTCAAAAAACTATATACGAAACAAAAGAAAAATGATAAAATGTAAAAAACAAAGGAGGAAATGAAATGAAAGAACTAAAAAGAAAACTAAAAAGAGCATTAACACCATATCACATAGCAACAACAATATGCTTAATAGTATTAATAATATCACTATGTATAATACTAAAACCAGAAACAAAGAAAACACCTAGCGGAATAACTGTAGTAAGCAGTAAAACAAAAGAAAACGAAGAAATAACAGAAGAAGAAGCAAAAGAACTAGCAATAAAGCAATTCAAAAAAATAGGAGAAAAAAATCTAGAAAAAGATAAAATTAACATAATAAAAATAGACAGAAATGGCGAAGAATACTACTATGTAACATCTGCAGAGAACACTGCAGAAATAAAAATTAAAGGCGGACAAATAACAAGAATAAATAGTGCAAGTGTAACAGAATAAAAATAAAAATAAACATAAAACAGATTAAAGCAAATTATGTACAATAGGGCTTTAATCTGTTTTTTTGTAATAAAAATAATAAAAAAATGTAAAATTAAGTCAAAAAACCTGTAACCCTTCTATTTCCGTAATTCTATTATAAAAAAAACATTGTAATATAAAAAATTCCTACATTGAAAAAAAACACAAAAAATATATAATAAATAATATTAATTTTACAAAGGAAGGTATGAAGAAAACAATGTTAAGCCAAAAACTAAAAAAAGAAGTACAAAGAAAAAGTCTAATCGCTTTAATTACACTAACAGTAATTGCAGCAATAGTAGCAGTAAGCAAAGTAAGTGTAAATTTAATAAAAACAGCAAAATCTAGTGACGGAAATAGTTACGAGGTTACTTTAAGCGATGTATATGACATGAAAGGAAAAAATGCAACAACAGCAAATGTAAAAATAGTAGGAGGATACAATTATTTTGTCTCTATGGACGCAAGTGGAAAAGTCTATGGATGGGGACAAAATAATAATGGGCAATTAGCACAAGGAAATACAACTAACTACTCAACACCAGTATACATGGGTATTGACAATGCAACAGACATAGCAACAGGTGCATACTATACACTTGTTCTAAAAGAAGATGGAACAGTATGGGGTACTGGATACAATGGAAATGGTGAATTAGGAAATGGAACATCTGCAAACAAAACAAACTTTGTTCAAGTTATAAAAAACGATGGTGAAGCATTGGATAATATAAAAGCAATAGCAGCCGGATACAACACATCATATGCAATAACAAATGATGGCGAAGTATACACATGGGGATATAATGGAAAAGGACAGATGGGATTTGGAGATACTACATCAAGAACAAGTGCAACAAAAACAACTTTAGCAGGAATAAAACAAATCTCAGCTGGAGAACATTATACAATTGCACTAGCAGAAGATGGAACAGTTTATGTATCAGGAAGAAACACAGAAGGACAATTAGGGATAGGAAATGACTCAACAATATATACATGGTCAAAAATGAAAAACATAAACGGAACCGCTCAAATGGAAAATGTAAAACAAGTAGCAACAGGAATATATCATACAGTAGTTTTAACAAATGATGGAAATATGTATGCAACAGGATACAATAATGTGTATCAATTAGCAGACGGATCTTCAAGTACAAAAACAAAATTGCAACCAATGAAATCAAGTGACGGAAGCAACATGAAAAACATAAAATCAATTTATGCAGAAGGATACAATACATTTGCAATTACAAACGAAAACGAATTATACTCAGTTGGATATAACAATTATGGACAATTAGTACAAAAAAACAACTCAAATTTATCAGCACTAACAAAAACAAAAACAGAACAAAAAACAACAGCGATGGCAATAACAAGAAATCCAGAATATCAAACAACAGCATATATCGATGAAATAGGAAGAGTATACACAGTAGGATATAGTGCAGAAGGAGAACTTGGAAATGGAACAACAGATGTAGCATATGCATACAGACCATACAGCATAAGTGACTACAAAATTTTAGTAGAAGACAGCATAGTAAACTTAAAAAAAGGTGAAACATCAAATATAACACCAAAAATATCAATGGGATACAATCTAATGAGCCAAACATTTAATTATAACTTAGAATATGAATCATTAGACACATCAGTAGTAACAGTAAATGGAAAAACAATAACAGCAGTAGGAATTGGAACAACATATATACGAATAAAAGACGACACAAACAAAATATATGGAAGTGTAAAAGTAAATGTAAATGAAACAGATGGAATAACATATCCAAAAGTAGCAGGAGGACAAAATCACCAAGTAGCACTAAAATCAGATGGAACAGTATGGACATGGGGATATAATGGAAATGGACAACTAGGATTTGGTGATAAAACAACAAGAACAGAACCAACAAAAACAAACATAGAAAACGCAATAGATGTAACAGCAGGTAACCAATACACAGCAGTATTAAAAGCAGATGGAACAGTATGGGTATCAGGATATAATGAATATGGAACAACAGGAGATGGAACATCAAGTACAAAATATAATTTCATACAAGTACAAGGATTAACAGATGTAGTAGCAATAGAATCAGAATCAAATACAATGCATGCATTAAAATCAGATGGAACAGTATGGTCATGGGGATACAACAGATATGGACAATTTGGTCAAAACTGGACAAGTACATCAGCATATGGAACACCAGTAAAAATGCGTAAAGTATCAAATGTAATGCAAATATCAGCAGGTGAAAACTTTGCAACAATGGTTGCAGCAGATGGAACAGTATGGGGTACAGGATATAATGATTATGGACAATTAGGACTATCAAACACAAGCACACAAACAGTACCACAACAAATGTTAAATCCAAATGGCTCAAATATATTAACAGGAATAAAAGAAGTATCATCAGATTACATTCAAACAATAGTACTAACAGATGATGGAAGAGCATATGGAGTAGGATATAATGGATATGGACAATTAGGAGACAATACATCTACAAATAGAACATTAATAGTACCAATGCTAAATAGTGAAGATAAAAATCAAATCACAAATATAAATCACATTTTAACAAAGGGAAATGCAACACTTGTAACAACAGGAGATAAACAACTATACTCAACAGGTTACTCAAACTATGGACAAACATTTGCAGGAAATACAACAACAACATATATGCTAACAAAAAGACAAACAGACAAAAAAATAATAGCAATGGGAATGACAAGAAACACAGACTATCAAACAGGAACAATTATAGACAAATTAGGAAGAATTTATACAATTGGTTATAGTGGAAACGGAGAAATAGGACATGGAACAACAGAAACGTACACAACACAACCATGGTGTATAACAAACTCAAAAATAACAGTTGACCAAAATATAGTAGACCTAAAAGTAGCTGGAGATACATTTAAAATAAAATACAAAGAAGAAATGGGATTAAATCTACTAACAAATAAATTTTTGGGAACAGATATAAGTTTTAAATCACTAGATGAAAGCATAGCAACAGTAAATAATGAAGGAATAATAACAGCAGTAAAAACAGGAACAACATATGTAAAAATAATAGACAACTATAATAACTTAAGCAAAGCAATAAAAGTAAATGTAAATGGAAAAGATGGAAAAGTACAAGCCAAAATAGTAGGAGGATACAATCACTTTATAGGACTAAAAGCAGACGGGACACTATATGGATGGGGGTACAATGGATATGGCCAACTAGGGTTAGGAGACAAAACAAGTAGAACAAAGCCTGAAGAAATAAAAATGCCAGAAACAGAAAACGACTCATATCCAATAGATGTAGTTGCAGGAAATCAATATACATTAGTACTAAAATCAGATGGAACAGTATGGGCAACAGGATACAATGAAAATGGAGAACTAGGACAAAATAATGGAACAACAACAACAAAATTTGTACAAGTAAAAAATGAAGACGGAAATGGATATTTACAAAATATAGTAGGAATAGCTGCAAGTGGAAATTCAAGTTATGCAATGACAAAAGAAGGCGAAGTTTACTCATGGGGATATAACCGTTATGGACAACTTGGAGTAAATGACGGAACAACTAGACTATTACCAGTAAAAATGAAATATGTAAAAAACATTATGCAAATGAGTGGGCAAGATACAGCAGTAGCACTACTAGATTCAGATGGAAGTGTATGGACAGTAGGATATAACGGTAATTATGGATTAGGAATAGGAAATGACTCAAACAGATCATTACCAATAAAAATAAAAGACACAAATGGAAAAACACTTTACAATGTAAAAGAAATTGCTTCAGGAAGACAACATATAGTTATATTAAAAGAAGATGGAAGTGCATGGGCAGTAGGATATAATGGATATGGACAATTAGGAGACGGAACTACAACATCAAAATCAATAATAGTTCCAATGAAAATATCAAATGAAGAAAAAGCACAAAATATAAAACATATTTATGCCGCTGGAGATGCATCAGCATTAATAACAGAAAAAGGAGTGTATGTTACAGGAAATAACGACTATGGAGCACTATTTACAAAAGATGCAACAGATAGAGTGTACTTAAGCAAAGTAGAAGAAGAAAAAACAATACTAGCAGGAGCATTTACAAAAAATTACGATGGACCACAAACAGGAGCAATAATAAATGACGAAGGAAAAGTATGGACAGTAGGATACAATAGCAATGGAGAAATGGCAAACGAAACAGTACAAAACTTAAGAACACCATGGTCAATAAGTAAATTAAAAATAGATGTAAGTGAAAATAATATAATAAACATTGAAAACATAAATGAAACAAAGCAAATAAAATATAAAGCAAAAATGGGATTCAATTTATTAACAGACACAATACCAACAGAAAAAATAACATTTACATCAATGGACAATAACATAGCAACAGTAGCAGAAGACGGAACAATTACAGCAAAATCAATAGGAACAACAACAATAAAATTACACGACGAAACAAACGACATATATGCAAGAATAAAAGTAAACGTTAATGGACAAGGAAATATAACACAAGCCAAATTAGATGCAGGAGCAAATCATTTTGTATCTTTAAAAGGCGATGGAACAGTATGGGGATGGGGCTACAATGGATATGGACAACTAGGAACAGAAAACACAAGCAACCAACTAAAACCAGTACAAGCAAAAGAACAAATAGTATCAGAAGATGGAACAACTAAAGTACAAAATGTAAAAAATGCAATTGATGTTGCAGCAGGAGGACATACAACATTAATACTAAAAGCAGATGGAACAGTATGGGCAGCTGGAAGAAATGAATATGGACAAGTAGGAAATGGTAACACAACAACTCAAAAAATATTCCAAAAAGTAAAGATAAACGCAAACGGAGAATACTTGCAAGACATAATTGCAGTAGCAATGGCAGACAGTACAAGTTATGCACTAACAAAAAATGGAGAAGTATATGCATGGGGATACAATAGATATGGCCAATTTGGACAAAACTACGGTGATACAAACGCACATTACTATCCAACTAAAATGCAAAAAGTATCTAATATTACACAAATTTCTGCAGGATATTATGACTTAATGATGTTAGATGCAGATGGAAGCATATGGAATGTAGGATATAATGACTATTCAGAATTTGGATTAGGAAATTCTTCTACATATTCATTACCACAACAAATGCTTGACCAAACAGGCAGAAAAATATTATACAATGTAAAAGAAATAGCAGCCGGAGGTTACCACGAAATAGTCTTAAAAGAAGACAACACAGTATGGAGTGTAGGATATAATGGATATGGACAACTAGGAGACTCAACAACATCAACAGCAAACATTATAAAACCAGTATTAGACACAAATGGAAAACAAGTAGCAGATGCAAAACACATCCATGTTGGAGGACATACAACATTTATCTCAAGAAATAAAAATCAAGAAGGAAAAAACCAAGGAATATATGTTATAGGAACCAATAACTATGGAAACTTATTTACAAAAGATAAATCATCTAAAGCATATGCTACACCAGTAGAAACAGATAAAGACATAATAGCAATGGCATCAACTACAAACAGTGATGTATATAATACAGGAGTAATAGCAGACCAAGATGGTATGGTATACACAGTTGGATACAACTCAAATGGAGAGATAGGAAATGATACAACACAAAGTCTTACAACACCTTGGTGCATAAGTAATAAAAAAATAAATGTAGAAAAAGATACAATAAACTTAAAAGTAAAAGGGGAAAAAGCACAAATAAATTACACATCAAATATGGAATTCAACCTATTACTAAAACAAGTTCCAAACTCAATATGCACATTTAAATCAATGGATGAAAAAGTAGCAACAGTAGACGCAAAAACAGGAGAAGTAACAGCAGTAGCAACAGGAACAACATTTATAAAACTATATAATGCAAAAAATAATTTATATGCAGCAGTAAAAATAAATGTAAACGAAAATGGAAATGTAACACAAGCCAAAGTTGTAGGAGGATACAACCATTTTGTAGCATTAAAAGCAAATGGAACAGTATATAGTTGGGGTTACAATGGATATGGACAACTTGCAACAAAAGATTACACATCAAAAAATGCACCAAATATAATGATTACTTCAACAACAGACGTAGATGGAAACACAACATATGAAGAAATGAAAGATGCAATAGACGTAGCAACAGGGCATGGACACACATTAGTTCTAAAAAAAGACGGAACAGTATGGGCAACAGGAAGAAATGACTATGGACAATTAGGAAATGGAAATACAAGCAAACAAAATACATTAACACAAGTAAAAGGACCAAATGGAGTAGGATATCTAAAAGACATAATAGCAATAACGGCTGGAAACGTATCAAGTTATGCACTAACAAAATATGGAACAGTATATTCATGGGGATATAACTACTATGGTTCATTCGGAATAGGATACACAACATCAGGTAATGCAAACTGTTATCCAATCCAAATGCAAAAAGT
>ERZ773143.1344-NODE-1344-length-22145-cov-8.672748_pt1 | contig 22145 bp, 34 predicted proteins | sample MGYA00580852_ERZ773143 | MGnify/ENA primary metagenome ERZ773143 (study PRJEB29015, sample SAMEA2737853) | human gut metagenome | biome: human gut; feature: human-associated habitat; material: faeces | place: China | collected 2012 ... | reverse complement strand
CCCACATGGATGCAGCGTATGGCGAATCGACGCTCCGCAGGAATTCGACGTAGCGTTCAAGGTTTGCTCGGTGCAGGTATCTCCACGTGTAGACGAGAGAACGTAGTTCCTCCATGAAGTGCGCCTTGACGGTGTAGTACTTCGGCGGGATCGGCTCGTCGTGATAAGTGGCAGCCTCGATGCGCTTGATCTCTTCCTCTTCGTGCTTGAGCCACTCAGCGCGGGTTTTGACGGGCACTGTCTGGATGAAAGCGAGTGCGGCTTCGAAGTCCTTCTTCTGCAGGCAGGTGTACCGCGGGATGCGGAAATGGTCCTTGAGGGCGGAGTAGATCACGCGGAAGTTCTTCGGCGCTCCGGATGCACGGCGTCCGACGGCTTTCTGGATCTCGCGCTGTTGAGCTTCGTCGATGTAGTCGGGGCCGCCCTCGCCTGAGAGCGCCTTTTCCATCCGGTCGAACTCATCGATATAAGCCCACTTGAACTTGTCAGCTTTCTCACCGGTAAAGCCCATAGCGAGGAAGGTGAAGCCTGCTTTCGTGAGGGCATACGCTTTGTACTTGACGATGCCCTTTCCGAGGTTGGAAGGGCGCTCAAGCTCTACGGGGATGAAGTTCCCGCGACGATCTTCCGGCGTGCGCTGGATAATGTCTTCGACGTCGCGAAGGACGTGACGATGATTCTTTTCAAAGACGGCTGAGATGTTCGTCGTAAGGACGGTAGCAAGGCCGTTGCAGACAGTGATAGCGGGCGCAGTGGTGCGCGTTTTGACAGCGTTCATGCTTGTCTCCTTGAGAGGTTTAAGAACCTCGCTCCCACTTTCGACGGTGGTGGGCGAGGCATCGCGGGGTCGAAAACCGATCTCAAGGTATCGGCCACCCGAAGGTGCCCGCGAGCCTCTCCCATAAAGGAGACTTTCACGCAAGTCTGTGATTTTCTCTAGAAGCCCAAAATTGGGCACCTAAGAAAAAAAGCCGCTTCCAACGGTCGGCGGCTTTCTTGCGCCTTGAGATCAGTCGGGTTTCGACGCCCGTCCCCGTCGCTTTCACGGGGCAAGGGAAGAGTACTCGATCTGGAGGCGCGTGTCAAAAACAAAGCCCCGGCACGTAAGTGACGAGGTCTTTGAGGTGATGTGGAGTGATGCTATTTCGTAGTGAACTTGATCGCCAAACTCACGGAAACGCCAGTCATGATCGAAAGCGCGAGATCTTTGATTGCAGCCACCTCGGAAGGCGAAAGCCATCGAGCCCAAGAAGGCATGAGCAGATGGTAGATGTACACAATGATCATCGCTCCGCCGAGGCCAGCAAAGAGGCGCAAGGTATAGATCTTGATCTTGTGCCGATTGTTCTCTTCGTCTTTCTGATGTGCAACCTGAATCAGCAGGAGGTCGGTGTCGGGTGTCACCTCGGACTTGGAGTCAATTTGAGGCTTGAGGCTTTCTTTGAATTTTGGGAAGCTCACGCCAAAACCTCGTTCCTGAAATAGCACTTGATGGAGGTGTCATCAATCTCTTCACGAAGGTTGGCACCACCATTTGAAGAGCGATACCAAGGCGAGCCGATTTGGTGCGACCAGGTAGAAAGCTGTGACGCCGAGAATTGTCCAAAGTAGGTCAATGTCCCGATTAGCAACTTTTTGAGCTCATCACTAGCCGTCGACTCTAACACAGAGGAGTCAGTTAAGCTCTCAATGGGGTGCTTGCGAAAGTACTCAAGAGTTTTCGGGAATACGGGGCCATACTGCCACGCTTGAGGCGATTCTTTTGTGAGCCTGATGCCGAGTTGAGCCAAGGCGACGCCGTAGCAGCAGTAGAGCAATTTTTGAAGTTTTGTCACGTTGACTTCGATATGTTGTTTCCGACACATGTCAACGATGTACGCCATCACCTGGAGGCTATCCAGCGGGCGAAACGTCGTATTTTCATTCGTCATGTTGGCCTCCCTTTGTCAAGATGGTTTAGAAGAAAAGGATTTCTTCTAAACCATCTTACGACACTTGTCAAAAATTTCCGCCCCGCGTCAGGGAAGTCATTAGTTCGCCTCAAGACGCGGGGCGGAAAATTTGAAGCGCTCAGTCGCCTGCGGCTTGAGCAGCATCGGCGGCCTTCATTTCTGTGAGCCACGGATCCTCTTCAGCAGGAGGAGCCGGCGGCATTCCAGTGGCCGGTGCAGCGCCGAAAAGATCGGCGGATGGATTCACGCTCTCCGGTTCATCAGATCCTGCATCAGGCTGATCGTCAGCTGCGATCTGCGTTGCTGCAACCGCCTCGGAAGAGGTGGCAGTGGTTTCAACAGTCGAAGACGGTGCGGGGACCGCGGCTTTCTTCTTGAGCTTGTCTTTAAGTCCGGCCGCGCCTTTTTTTGCAGATGCATTTACAGAAGTTTCCGGAGCAAACCAATCTTCGGGCGTGCTCACACCATCTCGCAGACTTCTGTAGATGTTGCGCAAGTTGACTACTTGCGCCGGAAGGATCGAGTCTATGCGGCGTTGAATACGATCTTCGAGCTGCTTTTTGGAGACGCCAAACTTAGCAAAAGTCTCTACAAGACCTTTGATGCCCTCAGCCGTCATGTCAACGTTTGCTCTTTGAGTTGCTTCGCACTGTTGAAGAGCCGCCTCTGTCACATCTCCGGGGATAACTGAAAGAATGCATGAGCGAAGTCGACGAGCACCTTGATTTGCGACGAGTTCATAGATATCTCGATTCTTTGTAAGCTGATAGCTGCCATTACCTGTATCGCGCTTCAACGCAACCTGAAAAACCACTTCGCGTCGCGTGTTGGTTTCTACGTCCCACGCGAAAGCGGCTACCGTGGAAACGCCATCCTTTTGCGACAACTCGCGGATGCCGTATTGAATATTTCCCCAGGCTTGCGCAAGGGCTTCAGCGAGTCTGATTGAGGGGCCGCTGACAAAATTGCCGCCACGGTTATAAGCGTAAGTTGCTGAATTGGCTAACGAAGGACGACTGCATGTATTGAGAATGCGATCCATAGCAACGATGGGGTTGCGGGGGTTCATGCGTGCCACCACAAGCGCCGCTTGCACCTCGGCAATCGCTCGTGCTTGATCTGTAGCAGCCAAGGGATTGTTGGCAGTAGGTGTTGATACCTCAGCGCCAGTTGCAGTGAAGGGATTCACGATGGTTTTTACCGGGATCGGCTCAACAATTTGAGTGGTCATGATTTTTAATCCTTTGCAGGGTAAATTCGGAACGCCCGAGACGGCGCAGATTCCGTCGTGCAGGCTTTGTAGACGTCAAGAAACTCTTCTTTGAGTTTCTTGGAATTGATGGTTTTGCGTGAGCTGGGAGCAGACCATGAGGCAATCGTTTTGCCGTCCCTTTTCAGCGAAACCGCATCCTGCATGAACTCCATGATTCGCAGTTGATACGTCTTTTCTTTCGCATCAAGCAGACTCTTCTGTTCTTTAATCGCGCACAATTTGGTCCATGCGTCAACGACATCTCCAGCAGTTGCTTCAACAGCCTTTTTTGCCGTCGCAACGCGGTAACGTCGAGCGGCATCTTTTGTTGAAGTCAAGTCAGGCGGAGTCCTGGACTCAACCAATGCCCAGAATTCGCTTTCACGCTCGATCAACAACGCTTGAAGTTCTTCATCGGCTTCGACCGTATAGATCCTGAAGTCGTTTCCGCCGATCAGCACTGCGACGTCAGCAGTCTTGACGCCCGTAACAGCAAGGTAGTGCTGAACCTGCGTCATGTAGTAGTCGGGGATTTCATCTGTTCCAACCTCACCCCACCCATCAGACTTAGACGATGTCTTGAACTCAACCACCCGGCCGTCATCAGCGATTCCGTCAAGATTTGCGCGCATGAAAGGGTATTTCGAGCTCACAAATGCCTCTGCGGGCTTCGTAACCGTGCGCCCCGTTTTGTCTGCATATGCCTGACGAATAGGTGCTTCCAGAACACGTCCCCAGTAAAGCGCAGGGCGATCATCTTCTTCTGCGGTTTCATCTATTGGCGTCGTTTTCTCTTCCCAAACTTGGTAAGGAGTGCGCCAAGGAGACATGCCAAGAATCGCAGCGACATCGGACCCGCCGATGCCTTTTTGACGTTCTTTTAGCCAGTCAATTTGAGAAATTGATTTACTCATGGGTTAACTCACATAGTCTTCAAAGAATTTTTTGACAGCTGGATAAGTGAAGAAAAATTCTTTTTTCCCATGCTCGGATATGAGGCATACCAGTGTTTCATTACCTTCTTTCGGCATATCAACGAGAAGGCGAGCGATTTGCACCCCTCTGTCGTCATAGCACGTTATCGTGTACCTACCAAAATCCTCTAGGACGGTGTTTGTATGGCTACTCTGAATGAGTTCTCTGATTTTTCTGAAAGAACTCTTCCAGGTCTCTCTCGGTGAGTGTTCTCCTCGATCAGAACGAGGGATGCCATGCATCTCATCGCGGACCCTTTTCAGGTGCGTTACGCTGATCGATAAGATCTCGGCAATTCGGGGCAAGGGAATATCAGCGTTGATAGCATCCTTAATGATTTCGCGGAACTCTTTTGTAAATCTCCGGGAGCGTGGAGATACGATCCGTGGAGTATTAGCCGCTCGCTCTTTAATCTGAGCAATGATGAAATTTGAGTTGTCGATTTGGTCTGTCATAGTTTTGTCGTCTGCTAGTTAAGACCGAAGGTTGTTAATTTTGTGGTTGGTCTTCTGGGCAAATTCTTCCAAGAAGGCTGGTGGTATCGGCGAGTTGTTGAAGAAGTCGTAGAGGTATTCGACAGCATCAAATAGCGTGCAGACGGCTGTTTGCCCTTCGTTCTCTAGAATTTGCTTCGCTAATTCATCTGAATCGGCTTCAAGATCCAGCTTCCGATCTAGGCAGCTAGGATCGAAGCCGTCTGGGTAGTTCCATGTCATAGCTTTAATCTCTTGATGAAAGCAAAGATGTAGTCGATGACCGTTTTTGTGGTGTTCGTAGCCGTGCGATTTCGGGCTTTGCGTTCACGCTCTTTACGGCGTGTAGCTTTACTTTTTTGTGATGCGTGCCGGTGAGGGTGAGTGGGAACGCTCATGCCGCCTCCTGTTCTTCAGAACGCCGGTGAAAATACTGGCGCCAGGATTCGACTTCTTTTTTGAAGTTCGGATGCTTTTCGACTTGTTTTGCTAGCCAAACTTCAAAATCATCGAGCGATGGTTCTTGTACACATGCGCTGTACCACTGGTACATAACGATTGCCTCACGCCCGTGACGGCTGACAGCTGCTTTGGTTGCCAATTCGAGGCTTTGGTTGTCATTGACGAAAGTAAGAGCAACGCTTCTGATTAAACAGTTCAGCGCCGCGGAGATGCTTTTAACGTTCATTGACTGAACTCCTAAAAAAGTACATACCCATTCAGGACCGCCCACCGCATGAGCAGGCAGAGTGAGATACCGAGAGCGCAGATACCGGCGCCAGTCAGAACGGCGCAGATGATGATTGAGGTTTCGCTGAAACCCGTTCTTTCGTTGTGGCCGAGAAGTTTTTTCAACGTCATGTCGTTCTCGGAAAAAAGAAAGGCCCCGGATTTCTCCGAGGCCTTGAGGTTAGAAAAGTGTGTCAGTTACGCTGCCTGATGGCTCAGCCAGTGTTTGTAGCAAGGGAGCTCCTTGACGCTGTATCCGATCTTGTCGAGAGAGGACTCAAGGTTCGGCCAGTTGAAGTCGTGAACGGCTTCCCACATGGATGCAGCGTATGGCGAATCGACGCTCCGCAGGAATTCGACGTAGCGCTCAAGGTTTGCGCGGTGGAGGTAGCGCCACGTGTAGACGAGAGAAAGAAGCTTCTCCATGAAGTCAGCTTTCACGGTGTAGACCTTCGGCGGGATCGGCTCGTCGTGATAAGTGGCAGCCTCGATGCGCTTCATCTGAGCCTTTTCATGCTCGATGCATTCTTCACGCGTCATGATTTTGACTGACTGGATGAAGGAGATTGCGGCCTCGAAGTCTTTTTCGAGAATCCGCTTGTAGCTGGGGACGTTGAAATGATTTTTCAGCGCCGAGTAAATCGTTTGATAGTTGATCCCGTAGCCTTCGGAGCGGCGGCCTACTGCTCTTTGGATTTCGCGTTGCTGTGCGTCGGTGATATATGCCGGAGCGGGAGGATTCTTCAGCGCCTGTTCCATCCGCTCGAACTCATCGTAGAAAGCACACTTGAATTCGAGCGCCTTAGCACCGGTAAAGCCCATAGCCAATAGACAGAAGCCCTTGCGATCCATCCAGTACGCAGGAACCTTTCGAGTAGCACCCTTGTCGTTCAGACTGACTGTTTCTGAGTATCGCGCAAAATTGCGTAATACTTGAAGTTCTTGATTTTTTGCAATTAGGTCATCTACCGCGCGAACTACGTCGCTGTGCTTTTTGCCAAAGTATTCTGCAACTTTGAAGCTGGACGTAACCGCACGGCCTTCAACCACACGGAAGGCATTTTGAACAATGTTCTGAGCCATTGTGAACTCCTTTACATATTTGATTAATCGCCCCTTTTGAGAGGGCGGCCAAGCGCTCAAAACCGTGTAAAGGCGGCGGGCATATTTCCCTTTCGGGTTTTTTATTAGCCTCACGCTCAGCCATGAGCTGAGCTATCCGCGCCCATAGGGCTACAGATACAAAAAAATCCGCATGACTGACAGGGCGGAATCCGCTTTACAGGTGTTTTGAGCACCTGAGCGCAGTATGCCCGAATCTGCAAGCGATGTCAAAATTCAGGTTCAAGCCGCCTCCCGGAGCGTGCCTTGCATGGGGGCGCGGCATTCTTGGAATAAATGCCGGGGAAGCGGCCTGAAGCTGGGCTCTCATAGGAGAGCATGAAAAAGCCCCCGCACCTTTCGGTACGAGGGCCTGATTGTTCGCGTCAGCGGTTAGTGACGATGCTTTGGGGGAAGACCGCGAAGTAGGTACAGGGCGAATGCCGCACCGATTACGCCAAAGATGGCTACTAGCGTCCATAAGTCCATGTTCATCGCTCCAAAAGGTATGTGAGTAAGAGGCTGACCGCCAAGAACCCCAGTCCAATCAACGCCCCTTGGAAGTTGTACTGGAAAAGCCCTAAGGCCAGACCTGCAACACCTACTTTCTCATAGATGTCGGCGATCCTTTTCACTAGAGCCCGTTTTTGATTGTCAGTAAGTGTCACGTCGTATCCCCGTGTGTCTCTGCAATCCATTATACGAAAAGCCCACCTCAGCCCGCTCTTGAGAATGGGCTGAAGTTGGCCTTCTCCCTCTGGGGTAAGCTGAACTTGTCGCGGCTCTCACATTGCGACTTTGTTCAACTACCTCAGAGGAGAAAACATGAGTGTTTATGACGTGCTTGCTCAAGCGATTGAGGAGCGCCGGGTGGTGACATTCACATACGATGGATTCCTGCGCGTCGTTGAGCCTTTCTTGCTCGGCACCACCACCGCAGGGCGTCCCGCGCTGCGCGCTTACCAAACAGCAGGCGGTAGCAGGTCAGGCACAGTGCCCGGGTGGCATCTGTTCTCGCTTGGCAAAATCGTTGGCCTAACCACATGCCAAAAGCAATTCTCCGGTGAGCGACCGCTCTACAACCCCGCTGACGAAGGTATGCAATCCATCGGCGTTCATATTTAGCCTGAGCGCCGCAGTTACACGGCCCCGGCGGAAGCGCGGGGCCGTTGTGAACTGCACAATCGCTGTCGTGTTGAATCATGGTGTTCTCCATTCAGATTCAAGTCTCCTCCCGGAGAAGCCTTAAATCACTCTCTCGCTCCGAGAAGCGGCTTGAATATGACGGGCATGAAAAAGCCCGCACTGGGCGGGCTTTCCTATCGTCTGTGGTGTGGGGTCAGCTGTTGTCCTTCTCGTTCTTATGCGACCACCATTTAGGCATGAAGGATCCGATGAAAGATGCCGTTGGAATCGCTAAAAAAGCAATGACTTCGGCGACAGGCTTGTCCGTGAGGGCGCAGTAGAACGCGCACGCGACGCCTGCCTTGGCGGTAGTTTCACTTGCCGGCGCGCGATTGGCTTTCCTTCTGGACACGGTGCAAAGCCTTTTCGAAGTCGCTTCGAATATTCGCCATATCGGCACTCTTGCCGATATAGGAATTTTCGAGAATGGAGTCGTCGAAGCGGGTTGTGACGCGCTTCGGAGTAAATGCCTTGAACGGAGCAGTCAGTCCGTCAAGGAGGCCGCGCCGGAAGTACCCGGACTTCGAGGCGGCAGCAGTGGCGGTGTTCATAGACGTTCTCCCATAGGGCCCCCATCATACTCGACGGTGGGGGCGTTGTCAGGCCTCAGCCACGATTGAGCCCAGTGAGGGACAATTTCCGTAGTGAAAAAGGCCCACCTCAGCCCGCTCTTGAGAACGGGCTGAAGTTGGCCTTCTCTCCGCCCGATGATCTGAATCGTCTCCCGGACAGAGAGAGTATCTGAATGGTCCGCGCCCGGATCGCTCTTGCTCGATCCTGCGTCGTGCTGGGAAAGGCTCTGTGCCTCGCGTCCATCCGGCTCCGGCTCTTCACCGTCGCTTGCCCCTCCCGGCTTCCGGCCGGGGGAGGGAGTTTGCATTCGAAAAAGCTTTTTGCTCTCTCGACAAAGCAAACTTTACACGTGCAAGCAATGAAAAGCAAGTTAAACTTGCCTGTAAGCCGTGATAAAGGCAAGTTTATTTTGACCGAAGTCAAAAAAAAGGCTCGCTCTATGGCGGGCCAAGTCGGGTTGAAGAGGGTTACGTGCGGAAGCCGTTAAAAACAAAAATCACGCGTCCATGTATATGAGCTCCCTCTAATTCATCTCTGGTCAATGTGGTCGGTGGATAGGCGGGATTGTCAGAGATAAGCGTCAATGATCTGTTGAAATTGATCTGCACACGCTTAATGAATACATCCTCACCGTTGATAAATACGTAAATTCCATCTCCGCGTGCTTCAGTCTGATGCGTGTCCACAAGTACCAATCCGCCCCTGCTGATAGTTGGCTCCATGCTGTCGCCTGCGGCGCTAATGATCTCGAATTGACCTTCGCGAATACCGTGTACGCCGGGCAGTGATCTTAAGAATTCATCAGAAAACTGCATCGCACCGACATTATTGGCTTGATATGCCGGCGAACCAGCCCCGCACGCCCCGTATGCATCAAGAACCGGAACTACCGTCCACCCCGCTCGGGATGGCACTGCAGAAGAGTTAACGGCCGGCATATATGCTGGTTGGTCGTAGCTTTCATCGCCGGTGATTTGTCCGGGAGTTACGCCTAAAAAGTCCGCCAATTTTGAGAGCTTTTCAAGGCGAGGATTCCCTTTAGTTGCCCACCTCTGAACCGCTTGCCGCGTGACCCCGAGAGCCTCCGCGACCTGTGCGTGAGTAAGCCCCTTTGCATTCAGGATGGTCTGTAAGTTGCTCGGCATAAATCCTCCATAGCGCTATTGTCAGGAAAACTTGCGTACCTCGCAAGCAAGTTAATCTTGCGATATACTTTGCTTTAAAGCTAAAACAACTTGCTATAAAGCAAAACGCTATGACAGAAAAAAGCTCTAATGCCGTACAGAGGGCGGTGGAAAAACTGGGGAGTCAGAAAGCTCTGGCAAAGGTATGTACCCCGGAAGTCTCCAGACAGGCGGTTGCCTTTTGGAAAAAACTGGGGTACGTGCCGGCAAGGCATGTCCCGGCTGTAAATCTCGCAACCGGAATCCCGAGAAGCGAACTTAATCCGCTTTTCAAGTGAGGCTGCGCCATGAACTACTACCCCCACAACATCGGCGACTTTGCGTCTCTGACTCAGGGGCTTGACCTTGAGGCTGTGGGCATCGTTGTCCGCCTGCTTGACCGGATGATGCTCACAGAGAAACCGATAAAAACCCAATGGGTTTCCATCGGTTTCCCGAAAGAAGCCAACGACAAGGTAATGGCTGTGCTGGCTGCGCTTTTTGAGGAGACGCCTGACGGGTGGATCTACCCTCCGGCGATAGAGGCAATCGAGGCTTATCAGCGTAACTGTCTGAAGAATCAGGAAAACGGCAAGAAAGGCGGCCGCCCTCGGAAAACCCAACAGGAACCCACTGGGTTTTCTGAGGAAACCCAAGGCGAAGCCAAAAAAAGCCTAACCAATAACCAAGAACCAATAACCAATAAAGATATTTCTTCTAACGAAGAAATATATACGCCGCCTGCGGCGGCTCCCGCTCCGCGCAAGCGCTCCGCTCCTGTCGCACGTCCTGAGGATGTCGAGACTCAGCACTGGTCGGACTGGCTTCAAACCCGCAAAGCAAAGAAGCTGCCGCAAGCGCAAGCGCCCGCGAGCACGCAAACGAAGGCAAAGGCCAAGCGCAAGTCCTCGATGTGCTCCGTCGAGCGCCCGGAGGACGTCTCTGCGCAGGTCTGGAGCGACTGGCTCCAGATCCGCAAGGCGAAGCGCCTTCCGCTTACCCAGACCGCTTGGGACGCCATGCTCATCGAGGCCGAAAAGGTCGGCTACTCCGCCGAGGAAATGGTCCGCTGCTGCGTCGAGCACGGCTGGGCTTCCTTCAAGGCTCAGTGGCTCATTAACGAACAGGACAAGAACGAGCGAGCGGCAGGCATGCCGCCTAAGGCTAATCGCCCGCTCCAGCGCCAAGATCTTGAAGACCTCGAGGAGGTTCCTTTATGACCACTTTCCAGAGAATCGGTTCGTGCTTCGGCTCGTTCTCCTTCGAGTGCGAAAAGCACGGGCCCTTTACCGCTCAGTGCCTTATAGGGCGCGACGGTCAGCCGGTCTATCGGCAGGCCCCGCAGTGCCCTGCTTGCGCAGCTGAAAAGGAGGCTTTCCGCACCGCTCACCCGGAGATAGTCGCTGCTGAAGAACGAGAGAAGCAGGTCGCGATTCAGGCCGCTAAGGCAGAGGAGGAACGCAAAGCCGCTCAGGCCGCAGCAGAAGAACGTCAACGCGCCATGGAAGGCATGCTTAAGCGCTCCCGCATTCCTGCAGAGTATCTCGGCAAAACCTTCGACGGCTATAAGCCGCAGACTCCGGAAAACGCTGAAGCTCTTCGCCAGGTGCGCCTCTATGCCCAAAATTTCTCCCGCATCCGCGAGAAGGGCGTTGGGCTATTCCTGTACGGCACGACAGGCACCGGCAAATCTCATCTAGCATGCGCTCTCCTGCAGACGCTAATGCCGGAAGTCGACTCCGCCTACGTCATGACGTGGGAGGTGATCAAGATGGTCAAGGAAGCGGACCTCCACGAAGATCCGCTCCGTCCGTTCATCAACGCCTCGCTACTCGTCCTCGACGAGATCGGCGTCCAGGCCGGCACCCGCTTCGAGGAAACCGTCCTCTATCAACTCATCGACTCTCGAGTCGCCGCTCATCGCCCGACCATCGTCATCACAAACGTTCAGCCGGACTCGCAGGACGATGCTCGCGCAACCGTGCGCAAGTGCGTCGGCGAACGCTTGTGGGACCGACTCCAGTGGCGCTCAGTCTTCCTGCGGTTCACCGGGAAGTCGTTCCGCAAGCGTTTCGCTAGCGTCGATCAACTCATTGCTTGAGGACGAGAAATGTCAATCGTCGCGTCGAACCATGCCGGTGTCGCAAACGGCTTTCCACAGTTTTTTGAGAAGCTGACCTTCCGGTTTCGCGAGAAACAGGGAAGAGACCTTTCCGCAGGGGCTTCCAAGAGCCGCCTCGGCGAAACGTTCCCAGGGGTCCGCCTGGCGGAAACGTTGGCGAACAAGATCCGGAGCAATGGCTTCCAGGAAGAGCGGCGCAATGCGGGCAAGTAAACGCATCTGAATTTATTGATGGAGGAACGTATGAATCAGACATTTAGAAGCACCGAATGGATTACTCAGCGAAACAAAGCGCTCGTCAGCGCCGGTGAGGCCATTGTCGCCGCTCGAAAGAGTCTCAATCAACTCGACTCCATCCTCCGAGCAACCACCTCTGGTGAATTCCCTGATATCCCCACCGTCGTCAACATCACGCATCGCATGCGAGAGGAAATCAACAAGATTCTCGTCAGCTTCGTTGAGTCCAGCTCGGTCAAAGACGAGGAGGTGTTCTGATGAATCCTGCCACCGGAATATACAAACGCTTCATCCACGCCTTCTCACGGTGGATCAGCCGGACGACCTTCATCATGAGGGAGCGACATGAGTGAGTGTCTTCGCTGCCGCAACTGCGCACCGCTCGAGCCGCTGCCGAAAGGCGATCCCCGACGGCTCCACCGCGGTCAGTGGGGGTTGCTCGCTCGCGGGCTCGTCTACTGCTCTCTCCCCGGGGAGATCGGCGGCTACAAGCGATTTCGCTCCGTCGAGTCGAAAGACAGTTGCCCGAACTTCGATCCAGAACCCGACGCCGAGCGCATCGAACGCCGGATTAAGACCGTCAAGATTCTTCGCGCCGCCTTCGACAAATGGCGCATCGATAAGCAACTCAAAGCCAAACAAGCAAAGGACAAAAAATGACGCTCAAGAAAGTCTCCCGTCTCATGCCCATCGATCCGCCTTCCAAGGAACACGCGCCGAAGCGCCTGCCGTTCACTTTCACCGAGGTGGACATCGACGACATCTCCACCTATCCGCCTGAAGGTGCCGCGCTCTTCTTCGTCCTAAAAGAAGGAGCCTGGGATCGCTTCTACGGCGAACGACGCGGTTTTACGATCTTCGCTGACCTCTATGGGCTGACGTTCAAACTCGATCAGATCAAAGCATGGAGCCCAGCCGGCTTTACGAAGTATGAAGAACGCACTCGAGAGGAGAAGAAAGTCCGTGGTTAAGCTCAACATTCCCGGTACGCCTCAGGGCAAGGCACGTCCGCGCTTCTCTCGCACCGGCCACGCCTATACGCCCGATGAAACCCGTCGCTACGAGGCCCGTGTAGCCGTTCTTGGCAAGTACGCGATGTGCAACCGAGACATCATGCGCGGGGCAGTCAAGATTTCTATCCTCGCTGCTTTCCCTGTGCCTGCTTCGTACTCGCAGAAACGCCGCGCAGCATGCCTGCAGGGCTGCGAACGACCTGCCAAGAAGCCGGATATGGACAACATCATCAAAATCATCTGCGATGGACTCAACGGCATCGCGTGGAAGGATGACGCTCAAGTCGTTGAGGTCTCTGCTGCCAAAACGTACGCAGAGTTCCCATCCGTCACCGTCTACATCGAGGAGCTTTCATGATCGATCCGATATTCTCCAAACGCTTGCAAAACTGGAGTCGGTGCATTCGAGCTCGCAGGAAATCATTACCTTCGCCGACAGCTCAGGTATTAAACGAACTCCGCCTGAAGTATGGCCCTCCAGCTATTGAGGAGTACCGGAACGAACCTCCAATCTCGAGTGCTGATATGGCTGATGCGGAAAAGCTATCTGCTGCCTATGGGGGACCCTGGCTAACTCCACAGGAAAAGCGCGTGCTTCAAATGGTCTATGGAGAAGGGAGGCACGTCGGTTTGTGCGCTAGGGAACTCCGCGTGACGTATCGCGGTTTCTTGCGTGCATTTGATGGCGTGTGTCAGAAGTTCCAGAGAATCATCAAAACGTACTTTGACAACGATGGTTGAGGTATATATACTGAACATACAATTTTTAGCCGACTTCCATTGCGATTTCGAGAGTTTTGCCACGGGGCAGCCTTTTTGCACCCGAAAGAAACGTAAGCCCAGTCAGAGATGACCGGGCTTTTTTGATGCCGGAATAAGTAGCGTCGAAATACATAACATTTGCAAAAATGCTAACCTCATGGTAGAATATTCACGTGTTCAACCAATAGAGGAGATCATGAAGCAAAGTGAATTTCTTCGGTGGCTTAAGTCGAGAGGCGTTGAGGTCACCCACGGAACCAGACACCTTCGCCTGAGAGTCCCGGGGAACCCAAAAACGCAAACCATGCCTCGACACCCCGGCGCAGAGATGAATGAAAGTATCCGCAAGGACATCATTCGCGATCTTGGCCTGAAGGAAGTCTCTAAGAAATAAAACACACCCCCGCCTTAGCCGGCGGGGCTTGCTGCATGATCGTATGTCTGACAAATGTCAAATTTCGATTTTCCATGCCGCTTTGAAAAGCTTAAGGACGGCACTGAGATTGTTCGTTGCCGGGATCTGCCCGAACTTCTGTCATATTCCGTGGATGGCGAGCCTCTTGAAAATTGGGCCCGTTATGCCGTCGAGGATTGTGTCGAGTTCCGTATTAAAGATGGAGAACTTATTCCGGAGGCGTCACCTTCGCTTCCCGGTGAATATGTTGTTCATCTGAGCGCAAATCAGGTTGCAAAAATTCTGCTTTCAAATGCGATGGCGCGCGATGGTGTTTCTCGCGTCGAACTCGCTAAGAAGGCCGAACTGAAGCTTCCTGAAGTGACGCGGATTCTCGACGTTCGCCATCCTACGAAGATCGACCGTATTGAGGCCACTCTTCGGTCACTCGGCCATAGGCTTCAGCTGTCGATTGCCTAAAATCAAACCAGGACCGAACCAGCTTTTCACTTTGCTTCACTGGTTCCGGGTCCTGAGCACAAGGGCTTCTCTCCGGAGAGGCCCTTTTCTTTTTGGGGTAGGACGATGCCTGAAGTTCCACAAAAGAAAAGGAGGTGCTATGGCATCAAAACCGAACGCCTCCAAGGGCGGAAGACCATCAACCTATACGCCGGAGCTTGCGGAGAGAATCTGTGATTTGATTCGTGAAGGCAAGTCAGAGCGTCAGATTTGCAAGATGCCTGGCATGCCGGATGCGGTAACTCTTCGCAGATGGAAAGACACCAATCCAGAGTTTTGCACTCACTCCGCGCGCGCGCGCGAAGCAAGCGCCGAGAAGTTCAACGATGAATTGCTTGAGCTTCAAGCAAATTTGAACAATGAACTGCAGACGCGATTGCTGAACGGCGATGACTTTCCGAAGGGAACTGTTGAAGCCTTCAAGGTGCTGATGCAGGAGAAGGCTCGCCAGATTTCGTGGCGTGATGATTCGCGCTACGGCGATCGCAAGACCGTGAAGATTCAGAGCGACACGCCTGATCTTTCCACGATCGACATGGAAAAGCTCAAGGCCGCAAGAGAGTTGCTGTATGACGAGACTCCCGACACTGATCGAACTTGATCAGGAGATTGCGCGGCGCAGCCTGTCCGAGTTCTGCAAGATGGCATGGCACGTGCTCGAGCCTGCTACACCGATCAAGTGGGGGTGGGCGCTCGATGCAATGTGCGAGCATCTCGAGGCAGTGCATAACGGCCAGATCAAGCGCCTTCTGATGAACGTTCCGCCGGGCATGATGAAATCACTGCTCACTGGCGTCTTCTTTCCTGCTTGGGAATGGGGCGCAGGCGGAAATCCTTCTCTGCGATATCTGACAACTGCGCATAAGGAAGACCTCGCAATCCGAGACAACCTGAAGTGTCGACGCTTGATCTCCTCCGATTGGTATCAGGAGCGATGGAGCGTCGAACTGTGCGGCGACCAGAACGCAAAGAAGAAGTTCGAAAACACGGCTACTGGCTTTCGTGAGTCTATGGCTTTCCGAAGCCTCACTGGCTCTCGAGGCGACCGCATCATCATCGACGACCCGCTGAGCGTAGACGACGCCTTTTCAGAAGCCGCGCTCTCCGCTGCGGAGCAGACCTTCCTAGAGGCCGTTCCGTCCCGTGTGAACAACCAGGACTCGGCGATCATCGTCATCATGCAAAGGTTGCACGAGCGCGATACGGCCGGGATCATCCTGAGCCGCCAGCTGGGCTATGAGCACCTGATGCTCCCAATGCGCTTCGAGCCGGAGCGCCGGTGCGCGACATGCATCGGCTTCACGGACCCGCGCACTGAGGACGGAGAGCTACTCTTCCCGGAGCGCTTCTCCGAAGCGCAAGTCTCCGAGATGGAGCGAACGATGGGCTCTTTCGCGACGGCCGGCCAGCTTCAGCAGAGACCGATGCCGCGCGGCGGTGGGCTCTTCAAGTCCGACTGGATTCAGCACTGGGACAAGCTCCCGGAGCGCTTCGACGCGGCCGTTATCTCGTGGGATATGACTTTTAAAGAGTCCGCGACATCCGACTTCGTGGTCGGGCAGGTGTGGGGACGAAAGGACGGCGCTTTCTACCTCGTCGACCAGTTCCGGGGACGCTGGGACTTTGTGAAGTCGCTCGAGCAGTTCGTAGCGGCCGCGAGGAAGTACCCGCGGATCACCCGAAAGCTCATCGAGGACAAGGCGAACGGCCCGGCGATCATCAGCGCGCTCAAAAGGAAAGTGACCGGCATCATCCCGATCACTCCGAAAGAGAGCAAGGAAGCCCGAGCGAACGCGGTAACGACGCTCTGGGAGGCCCGGAACGTCTACCTGCCGCCTCCGGACCGCTATCCGTGGGTGGCGCAGGACTTCATTCCTGAGCTCCTCGCATTTCCGTCAGGTGCTCACGATGACACCATCGACGCGATGAGCCAGGCATTGAATGACCTGAATCGCCACTCTGGACTGCACATCGACCCGACAAATCTCGCCTACCTTGCCCAGCGCTAGGCGGCTCAAAATGAAGCCCCGCGGCGCGACCAGTACCCGGGGCTTTGACGACTGAATAAGCAGGCACTTGCAATGACCAAGACCAAGACCAAGAAAAAGGCAAAGACTGAGGCCCGGGCCGATAAGCGCTCCGGCATCCTCGATCAGGCCCGCCGCGCCGCCCTAATGGAAGAGCTCGGCGCTCAGCTCTACGCCCCTCCGCTAGCTGCCAAGGTCTTCGAGACCGAAGAAAAGGTCCGCGAGCGCTTCGCCCTCCCGGTTACGCTCGGCACGACCGAAGAGGTCCGGCTGGCGCAGGACGCTGAGCTTGCCGATACCGGGCTGTACTCGACGATTTACAAGTCCCTGCAGCAGCACGGCTATGAGCTCGGACAGTATCCGACGACGTCGTTCATCGGCTACGGCGCCCTACAGCAGATCGCTCAAAATGGCATGATCCGCGCCTGCGTGCAGACCGTCTCCGACGACATCACGCGCGAGTGGATCCAGATCACCGGCTCCGACGATGGCGAGAAGGTGGACGAGCTTCAGAAGCTTCAGGAGAAAAAGTATCACCTCCGGGGGCTCTTTCACGAGGCCGCAACAATCACCGGGTACATGGGCGGCGCCTTCATCTTTATCGATACCGGCGAAGAGAAGACTGAACTTCCTCTCCGCATCAATGACGCCTCGGCCGAGCTGGTGAAGGGCGGAACGCTCCGCTTCGTCGTGGTCGATCCGGTCAGCGTGTCGCCCGGCGACTACAACTCCTCCAATCCGCTTAAGGCCGATTACATGAGGCCGAAGTGGTATTGGGTGCTCGGCCAGCGCGTCCATGCTTCGCGCATGATCCCGCTCTACGACAACCCCCCGCCGACGCTTCTCCGGCCCGCATACAACTTCCTTGGAATCCCGCAGGCGCAAATTCTCTGGGACTACGTGATGCACTGGAACCAATGCAGGGTGTACACGGCGGACCTCGTCAGGAAGGTCTCGCTTCTGGTCTTTCAGACGAGCACGGACGACATCTTCAACTCGCCGAACGGCCTGCAGCTCTTCGACATCCGCATGAAGGCCCTGCAAAGGTATCGCGACAACTCCTCCGTCTTCGTCTGCGACAAGGACGCGGAGGCCGTGATGAACGTCCAGACGTCCATCGCCGGATGCACGGACGTTGTCCGGCAGTCGCTCGAGATGATCGCGGCGCTCAATCGGACCCCGGCCGTCAAGCTCTTGGGCATCAGCCCGAGCGGCTTCAACGCGACCGGCGAGTCGGATATCCGCAACTACTACGACTACATCAAATCGAAGCAGGAACTCCGGCGCGACGCGATCATGACATGCCTGAAGGCGATCGAGCTCGTCGAGTTCGGCACCATCGATGCGGACCTCTCCTTCGACTTCAACCCGCTTAGCAAAGAAGACGAGAACGCCGCCGCGATGACGGCTCAGTCTCGGGCTGGCACGCTGGCGACGCTCGCTCAGATGCAGGCCATCAGCGCTGAAGAGGTGCGAGAGGCCGTCAAGACCGAGCCTGTCATGCACTTGGGCTTTCTCTCTGATGAGCCCCCGGACGGCGATCCAGAGGACTTCCAAGGCCTTCTCGACTCGCTCCAGAGCGCGACGGCGGCGATCAAAGCGCCAGAGGCGCCGCAGGCGAATCCGCCCGACGAGTCTCGACAGCTTCTGCAGTCGCTAGGGGGTGTAAGTGGCTAAGCCGAAGACGATCGCGGCCATCGAGCCGAATGCGGGGCTCCGGGCGGCGCTTCAGAAGAAGATCGCAAAGCTCGTCCGGGCCCGCACGCGGGCCGCGGCGGCGGAGCTCTTCGAGGACCTCATCGCCTCCGGCCTGGTGGGCGAAGAAAGCCGCCTCGCGCAGGATGCGAAACCCACGGTCAAGGACTTCAAGGCCGTCGATCTGGAGAAGGCCTCGAAGCATGCCGACACTGCGTATGCAGAGCGACTCGCTCGTTGGATGATCCACACGGGCGAGGACGCAAAGGCGGTTTCTAAATGGTTTGTCCGCACGACGGCGCAGCGCATTACCGCGAGCCAGCGCCGTGCGCTGATTCGTGCGGGCATCTCCCCTGAGCTCATCAAGAACCGCTGGACGGTTCCGGTCGTCAAGAACCGGTACATCTCTCCAGCGGCCGCGCAGGAGATGCCGAAGCTCATCGACGACATGACGGCCCTCATCACGAAGATGCAAGCCGACGATCTGGAGCGCCTTCGCGGGGCCCTTGACGCGGGGCTGAGCGGCGGAAAGACGATCGGAGACATCGAAGAGATACTTCGGCAGTCGGACGGCTTCACGGAAGCCCGGGCCAAGCGTGTAGCACTCGACCAGTCCGTAAAGGTGAATCAGGGGCTCCAGCGGGCCAATGCGCAGGGCCTCGGCGCCAAAACCGGCATTTGGGTGCATGTGCCAGGCATGTACAGCTCGCGCCAGACGCACAAAGCGATGGACGGTAAGCGCTTCAATCTCGACGAGGGACTTTACGACCCCGCGGTTGGGAGGAAGGTCATGACCGGTGAGCTTCCGTTCTGCCGATGCGTGTTCAGACTCGATATTGACGAATTGCTGAAATGATTCATGAAAGACTTGCCCTAGACGCGCAAAGCGTGCGCCGGTACGACAATAACGGCAACCTTCACGTCGCGGTCTCGCACCTCACGAAAGCGCAAGTTCGGCCCTACTACGGGTCCGAGATCATCGGGTGGCAGAGGCTCAAGCTCGAGCCGACCAAGGTTTACTACGGCTACGCGCCGCCCGAAGAGCTTTCGAAGCCAGAGACGGTCGAGAGCACGAATGGCATCCCGATCCAGCTCGATCATCACCCGGACTACGCGGACGACCCTCAGCTCAAGACGAGGGTCGGTAGCACCGGGACGGACGGCGCCTTCCGCGAGCCGTATCTGGACAACTCTCTGCATATCACCGTGGAGAACGCCATCCGGCGGATCCTAGACGGATCAATGCGTGAGCTATCCCTCGCGTACTCCTACACCCCCGACTTCACCTCGGGGAAGACGCCTGATGGCGATCCGTACGATTTTATTATGCGCGACATTTCCGCCAACCACGTCGCGCTAGTGGAGCAGGGACGCGCTGGGCGCGATGTGTTGGTGCAAGATAGTCAACTTAAAGAGGTAGGTCCTATGGACGACAAGGAAAAGACGACCCCCGCCACTGATGGCGATCCGGCCGTCGAAAAGAAGGAAGTGGCCCTCGCGCGAGCCATCGGCGAAGCAGCGAAGGGGATCGAAGACCTGCACACGCAGGATCAGGAGGGAAACGTGATCGACAAGCCCGCAGAAGACGAGCCCGTCGCTGAAGATGAGGACAAGGACGCCGCCATCAGGCGCATCCTTGACGACATGGTCGAAAAGGGGCTCAAGCCCGAAGACGCGAGGTCGTTCCTCGGTGCTCTCAAGGACCTCGCCTACAACCCGGACGAGGCTCAGGACGGCGATGAGGACATGGCAGAAGGCGCCGACGACGAGCTCGAACAGGCCGATGGTGCCGAGCCGGACGACTGTGAGCAGATCGTTCAGGACGGGCTCAAGGCTTGCGGCTACGACGCCGAGCCGGAAGAGCTTCAGCGCGCTTTTGCTGAGGGCGTCCGCTACGGCGAAAAGAAGGAGAAGGCCGAGCCTGAGAAGCTCGACCGCGAGCACGAGCGCGAAGGCGAAGAGCGCGACGCCGAGGGTTCGGCCAAGCGCATCGAGCGCCGCATCATGAATCGCTTCGCAGCGATGGACGAGTGCGCCAAAACGCTTGGCAAGGTCCGCGCGAACGCGTACGACTCCGCCGAGAGCGTCTACCTGGCCGCCCTCCGGCAGGAAGGCGTGAACACGAAGGGCGTCTCCCCGCAGGCCGCCCGCGCCGCTTACCGCGCGTTCATGGCGGGCAAGAGTCGCGCTCGCAAGGGCTCTTTCGCTCAGGACTCCGCGTCCAGGCAGAAGAGCAACCTCCTCGTCACCAAGCTCTCTCAGATCAAGAAGGGGTACTAATCATGGGCTTTCAGGCAGCTGTTAAGACTGATCCGGCCATCGGCATTCCGGGGCAGGAGGTCAATCCTCGTCAGGCCGTCTACACGGCCTTCAACTTCGTCTCGGACGGCACGGTCCCGGCGGGCGGATTCGCTTTCGCCGTCGCTCTGAACGGCACCTCCCAGACCGAGCAGAACGTCCTCTCGGCCAAGGCTGAGGCCGGTGCGAAGCCGGTCGGATTCGTGGAGCGCGACGTCATCGCGACGATCCCGGCGCCTACCGACGACGCAACGCAGGTCTACCCGAAGGGCACGTGCCCCCCGGTCGCCATTCGCGGCCAGTTCTACGCCATCGCGACGGGCGCGGCTACGGAGGGCCAGTCGGTCCTCTGCGACCCGACGACGGGCAAGGTCACCTATGGCACGGCTGGTGCGACGAATGACACCGGCTGGACGGTCGTCTTCCCCCGCGGCGTCAAGACGATCGCCGAGGGCGACACGGTGATCTATCAGAACTTCGGCGTGGACAAGGCCGCCTAACTTGGAGAGATAAATGAGTTTTGATCTTGACTTTGCAAAGTCGCGCGGCATCTCTGCTCCGCATGCCGTCGGCTTTATGCCTTTCGAGGAAAAGGACGGGCACATCGTCCTTAAGGACATTGACCTCCGCCAGCTCGCGCAGGACGCGGCGCTCTCGACGCAGCCGAACGTGGGCGCCCCCGCGGCTCTTTATACGTACCTCGACCCGCGCATCATCGAGGTGCTCTTCGGCGTCACGAACGCGACGCGCTTCTTCACGAAGACCCTCGTTGGCTCGTGGACGCAGGACTATGCAGACTTCGCGGTTGAAGAGGTCGCCGGTCAGGTCTCGCCTTACAACGACTTCGCCAACGGGACGACGACGGACGTGAATTACAACTTCCCCGTCCGCCAGAACTTCCGCTACCAGACGACGATTAAGTACGGCGAGCTCGAGACGGCCAAGCTTGCGGAGGCGAAGGTCAATCTGCCCGCTCGTAAGCAGAATGCCGCCGCCCAGATCCTCGCCCGTGCTGAGAACAAGTTCCAGCTCTACGGCGTGGCCGGGATGGAGATCTACGGCATGCTCAATGACCCGAATATCCCGTCCACGATCGCTCCGATCTCCGTGAATGGGAATTCCACCTGGGCGACGAAGGTTGCGGCCGATCCGAACAACGCGGCAACGCTCGTCTTCAACGACGTCAACAAGCTTTGGCAGCAGCTGACGGCGCAGAACGGCGGCCATCTCGACATTGACGCTCCGATCGTCCTCGGTATCTCTAATAAGATGATCGGCTACCTCACGCAGCCGAACTCTTTCGGCAAGACGGCCAAGGCGATGCTGCTCGAGAACTACCCGAACATGGAGATCGTGCAGCTCCCCGAGCTGTCGACTGCTGCTGGCGAGATGCTCTATATGACGGTCCGCGAGCTGTACGGCGACGAGACCGGATGGGCGGCCTTCTCTATGGCTTATCAGCTCGGTCGCCTTGTGCCGCACGAGTCGTCCTTCACTCAGAAGGCCTCGGCTGGCACGTGGGGATGCGTCATCCGTAGGCCGAGCCTTGTGGCAACCCTTACGGGCATTTGACGATCTAGAGCAAAGAAAGGTAAGGGCTGCTAACCGCGGCTTTTTCTCTGCTCGGGAGGGGGGGGGAATTATAGCCGGAAGAAAGGAGGCAGGCAGTGATACT
>ERZ773143.1341-NODE-1341-length-22183-cov-3.021421_pt1 | contig 22183 bp, 18 predicted proteins | sample MGYA00580852_ERZ773143 | MGnify/ENA primary metagenome ERZ773143 (study PRJEB29015, sample SAMEA2737853) | human gut metagenome | biome: human gut; feature: human-associated habitat; material: faeces | place: China | collected 2012 ... | reverse complement strand
AGCGATTGCCGCAAATAATCAGGAATTAAGCCGCTGTATCAGCGAAGATGTGGGGGAGCAGGTCATCAAGGAAATGAATTATCTCATGAGAGAACAGGATGAGGCGGACGAGGAACGCTTCCGGAAACTGGATGCGGCAATCCGCGGCAACCTGAAAAAGAAAGAAACCAAAAAAAGATGGGGCAGAAACAAAAAAGAAAGGGCATAAAAAAACGCTATTGCATTAGAGTGTGATTCTGGTGCAATAGCGTTTTGTATTATTCTCCGTACCCGAATGCAATAATTTTCTCCTTCAGATCATCAAAATAAGGAAGAAGTTCTGGAATCATGCGGCACAGTTCAATGGCACATTCCTGATTATAATGATGTGATTCGTCATTCCGGAGCCGTAACATGCGAAGCCATGCATTTTCATCTTCGATCAATCCACGGGTAAGGGCAGCCATAAGAATCAATTTTGGAGAACCGGTTCTGCCTTTATCGACACCTTCTGACTCCAAAACGTATTTCATTGCTTTCCACGATAATTCAAAAGTCAGGCAGAAGGTGTTGACACAACCGCTTAAAACAATTTTGTTTTGAGTGTAGTCAGTAACGGAAGCTTCATGTAAAGTATCAAGGCTTGAAAAAAAGTTTTCAATTTTTCGGTTCATTTTCCTGTCCTCTCATATAAAATATGTCCGTCATTTAAAATATCTTTCATCAAAGGTTCACTTACCCTGCCGTCCAGATCAATAATATCCATGTCAAGCAGCGTAAATTCATTGTATTTTAATTCGGCAAATAAACGGTCAAAGTTATCAGCTCCTTTAATTGCAAGGTCCATTATCTCCTCTGGCACGGGAGCCAAATAGAATGACTTTATTTGCATTATATTTTTTACAGCAGGCTATAATATCTTTTTTTATTGCCGGGTCTAATTGACACATCGAATCAATAACACTCCATTTTTAAATTTTTATTATTCATGACTATTATAACTGATTTGCACCGTTTGCGCATCATATAATTTGTGCAGCATAGTTTATGTAACCGTTTGATTTTCTTGACAGCAGCAAAGATGTGGATCATTTTCTGGAAAATGTTACAGATACTATCTGAAAATAAAAGAAAAATGTATTAAAAAATGTTACAGATATCATATAAAAATTAAAGAAAAATGTACTGAAAAATGTTACAATATACATTGAAAAACAAAGAAAAAATGTTAATATAAGAGCAGAGAGTTGGAAATCCTAATATTGGAGGATGGAAATGCTGAAAAGAAAAGTGTATGCGGATCTTTTAAAATGGAAAAAGGAAGCCAATGGAAAGGCTTTGTGTATTATAGGGGCAAGACAGATAGGAAAAACAACATTAATTCGTGAGTTTGGGAAAAATGAGTATGAATATTTCGCAGAACTGAATTTTGTGACAGACGAGCGGGCTGCAGATATTTTTAATGGAAAGCTGACAGCAGAGGCTGTTATTACAAACCTGACAGCATATCTTCAGACACCGTTAGAACCGGGAAAGACACTGATTTTATTTGATGAAGTTCAGGAATGTCCAAGGGTACGGTCTGCGATCAAATTTCTGGTAGAGGACGGAAGATTTGATTATATAGAATCTGGCTCGCTGCTTGGTGTGCGGTACAAGGATGTCACATCTTATCCGGTTGGCTTTGAACAGATTTTACCAATGTATCCGCTGGATTTTGAAGGACGAGGCAGGGCAATGTGTAGGGAGAGTAGCTGCTTTTATCAATCGGAAAACCTGTCATCTGGACAAATATAGTGTCGGGCAAATGGGATTTTTTGAATGTATCGACGACCGGCAGGCCGCTTTTTGTTTGTTCGATAAATGCAGGGAGTGGCTCGAAGGAAAAGGTATGGAGGCCATGGAAGGGCCGGTAAATTTCGGGGAACGGATTGAGTGGTGGGGGTTGTTGGTCGATGGATTCGATCAGTCGCCTGTTTATGCGATGCCTTATACCCAGCCTTATTATGTTTCTTTTTTTGAAAACTACGGTTTCCGGGATTTTTTCAAACAGTTTACATTCCGCACCCGTCTTGTTATGGACAGCCTTTCTAAAATTGTCGTTTGGAAAGCCGACCGGATATTGAAAAATCCCGATTATACGGTCCAGACCTATGGGGATATCGGGAAGCAGAAAGCCATAGAAGCCTTATTGGAGGTCTATAATAAAGCCTGGAATCTGGAAGTACACGGAGTAGACGGGATTACCCGGGAGCAGGTAGAAGCGATTTATAAAAGTTTACAACCGATTATCGATAAGGATTTGATTTATTTTGCTTTTTATAAAGAGCAACCGATCGGTTTTTTCCTGATGTTCCCGGAAATCAATCAGGTAGTGAGACATTTAAATGGAAAAATGAATTTGTGGGGTGGTTTGAAACTGATGTATTACCGTCATTTCCGGAAAATCGATGTGGCTTTGGGACAGTTGTTCGGAGTGGTACCCGAGTTTCAGGGGAAAGGAGTGGAAGCGGCCATGATCAAACGCTTTACTGAGCGCATTATCGAAGCGAACAGGGAATATAAATATCTGGAATTGAATTGGGTGGGCGATTTTAATCCTCCAATGATACATCTGATGGATTACATCGGAGCGAAAGCCTGGCGCACCCATATCACTTACCGGAAATTGTTCCGGGAGGATATCGAATTTGTCCGTTCTGTAGATAAAATGAATTGAAAAACTAGAGGAAGATGAGTATGAGGTAAATAAGACGGATTATTTCGTTTGCTTCATAAAAGCCTGATACTCATCTTCGCTGACTTCTACTTCTAAAAAAATTTTTCTTTTTCTTACTATTTTCTGCTCATCTTTGGCTTTATGAAGCCGGATCATCTCATTGTTTTTTTCTAAGGCTTCCGAATAATATTTGAACAGATCGATATTCAAAGCCATTGAAATATATAATGATCAGAAGAAATACGTTGAGCGAGGTGAAAAGGACGGCAGTTGGAGAGTGGTTGTGACACAGTGACATACCCCTTATAGTTGACGAAAAAAGAGGGGGTATCGATCATTTCGACTTACCCCCAATATTTCCCGCAACTTTTTCCATTGTCAGTTTCCGTGTTTGGAATGTAACTTCAGCCGCATCAGCCGAAGATCTTCTTCTGCATAATCCCCTTCGAATTCGTCGAAAGCTTCGGAAATATTGTCGGAACTCGCCTCCATAAAATAATCCATGATTTCCTGCTGTTGCTCTTCGTCGAGGATCTTATTGATATAATAATCGATGTTTAATTTCGTTCCGGAAAAGACGATCGCTTCCATCTCCTTGATCAGTTCGTCGAAGTTGAGCCCCAAAGCCGAAGCGATATCTTCCAGATCGATCTGGCGGTCGATATTCTGGATGATGTATACTTTGAATTTGGATTTATTGGCTACTGTTTTCACGACCATATCCTGTGCCCGTTCGATCTCGTTGTCTTCAACGTATTGTTTGATGACTTCGACGAATTCTTTGCCGTATTTCTGTGCTTTCCCGGCACCTACGCCCTGGATGTTGGCCAATTCTTCGAGTGTGATCGGATAATTGGTACACATATCTTCCAGTGACGGGTCCTGGAAAATGACGTAAGGAGGCAAGTTATTGGTCTTGGCTATTTTCTTCCGTAAATCTTTCAGGATAGCGAATAAAGTGCTGTCCAACGCAGATACACCACCTTTCTCCTGTATCTTTTCTTCTTCTTCGTTCTCGTCGAAATTGTGATCTTCCATCAGCATAAAACTTTTAGGGTTATCCAAAAATTTTTGGCCTTCATCCGTTAGTTTGATTACTCCGTATTGTTCTATATCTTTTTCGATAAATGAACTGACTAAAGCCCTCCGGTATACCATCGTCCAGAATTGCCGGCTTTTTTCCGAACCGGCACCGAATAATTCCAGTTTATCATGCTTATACGATTTGATGGCAGAATCGGCTTCACCGATGAGGATATTAACCAAATGTTCGATTTTGAATTTTTCTTTAACATCGCTGACCAGTTGCAGGGCATCGACCATATAATCTTCGCCTTCGAACTCTTTCTTCGGATAGAGGCAGTTGTCACAACAGCCGCAGTTGTCTTCTTCATAGGTTTCTCCGAAATAATGGAGCAGTACTTTACGCCGGCATAAAGAAGTCTCGGCATAAGCGACTGTTTCCATCAGCAATTGTTTACCGATTTCCTGTTCGGCAATGGGTTTCCCCTGCATAAACTTTTCGAGCTTTTGGATGTCTTTAAAACTATAATAAGTCAGACAGATTCCTTCGCCACCATCCCGTCCTGCCCGTCCTGTCTCCTGATAATACCCTTCGAGACTTTTAGGAATGTCGTAATGGATGACAAAGCGTACGTCTGGTTTGTCGATCCCCATACCGAAAGCAATGGTCGCTACAATAACGTCCACCTCTTCCATCAGGAAGCGGTCCTGGTTGGTACTTCGGGTACTGGCATCCATTCCCGCATGATAAGGAGCTGCTTTGATACCGTTGATACTAAGCACTTCCGCCAGTTCTTCCACTTTCTTCCGGCTCAGACAGTAGATGATACCGGATTTCCCTTCATGGTTTTTAATAAACTTAATAATGTCTTTCGTGACATCTCCTTGTTTAGGACGTACTTCGTAGTATAGGTTCGGTCGGTTGAAAGAAGATTTAAAAACCTGGGCATCCATCATATCCAGGTTCTTCTGGATGTCGTTCTGCACTTTGGGTGTCGCTGTCGCAGTCAATGCAATGATCGGCGCTTTACCGATTTCTTCGACGATCGGACGGATTTTCCGGTATTCTGTCCGGAAATCGTGGCCCCATTCCGAGATACAATGTGCCTCATCCACAGCAAAGAAAGAAATCTTGATCTTCTTTAGAAATTCAACATTACTTTCCTTGGTCAAGGATTCGGGAGCAACATAGAGCATTTTCGTTTTACCGCTCAAAATGTCTTCTTTCACATTTAAAATCTCATTTTTGGTCAACGAAGAGTTGAGAAAATGCGCAACTCCTTCAGCGGCTGAAAATGAACGCATGGCATCCACCTGATTTTTCATCAGAGCAATCAGCGGAGAAATAATAATCGCGGTGCCCTCGAGAAGCAATGCCGGTAATTGATAACACAACGATTTACCACCTCCTGTAGGCATCAATACAAAAGTGTTATTTCCTGCCAGCACGTTCTTAATGATGGCTTCCTGATTTCCTTTGAAATGATCGAAGCCAAAATACTCTTTTAATTTTGCGTGTAAATTAATCTGCAATCCCATTGTATTATTCATATATTTTGCACACCCTTTTTCTCAAGGAAATGCAAATTTATAACTTAATTTGTTTGGACAAACAAAATGGCACAATAAATGTTATGATCACCTAAGCAAATGAATGACAAAAATTGGTATTTTTGTCGTTTAGTAAAGTTATAGGAAAAAAATCGGGTTACCATAATTTTTTCTGATTTTTTTGGCATAAATATTGTCTATTGTTTAAGAAATATTTTAAAGAATAATCTAAGATGGTTGATATTAAGGAGGTTGCAAAAAAAGTAATTGCTGATGAAGCTTTAGCTATACAGAATCTGGCTCGATTTATCGACGACGATTTCGAAAAAGTGGTCCGATTGATCTATAATACGAAAGGACGGGTGATCGTTACAGGTATAGGTAAAAGTGCCATTATTGCCCAAAAAATAGTGGCTACTCTCAATTCGACCGGTACTCCTGCTGTTTTTATGCATGCGGCCGACGCTATCCACGGTGATCTGGGGATGATTTGCCACGACGATGTCGTCATTTGTATTTCCAAAAGCGGGAACACCCCCGAAATCAAGGTGCTGGTCCCGTTGATCCGGAATGTCGGTAACGAACAGATCGTGGCTATGGTATCGAATACCGATTCTTTCCTGGCAAAGAATGCGGCTTATGTATTGAAAGCACAGGTCGACCGTGAAGCTTGCCCGAATAATCTGGCGCCGACCAACTCGACGACAGCACAACTTGTGATGGGAGATGCCCTTGCTATTTGTCTGATCCAATGCAGGAGTTTTTCAAGCCGTGATTTTGCTAAATATCATCCCGGAGGATCCTTGGGGAAACGTTTATATACCCGGGTATCCGATGTATTCGATCAGGATAACCGGCCTTATGTATCTTTGGAAGACGGAATCCGTAAAGTGATATTGGAGATGTCGGGCGGAAGATTGGGCGCAGTGGCGGTGACCGATGCCGAAGGAGGATTGTTAGGCATTATTACCGACGGGGATTTGAGACGTATGCTCGAGAAATATGAAGATGTGGATGGCTTGAAAGCCCGGGATATTATGTCGGTTTCTCCGAAAACTATTCAGGAAGAAGAACTCGCTTACAACGCTTTCCAGAAAATGGAACAGAATAGTATCACTCAATTGGTGGTGGTGGACGAAGATAAAAAATACAAGGGAATGGTTCATATCCACGATATATTGAGAGAAGGGGTAGTATAATGATCATGAATAAAAGAATCGTATTATTAGTTGTATTACTGTTACTTGGACAATGCATGTGGGCTCAGAGTACCCGGGTGAAGGGGAAAGTGACGGATGCCAAGACGGGAGAAGTTTTACCTCTGGTCAATGTTTTTTTTACCGGGACGACTATTGGAATGACCACCGACTTCGATGGAGAATATTACCTCGAAACCCGCGAAGAAGTGACTGAGCTCCAGGCGTCTTTTGTCGGTTATCTCCCGAAAACAGTAAAGATAAACAAGGGGGCGTACAATGCTGTCGATTTTCAGCTGGAACCTCAGACTTTCGATCTGGACGAGGTAAAAGTTACTCCCGGAGAAAATCCGGCACATGTGATCCTCCGGAATGTCAGTAAAAACAAATACAGAAATAATCCTGCCCGGTTCGAACAATATTATTGTAAGACTTATACCAAGATGGAGCTCGACCTGACGAATATCAAGCCAGGGTTTAAAAATAAGAAGTTACAAAAGAATTTCGGATTTATCTTCGAGCACATGGATACTTCGGTCATTACGGGAAAGGCTTATCTGCCTGTGATGATTTCCGAAGCTTCTGCCGATTATTATTACCGGAAGTCACCGTCCTTATCCCGGGAGATTGTGAATGCCAGCCGGATTTCCGGTATTGAAGAAGACTATACCCTGGCGCAGTTTACCGGCCATTTACATACCAACGTCAATTTTTACGACAACTATATCGATATTTTCGAAGTACGTTTCGCCAGTCCGCTTTCGGATCACGGGCTTTTATTTTATAAATATTTCCTGGTCGATAGTTTGCAGATCGATGGCCGGAAGACCTATAAAATCAGATTTCATCCCAAATCTTTCTCTACACCTGTATTGGATGGGGAAGTAAATATCGATTCGATGACCTGGGCATTGCAATCGGCTCACGTCAAAATGATGAAGGGGTTGAATGTGAACTGGATCAGACACCTGGTGTTGGATAATGAAAATCAGTTCCTGGACGATTCGGTCTGGTTTCCGAAGCAGGATAAAATCTTTGCCGATTTTTCCATCGTCATGTCCGATTCTTCGAAGATGGTGTCCTTTTTGGGGCACCGGCAAGTAGATTACTCGCATATACAGCTGAATCCGGTCATTCCCGACAGGGTGCTCAAAATGGATAATAATGTGATTATCGATAATAATGTCCTGAAAAATGACGATCGTTTTTGGGATACGATCCGGCCCTATGCATTGAGTGGTAAGGAAAAACAGATCTATGGAATGGTCGATTCGATTAAAAACGTACCCCTGTATCAAAATATATACACGATTGTCTCTATGGTCCTGGGTGGGTATTACGATACCGAATATGTAGAGTGGGGACCTTATTATAAGTTGCTTAGCTTCAACAAACAGGAAGGATGCCGTTTTCAGTTGGGCGCCCGGACTACAACCGATTTCAGCAAGAAAATCCGTCTTTTCGGTTACGGAGCCTATGGAACGAAGGATCGTCGCTGGAAAGGAGCCGGTGGATTCGATTATTCCTTCAACGATTTACCGACTTCGAAGTTATCGGCTGCTTTCAAACACGATGTCGTGCAATTGGGAGCGGGAATCAATGCGTTTACCGAAGGAAATATCCTGAGTTCAATCTTTTCGAGAGGGGATAACGATCGGTTGAGTATGGTCAACCAGTTGGATGTGAACTTTGAGAAAGAATGGCGGCAAGGGGTTTCCAATACTTTTGGGGTACAGGTCAGGGACCTGTTTTCTAATCCTTATGTGCCTTTTGTGAAACCTGACGGAGAATTGATGCCCTCTGTACAGTCGACGATAGTACGCTTGAATACCCGTTTGTCTAAAGATGAAATAGTCGTTCGTAAAGCATTCGATAAATACAGTTTAGGATCCGATTATCCGATTATCGGCGTCGATCTGGCCATGGGGGTGAAGGGGCTGTTTAAAAATGACTATGAATTTTACCGGGCTGTAGCTTCTATCAATTATGATTTTCCGATTTCGCCGATCGGTAAGTCTCATGTGGTACTGACCGGAGGAAAAATTTTCGGGAAAGTGCCTTATCCTTTACTGAAACTTCACGAAGGAAACGCTACCTATTTTTATGATCCTTACGCTTTCTCATGTATGAATTACTATGAGTTTGCTTCGGATACCTGGCTGGCATTTTTCTACGAACATCACTTTAAAGGTTTCTTTTTGGGGAAGATCCCTTTGATGAAAAAATTGAAATGGCGGGAAGTGTTTATTTTCAAAGGATTGATCGGCACACTTTCCGATAAGAATAACGGAAGCCTGCCCGATACCCGGGCCGTACTGTTGTTCCCCGAGGGAATGTCCTCGGTGTCCAAGCCTTATTTTGAAACAGGGGTCGGCATAGAAAATATTTTCCGGCTGTTCCGGATCGATGCGATATGGAGACTGACCCACCGCGAAGACCGGCCAGGACAGCATGTCCAGAATTTTGCTATTAATTTTTCTGTTTATTTGAATTTTTAAATCATTTTCCTGTAGTCCTTGTATTTTTTTTTCTTCCTCTCTGTCTTTTTCTTATCTTTGTGATCTAAAACAGCACATGATGATACTAAGAGCAGAACATTTGATAAAGAAATATAAAAGTCGTACCGTTGTCAAAGATGTATCGGTGCAAGTGGAGCAAGGAGAGATTGTGGGTTTGTTGGGGCCTAATGGTGCTGGGAAAACGACTTCTTTTTATATGATTGTCGGACTGATCACTCCGAATGGTGGTCGGATCTTTCTGGATGATCAGGAAATAACCAAAGAACCGGTTTATAAGCGTGCACAGTTGGGGGTAGGTTATTTGGCACAGGAGGCTTCGGTGTTCCGGCGGCTGAGTGTCGAAGACAATATCCGCGCTGTATTGGAAATGACCAAAATGACCAAAGAAGAGCAGAAAGACCGGCTCGAAGAAATGCTCGACGAATTCGGGTTGCAGCATATCCGTAAAAGCCTGGGAATCCAGTTGTCGGGAGGAGAACGACGCCGTACGGAAATTGCCCGGGCACTTTCGATCCGGCCTAAATTTATTCTGTTGGACGAGCCTTTTGCCGGTGTAGACCCTATCGCAGTCGAAGATATTCAAAATATCGTACAGAAATTGAAGGATAAGAACATCGGTATTTTGATTACCGACCACAATGTACAGGAAACACTTTCGATCACCGACCGGGCCTATCTGCTTTACGACGGCCGTATTCTGCAAGCCGGAACAGCAGAGCATCTGGCTGCCGACCCGGAGGTACGAAGAGTATATTTGGGGAAAAATTTTGAATTGCGCCGCAAAAAATAATCTCCGGCTAAAACGTAGAATTATTCCGGTCCCCGAACACGAACAAGGACCGGAATAGAAAGAAAAAATAAACCTGGATTTTTATTTTTAATTATTATTTCTTTTTATTAATTTCCGCAACAAAAATATCCAATTCAGAAGAGTAAACCTGTATGGTCCAAGTTCATTACGGAGGTATTGATAAGCTCTTTTTTTTAAGGTTTTCAGTGTATTAACCGAAATTTTCAATTGTTCGGCGATTTGGGAATTAGATACTCCTTTCAGCGTCAGTAGTACAATTTTTCGTGTCTGTTCCGGTAATTTATAAATTGCATCGTACATAGATCCGAATACCTCCTCTTCTATGATTTTACGCTCCAATGGCTCCCTCAATTCATTTTGTAGCCATACATTGAGTTCTGTACTATTCCTGTTCCGTACTTTGTCATGCCGGAGATAATCAAGTGCTGCATTCCGGACATTCCGGAAAAGATATACACGGATAGCTGCAAAGCTGTCAAATCCTTTTAAATGATCCCACAACTGGATAAAAGCCTCTTGTACCAAATCTTCCGCTATGTCTTTGTCTTTAACATAGTGAAATGCGAATGACCAAAGTGAAGTGTAATGGCGGTCGAATAACCGGTCGAATACATCTGGCTGGTCATATGAGAACTCCTGTGAATCAGTTTTAGCCTGGTTGTCTGGGGCTTTTTTCAGCATAGTATAATAAATAACACACAAAAATAATGACAAATATATGAAATTACTTATTTCCCCCTATAATTAATTAGTAATCCTATATATTTTTTCAGCCATTAAAATATTTTATGTTCTCTACTATATCATTTTTTTCCGATTGTTTCTAATGCTTTGTCTACAACTAATACTTCATTACCTGGCATGTATCCGGAATGGGTCCATACCACTTTCTTATCGTTTATAACTAAAACATGGGGAATTGCTGAAATATTGAATGCTTTATATAGCTCTTTGTTCGGGTCGAGCAGTACTTCGAAAGGCCATTTTTTCCCTTTTACAAGGGATTTGACTTTAGCCATTGCTCTGGCATCATCAATTGATACTGCTATAATCCGGACTTTATTTTTCCAGGAGTCTTCCAAATCTTTTAATGCTTCCAGTTCGCTTTGGCAAGGCTTACACCAGGTTGCCCAAAACGATACGATTACCGGTCCTTGTTGTACAGCTTCTTTAAAAGTAATTTCTTTTCCGTCCAATTGTTTTAAGGTTACATTTTCCGGAATCATCTGTCCGGAAAGTTGTAGGTTCCAGACTAGTGAAGTGAGTAAAATTAAAATTCCTGTTTTCATTTTTTTCTTTTTATTAGGATGAATAAGTTATTTCTTTAAAAAAACGTGTACCCCTGTTATTCGGGTGACAACTCTTTTGATTTTCTAAATAAAATCATAGGGATATTTCCGGGAAACGAATGAAATGGAGCTTACCCTTTGCCTCCGGGAAAATATTTTTCCTGAAATGTGTTTTTTTTCAGTCACCCTGTCGGGTGGGGTGTACGTTCTTTATTTGAAAAATAACTTTTAAACTTATAAAATTATGAGAAAATCGTTTTTATTGTTTTTGTCTGTTATCTGTGTGATAGCGTTTTCTTGTTCTGATTCGGATGATGGAGACGATACTGGTGACGGCATTTTAAGCGGTCTTACCCTGACTTCAGACCGTTCTTATTTTTCTGCAGATGGGGTGGATGCTGTAGTTTTTACCGTGAAGGACAATACCGGGAAAGATGTAAGTACACAGTGTGTGTATAAAGCCAATGACCAGGAATTAGTCGATAACACTTTGTCTTCTGCCACTCCGGGTACCTATAAAGTTGTAGCAACTTACAAGGGAATAGTATCTAATACCTTGGATGTGATTGCTATGAATGAGAATGTAAAGTTAAAGGTGGCTTCTGATAAAAAGAGTATTGTGGCAGACGGGGGAGATTTTGCCTGTCTTTATTTAGTTGATGAACAGGGAAGCCGTATTTCTGAAGGAGAGTTTTATATCGACGGGAAAAAGTTAGATAGCCCCTATTTCGGAACGACAGAGGCCGGGATGCATCGAATTACTGCAATGTGGCAGGGTAAAGAAGCTGAAGAGGCATTGAATTTGGGAGCATTTAAAGAAGGTGAATTTACTGCGCGTATGTTGGTAGAAAGTCTGACAGGAACGAATTGCGGATACTGTACCAATACGATCAAATTACTGACTGAAGGAGATGCATTGGCCCGGAAAGATCCCAGAATCGTTTTGATCGAGACGCATTATCAGGGACAATCTCCTGAAATGTGGCAGAAATACGATGAACGTAGCCGGGAGATGGAGAAAGCTTTTATTGCATATTTCGGTTCTACGGGTACTCCTTCGGTATATTTAGATCGTAATAAAGATAAATTTTCAGTTGATGCCATGGGGCGTGATGGGTTACTGTCAGCTATTAAATCCAAGGCTGAGGTTGCTATCGCCATTAAAAATTCTTTGTCGGAAGATAAAAAACAAGTTGAATTGACTGCCGTGATCGGTAGTAAAAAATCTTTCAACGGTAAAGTGATCGCTGCTTTGGTTGAAGATGGTATGTATTTGAATCATGTTTCTTGGGGGATGATAGAGTGGTTCCATACTATGCGTGATTATATGCCTTCATTTGAAGGAGAGGAAGCGGTGGCTTTTGAACCGGGTGCTCCGAAAGAAATTAAATTCCAGCTCAATATGGGAAAAGCAGATCCGGTAAAGAGTACGCTTGTGGTTTTTGTAACGAACGAACAGGGGTTGGTTGAGAATGTTCAGCAGGTAGTTGTTGGGACGAATGTCGGTTATTAAATCTTTGAATATAGGTAGGAATGTATAAGTGTAAAATTCCTGTTTTATTGGTTGTATTTGCTGTATTTTCCGGGTTTGTACAAGCCCAGGAAATACAGCGCTCCAAGGGACATTTTAGCGGAAGTCTGGAGACGAACTGGGGATTCTACATGAAGGATGATAAGTTGGGGGTGAAGAAGGTGGAAGATAAAGTGGCTACCAATACTTATCTGACTTTAGGATATTCATTTAAAGCTTTCCGTTTTGGTTTGGAATATGATATCTATGACCCACCAATGATCGGTTTTTCTCCGGAATGGGAGGGATGTAAGTTGATGAGAGGATTTGCTGAATGGGCCGGTGAGTCTTTGGAATTACGTGCAGGGACGGTATATGAACAGTTTGGAAGTGGTTTGATTTTCCGTACTTATGAGGAAAGGGCCTTGGGGATTAATAATGCCTTGATGGGGGGGAATATCAGGTGGCGTCCGTGGGATGGGGTGACCTTGAAAGTTGTGGCCGGAGTACCGCAGAAATTTCAGGAATATGCTCCGGTACGGATCTATGGTACAGATGGAGAAATAGATTTGGGAAGTTTGTTGTTCCCGGAAAACGGAATGCTGCTTTCGGTGGGTGGTTCCTGGGTATTGCGTGATGACAGAAGTGATGAACATGATGTGAAGGCCGACCGGGTAGTACGGAATTATGCCGGCAGGCTGGATTTGTCCAAAGGGATATTTTCCCTGGGAGGGGAATATGTTGCAAAAAGTCGCTCTGTGTATTGGGACGACGCATATAACATCCGCTATGGAAAAGGTCGTAATGTACTGTTGTATGCAGGGATCGATGCTCCGGGAATAGGTTTTTCCGCAACGTTTCGTGCTTTTGAAAACGGAGATTTGCGGGTAGACGATTGTTTAAGTAATGAAAGTGTCAGTTTGAATTATGTGCCGGCATTGACTATGCAACATAAATATGCATTGTTGACTTTATTTCCGCATGAGATAAAAATGGCAGGAGAGACAGGAGGACAATTCAGTTTGTTTGGAGAGTTGCCTATGGGGGGGAAAACAGGAAATCCCCTGTCTTTTGCAGTGAACGGATCTATGTATCGGAGCCTTACTGTGAAAAAGGACGATGAGAGTACATATCTTTTCAGGCAGAAAGGAAAATTACTTTATGGAGAGATCGGCTTGGAATTGGAGAGAAAATGGTCGAAGAGTTTCAAAAGTACATTGTTGTTTTTCCACCAGAGGAAACTGGAATTCAGTAAATATGGTTTTGGGAATATGAGGATGGACTCAGAGGTGTTGGTTGCTGATCTGCTTTACAAAATTACCCCGAAAACTTCTTTACGGATGGAGTTGCAGCATGTGTGGAGCGACTCAAAAGATAATCAGCGTTGGGCCATGGGATTGTTAGAGCTGGGATTGGCTCCGGCATGGATGGTATATGTAAGCGATATGTGTAATTATGAAAGTTATGGTGACAGCCTTCATTATTATCGTGTCGGAGGGAGTTACAGCTGGCGTAGCTTGCGGGCATCTGTCGATTATGGCCGGAATCGGGAGGGAATACAATGTGCCGGGGGAGTATGCCGCTATTTTCCGGAACATACAGGAGTTACTGTCATGTTATCCGTTGCTATTTAAAAATGGTTAACCATTAAATATAAATTTATGAAGACAAAATATTTATTTTTTAGTGTTTTATTCGTGTTCATCGTATGGGGTATCGTTGCCTGTAAAGATGATGATGGGCTCGATATGCCTGTTGAGTTGACAATTGGCGGAAATCAAACAGCTTTTGAGTTTCCGGCAATGGGTGGAGAACAAAAACTGGCAATGAAATCCAATTATCCCTGGGGTGCGGAAATGTCTCCATTGGAAGACAGTGTATGGTGTAAATTGAAAGTCTCTGAAAAAGAATTGGTGATCAGTCCTTTACAGAATCTGGATACATTAGTGCGCTCTTCCCGGGTGAAAATTTTTTCAGGGGAAGGGGAAAATATGAAAACTTTGTACCTGGATGTGGTCCAAAAGGCCGGAGATAAAATGTCTATTATGTTTTCTCCGGAAAAAGTCGTTTTTTCTCCGAAAGAAGAAACCCGGGAAGTGATGTATATGACTTTCAGTCCGGAAATCGAGTACAAGTGGCGTGGCGATACCTTGGTCGATTGGATTACCGTACAACTCGATGCAGAAAATTCAAAATTATTACTGACTTCCGAATTTAATGAATTGTTGACAGCCCGTCGTGCAACGTTGGAAGTATCCGGTGGTGTCGGAGGTAACCGTTTCACCGATACTTTGGCTATCGAACAAATGGGAAATGAGCCGATGATCGTGGCGAATCCGGATACTGTCCGTATAGATGCTGCCGGAGGTACTGTTGATATAGAAGTTTTATCGACAGTCGAGAAATATAATGTAAATGCCGGGGGATGGGTAAAAATGGAACCGAAAGAAGGGGAAACAGATAAATACCTGTTATCAGTGGAGGCTAATCCGACTTTGAATGAACGTTCTATTGGAATTTTACTTAGCACACCTTATGGTGCTACTCCTTTTGTGAACGGAAGATTGACAGTTATCCAGGAAGGAAGTGTTTTGGCGAAAATTTCTACCGACCAGGAAAAAGTCAATTTTAAAACAGAAGGCGGTGAGATAACGGTGAAGGTAAACTCTTCCTGGGAAAACTGGAAAGCAGAAGTCAATGAAGAGGCGCAGGAGTGGTGTTCTATCAGTACAGAGGGAGATGTGCTGAAGGTGAATGCGACTGTTTCCGAGCTGGAAACAGATCGTACGGCTACCATCACCCTGAGTACCGGTGCGGCTTCTAATACGGCTTCATGTGAGGTGGTTGTAACTCAGCTCGGAACCAAACCGTCACTGGTACTTTCGACAGACCGGGTTACCTTGAATGAGGCTGGAGATGAAGTGATTGTAAAAGTCTCTACGAATGCAAAACTATGGGGAATGACCCTGCCTGAAAGCGAAGATAAATGGTGTACTGTGATACAGGATGATATTAATAATCAGATAAAGATCAGTGCTACACCTGCAGAAGCCGGTTCCCGTTCTGTCGAATTAATCGTTGAGATTCCTCAGACGGATGTGAAAGTGAAATTGACTATTATACAAAGTAAATATTATAAAGTAGGTGATTTGTATGTAGTCAATGGTGAACCCTTAGGTCTGGTATATGAAATCAGCGACGGAGGTGCCCATGGTAAAGTGGTAGCTTTGAAAGCTCACAGGGATCTGAATCTGTGGTATCGTACAGGATTACCTTATGATGAAATCCATCCGGAGGATCCTAATAATGTGGGAGTAATTGCCCGTAGTGAGACAGACGGACAGGAGAATATGAAAGCTTACAAACAGATCCCCGATTGGAAAACTCATTATCCTGTAGCTGCTTATGTCAGTGATTTGAATGACGAGAATGGAAATCCCGGATGGTATCTGCCGGCTATTAAAGAAGTACAGGCAATGGTAGGCTGGATTGACGGGGAGGTTTTATCTCCTGATGGTGAAGCTGGGCAGGAGCCTTCTGAAGCCATGAAAGAAAAACGTAAAGCTATTAACCAGTTGATCGTTGATAATGGAGGCAATGAGTTCTATTTCTATGGACATGATGTCAGTTTTATCATTGATCAGACCAATGCATGGGAGGCAGATTATTTCAACCGGATTTATACCTCGACAGAAACCGATTATCAGGTACATCCGATGGTATTTAAATTTTATTTGCGAAATGGTTGGTGGGAAACGATGCATGTCTATGGAGATCTGGCCAGAAGTTATGGAGAAGTTCGTCCGTTCCTTGCATTTTAACAAGTAAAAATATCAGATATGAAATATTTAATTAATTTATTGTTTCTTTTGGGAGCAGCCTTCTTTTTAGGAGGTTGCTCAGACAACGGCGATCCTGTAGATACGCCCCGGCTGGAAGTCTCGGAGAGTTCCCTGCGTTTCGGTTCTCTGGCAACAGAGCAGGTTATTCAGGTAACTTCTAGTGAGGCCTGGAAAATTGCAAATATTCCCGACTGGTTATCGGTGGAGCCGGTAAGTGGACAAGCCGGAGAATATGAGGTAAAGGTTGCGGTAATTGAAAATACGACTGAAGTAGAACGAAAAGTACGCCTGGTGGTTCAGGCAGGAACAGAAAACTGGAATTTGCCGGTATATCAGCTGGAAAAAGGAGTATTGGAGATCAACGAAAAAGAGTTCATCGCTTTGTATAACCATACTTCCCTGAAAGTTCCTTACCGGTCAAACGGCACCTTGAATGTAACTTTCAGCGAAGGCGTGGATTGGATAACAGCTCCTGTCACCAAGGCGGTGACCGACCGGAATCTGGCTTTAACTTTGACTGTGAACAATTCCAATGTTATCCGGGAGGCTATAGTTTATCTGAAGGACACTCAGAGTAATCTGAACGATACATTGAAAGTGACCCAATATCCGGAACCCAAATGGAAGTTGGACAACGATAAACTGTTTGCCAAATATGATATGACAGAATTGACACATTCGTTTGAATGTAATATACCTTTCGATGTGGTGTTTGACGAAGAGGAGGTGAGCTGGGTAACACTTAAGGAAACAAAAAACGAAGACGGTCAATTCAAGATGGTTTTCAAGTTAGAGCCCAATACAGGTGAGTTTTTCAACCGCACGAAATTGCATCTGAAAAATAAAGTACTGGGATTGAGCTTCCCGTTATCTTTGAGTCAGATGTACAAAACTTACGACGGACATACTGTGATCTGGAAAAAACCGACTTATAATGATCCTTTTGCATCAGTACCTGATTTCCAGCGTATTACTTTCAATTTTATTTTGATTGGAGATGGTTTCACGAAAGAAGAAATCGAATCAGGGGTTTATGATTTGTATTGTCAGGAAGCGATGGAGGGTATGGAATCGCTGGAGCCTTTCAAAACTTATTCGGAACGTTTCGGATTTATCCTGCTGCATGCTGAATCTGCCGAATCTGGATGTACGGACTATAATGCGACTTATGGAGGACCTAAGGTGGTAGATACCCGTTTTAAATGTTCTTATGATGAGTTCGGAACCGGTATGAACTGTGATTATACAGCTATTCAGGAGTTTGTCAAGACTAGTATTGAGGGTGCAGGTTTGGACTATATTCCGACGCAGGATGTTGTGATTGTGATGGCTAACGGTAAACGTTACGGAGGGGTAGCCAACCTGACCAAATCTGGAGAAGGTGTCGCTATTTGCCCGGTATCTGAGGAGCCTTTCCCGAATAATTTTGTCCAGATTTTGCGCCATGAAGCCGGAGGACATGCTTTCGGAAAATTGGCCGATGAGTATTCTTTCGGTGGGCCTATCGATGCGAGTACGGCTAGTTACCTGAAGTCATGGCAGGATGCGGGGATGTATCTGAACGTATCGATGTCGTCCACCGAATTTCCGCAACCCTGGCAAGAATTGAAAGACAGGGGTAAAATTTCCGATGTCTATGTCGGTGGTTTCTCATGTAGTGGCGGGGTATGGCGTTCTTCTGAAAACAGCCTGATGAAAGGGATGGATGAGGGATTCAATATTTTGGGCCGTTATTTGATTTATTTACGAATGAAAAATTTCCGGGGTGAAGGGATGGATGTTCCAGCTGCGTCGCTGGACGATTTCCTTTCCCGTGATAAAGAAGATACTGAATGACTCTTTTGATTAGCTATGAGAACGGACAGTGAAGAGGCGATTAGGCGTTCGATTATTCATTCTCTGTTGGGAGATTTAGACGAGCAGGAAAGTCGGACATTGGAAAACTGGCTGAAAACACCGGAGCATCAGGACTTTTATAAAAAAATCAGTAACCGGGAATATGTCAGATGTAAGATGGCAGGGTTGGAGTTGTCCGATAAGGAAAAAGCCCGTGAACGTTTGAAAATGAATATTGCGCGTCGGATCGAGAGATACAGACGGCGGAAATGGTTGGGGAGGGTAGCAGGGATTGTTCTGCTGTTGTGTATGGGGGAAGGCGTCTGGTTTTATTGGCAAAATGAAGTGAAGCAAACGGATCAGGACCTGGCAGAGAGAGTGACAGCCTCTTCTCTGCCGGTCATTCGGCTGGCCTCCGGTAAAGAGATTGCATTGAACAGAGATTCTGCTTACAATTTGGATGGAGGCTTCTTGTTAGCTGAGGATGGGTATGCCCGTTATGAACCGACTGCAAACGTGAAGCGGGCAGACTCTTCCCAATATAATGAGATCCGGACACCCAGAGGAACGGATTATAAGATGATCTTACCGGATGGGACGAAAGTATGGATGAATGCGGAATCTGTAGTACGTTTTCCTGTAGTTTTTCCGACAGGAGAGCGTCGGGTAGCTTGTGACGGAGAGGTATTTTTTGACGTGGCACGTGATTCCTTGAGGCCTTTCCGGGTGGAAACGGCAGGAAATGTCGTGAAGGTTTTAGGAACCCGTTTCGATATCCGTCATTACGAAGATGAACCTTATTCGGCTGTGTTGTTGTCAGGAAGTATCCGGTTAAGCCGGGGAAAGCATGAGGTTTTACTGAAACCGGGAGAACAAGCACAGTTGATGGAAGAACGCTGGGTGGTTGGAAAAGCCGGAGCTTCGGCAACAAGCTGGATCGACGGGTATTTTTTGTTTGATAACCGTTCTCTGGAATATATCATGAGAGAATTGGCTCGTTGGTATGATATTGAAGTATTTTTTGTAGATAGTGATAAACAGAATGAATATTATTCTTTTGAAATTGAACGGAGTAGTTCGTTAAAACAGGTAATGAATATACTGGAGAAGACCCGTACACTGGATGTTGAATTGAAAGGCCGGACGGTCATTATCCGTTGAAAGAGAGGAATAGGTAATTTAATGAGAATATGAAAAATAATAGAGAGAATCGAATAGGGTGGGGAAAGGTCTGCCGTTGGGCAGGAATATGGATCCGGTTATCCTTATTTACTTTGTTTATATTAACCGAACCTTTAGTGGTTGAAGCTGCCGGACAGAGTGTGACATTACGTCTGGAAAATGTTTCATTAAAAGAAGCTTTTAAAGAAATAAAGAGACAGTTGGGTTACCGATTGGCTTATAATGAGCAAGTTATAAATACTATTGGAAACGTTTCCGTAGACGTTGTATCGGGAAATATAAATGAAGTGATGGAACAATGTCTGCGTGGTTCTGATTTTAGTTATGAGATTGAAAATCAGATTATTGTTATTTATAAGAAACAAGCCGGGGCCGATATGGCTGCTCCCCAGAAATTAATTAAGCTGGAAGGTGTCGTAGTCGATTCTAAAGGAGGGGTACTACCAGGAGTTACGGTTGTGGTGAAAGGTACCACGATAGGGGTGGCAACGGATATTGACGGTAAATTCAGTCTTGAAATAACAGAAACTCCGGGTATCTCTCTGGAATTTTCTTTTGTGGGAATGAATTCCAAAGAGATTCCTGTTAAAATAGAGAATGGAAAAGTACAACCTTTGCGGGTTGTTCTGGAAGAAGCAGAGACTGAATTGGATGAAGTTGTGGTTACCGGTATGTTTTCCCGTAAAAAGGAAGGATTTACCGGTTCTGCGGTGACGGTAAAAGGGGATGAATTAAAAAAGATCAGTACTACAAGTATTGCTAAGGCTTTGTCTACCATTGAACCCAGTTTCCGGATCATGGAAAATATCAGTGCGGGTTCGGATCCGAACCGTTTACCGGACATGCGTATGCGTGGTTCTTCCACGCTGCCTGCCGGAGGGGCCGGAGACAATAGCTTGGTGTCTTTGCAGGGAGAATACGATACTTATCCGAATCAGCCCTTATTGATACTGGATGGTTTTGAGATTGACGTGCAGACGATGGTCGATTTGGACCCGGATCGTGTACAGTCGATCACAATGCTGAAAGATGCTTCTGCAACGGCGATTTACGGTTCGAAAGCATCTAACGGTGTGATTGTAATAGAAACTTACACTCCGAAACCAGGAGAAATCAATGTGAGTTACGGCGGTAACCTGCGTTTGCAAATGCCGGACCTTTCGGCTTATAATTTGATGGATGCAGAGGAAAAAATCCAGGTTGAAGCTTTGGCTGGTTTATATTCTCCCAATGACCTGGATTCCCAACGGGACTATCAGAACCGTTTGCGTGAGGTGAAAAGAGGAGTCGATACGTATTGGTTGTCCCAACCTTTGCGGACAGCTGTACAACACCGGCATGCCCTGACGCTGGAAGGAGGAAGTGAGGCCCTGCGGTATAAATTGTATCTGGGACTCAATCAAACGCCGGGAGTAATGAAAGAGTCACGGCGTAGTACCCAGACGGCAGCGTTGGATCTTTCTTACCGTTACCGTAAATTACTGATGAAGAACAGCCTGACCGTGGATAATTCAACAGGAGATGACAGTCCTTACGGATCTTTCAGTGAATATACCCGTTTGAATCCTTATTTACGGCCTTACGGAGAAAATGGAGAAATCAATAAAATTATGCAGACCTGGGATATGATCTATCTGGGTAATTCACAACCTTATCAGGTAGCTAATCCGATGTATAATACGACCTTTCATAGTAAAGACCGGACCACCTCTTTTAGTATCCGTAACCTTTTTAAATTAGAGTATACTCCGACGGATGCCTGGCGTTTGCAGGCCGATATTTCTATACAGAAATCGACAGGTAAGGACGAGGTTTTCCGTCCTGCACAGCACACCGCTTTTGCTGAAGTGGTGGATCCTACCCTGAAGGGTGATTTTAAACGTAACCAGTCGGAGGATTTCAATTATATGTTTGCTTTTACAGCCAGTTATAACAATGTGGTCAATGATGTGCATTATCTGACGGGAAATCTGCGTTATTCGGTAGAGCAAACTCATAGCGAAGTCTATGGAGCAACGGTGACGGGTTTTCCGAACGGCAATATGGATCATATTTTGTTTGGTAAGAAATACAATGAAAACATGACCGGAAGTGAAGGAACTACCCGGGCTTTGGGAGCTGTGGCTACTTTGGGATATTCTTATGATTATCGTTATTCTGCCGATTTTAATATCCGTATCGACGGTTCTTCACAGTTTGGTAAAGACAATCGTTTTGCTCCTTTCTGGTCTGCAGGTTTACGCTGGAATATGAAGAAAGAAAGTTGGCTGAGAAATGTTAAATGGGTGGATGATGTGGTATTGCGGGCTTCATATGGGGTGACAGGTACACAAGGTTTTTCTCCTTATCAGTCCCGCTCAGTTTATACTTATACCAATTTAATGAAACCTTATTTTTCTTCTAATGCAACGGGGACGGAACTGGTCGCTTTGGGTAATTCGAATCTGAAATGGCAACAGACCGGAACCTGGAATGTTGGCTTGGAACTTTCCTTACTCAAAGGGCGTTTTACTACCCGGGCCGAATATTATATCAAGAATACGAAAAATTCTTTGGCACAGATTACGCTGGCTCCTTCTGTCGGTTTTGCTTCTTATCCGGAAAATATGGGAAATCTGGAGACGAAAGGGGTGGAGCTGAATTTTTCATTTATTCCTTATCGTAATCTGGATAAAGATGCTTATGTGAACCATTTACCGTGATCATCCAATAAGCATCTTTATCCA
>ERZ773143.1293-NODE-1293-length-22753-cov-9.853996_pt1 | contig 22753 bp, 38 predicted proteins | sample MGYA00580852_ERZ773143 | MGnify/ENA primary metagenome ERZ773143 (study PRJEB29015, sample SAMEA2737853) | human gut metagenome | biome: human gut; feature: human-associated habitat; material: faeces | place: China | collected 2012 ... | reverse complement strand
TCAAGTTGCATACCCTGTAGAAGCTCGGCTTACTAAATGGCAAAAGATAAAAATTAATATTGGTGAATACCTGATAACCGCCATAGCCTTAGTAATTATATGGCTGTGTGCAAAATACTTCATAAAGCGGTAAACAACAGAAACGATATAAACAAGTCATTGTTTACGCCTAAAGTGCTCAAAATTAATTACTTATATATACTGTAAACAAAGAAACAATAATTTCATTAAATCTTTTCGTATTAAAAGCCGATATTTCTTATTAACCTTAATGTTAATCGGAAATTAAGAAACTAAGTTTGAAATATATAGAGGCATTGTTTTTATTGTTTCTTTGTTTACAGCAATTTCAAAGCCGCACTAAAATTGCTGTTTAATTATTTTTAACAAATAAATTCTCAAAAAATAATGGAAAAATTTTTTTCTTTCGAGAATAGTTTGTATATTTGCATATCGAAAATAAGATAATAAAATTCACCAAAATATGGAACAATTTAATATAGGTAATGTAATTGAGCACTACAAGCTAAATACGGAAGATTTAGCGAAGGTGTTATTTCCTACTGTTAAATATCCGAAACAGGCATTTGACCGTGTGTTAAAGGGTGAAGCCAATTTGGATGTTATACAGTTAGAGCGATTGGCCAATCATATTGGCGTGCTAGTAACTGATTTGTTTTCAGCAAATACTTGGAAAGGTTCATCTGAAGATGGATGCCTAACAATGCTGAAAGGCGAGTATAAAGTAAAGCTGAATTATAAAGGCGTGTACGTATCTATATATAAGAATAATGAGCTTATCCACCAAAAGCTCTCAAACGTACCAGATATGACAGTAAACGAGTTTATTAACTATTTAGATAACTTCATTAAAAATTACGAAAATGGAAACCATTAAAATTTCTGTTGAGGTTAACGTAAACCTGTCTGAAAATACGCAGAAGTTTTTAACTTCATTGTTTGCAGCAGGAGTTCCAAGTGGAGCTCAAGTAGCCGCTTCAGTTTCTAAACCTGTTCCTGCTGCGCCAGCAAAGCCAGCTCCTGCAAAACCTACTCCCCAGCCTGCAGCACCTGCCCAGACTCAGAGCGCTGCCAAGCCTGCTCCTTCAGCACCTGCTGCTCCGGCTGCTTCTTCTGCCTCTAAGAGCATTGAGGATGTTCGCGGAATGCTTGCAAAGAAGGTCAATGAGCATCGCGACGTAATCAAGCAGAAACTCAATGAGCTTGGAGCCCCGAGTGTAACAAAGCTTGACCCGGCTAAGTATGATGAAATGTATAACTTCTTAGAGTCACTGTAATTATGTCGAGTACAAAGAAATTGCAAAAAGCAGCTCAGAAGTTTCGCAGAGAAAATCCAAAGCTTTATGCTCAGTGTGCTATTCAATGCTGTTATTTGGCAAAATTGATAAAAGAATATGGCTCAAGCGACAAGTAGTACTAAACCACAGAAACATAGTCAGAGGAGTCATGCACTCCTCTCGGCTTCTGGAGCTGGAAGATGGCTCAATTGTACTCCATCCGCAAAGCTTGAAGATGAATACGGAGAAAAGAAAAGTTCCGTATATGCACAAGAAGGTACATTGGCTCATGAACTTTCAGAACTTTATATCAAACGAGATACTTTACTTGATATTAGTGAACAAGATTTTGACCAGCGCCTTGAAGAAATAATGGCAAATGAGTTGTTTAACGAGGAAATGCTTGATGTTGTTCCGATTTATACAGACTATTGTGCAGCTCAATTAGCAGAAGCTAAAACAGCTAATTCTTTAGCCGTCATGGAAATTGAGCAGAAACTCGATTTGACAGAATATGTGCCTAAAAGCTTTGGAACAGCTGACTGTGTTGTTATCAATGACAACCTTATAGAAGTTATTGACTTAAAATATGGAAAAGGTGTTCCAGTATATGCTGAATGGAATAAGCAACTTATGCTTTATGGGCTTGGAGCTTTGCAGAAATATGATACTATGTATGATATATCTGAAGTACGACTGACAATTGTACAGCCGCGTATTAACAATATATCTTCATGGCAAATATCTGTAGAAGAGCTTCGCAGATGGGCTGAAGAAGAGCTCAAGCCAAAAGCAGAACTTGCCTTCGAAGGCAAAGGTGAACTCAATGCTGGAGATTGGTGCAGATTTTGTGCTGTTCGTAATCAATGTAGAAAATTGTATGAACAGCAACTCGAAATAACTCAGCATGAATTTACAGAGCCTGCACTTCTCACAGATGATGAGATTGCAGATATTGTCCGTCGTACTCCTAAGCTTATTGAATGGGCCAACTCTATTACAGAGTATGCGCAAGCAAAAGCTATCACGGAAAATAAGCAATGGCCAGGTCTTAAACTTGTAGAAGGTATAAGCAGACGTAAATGGGTTGATGAGGACCAAGCTTCAAATGCAATCTTTGCTCGTTGTCCTGAGTTATCAGAAGATGAGATTTTCAATATGAAACTCAAGCCGATTACTTCTATTGAGAAGATAGTAGGCAAGAAGCGTTTTGAGGAAATTTTATCTGACGTGGTTGTAAAACCTCAAGGTAAACCTACTCTTGTACCGCTTGAAGATAAAAGACCAGCAATGGGATATAATCAAGCACAATTAGATTTTGCAGATAATGGAGAATAATGACTATTTGCCTGATTGGGCAATTATTGAAAAAAGTAATAACAACTAAAAATTAAAGTAAAATGGAAAATTCAACAAAAGTTGTAACTGGCAAAGTAAGATTTTGCTATGTGAATGTGTTCGAGCCAACGGCTATGAACGAAGATGATACTCCTAAGTATAATATCTGTATTCTTATTCCTAAAACAGATACTAAGACTTTGGAAAAGATTAACAAAGCTATTGAGGCAGCTAAGCAAGCAGGCAAAGCTAAGCTCGCAGATAAGAATGGCAAAATACCTTCAAACCTCAAATTGCCTTTGCGCGATGGTGACGATGAGCGTGGTGACGACCCTGCATTCGAAGGCATGTATTTCATCAATGCTAATAGCCAGCGTAAACCGAGCATTGTAGACAAGGAACTTAATCCTATTATGGAAAAAGAAGAGTTCTACAGTGGTTGCTATGGCCGTGCATCAATCAGCTTCTATGCTTTCAACGTATCATCAAAAGGTATCGCAGCTGGGCTGAATAATCTTCAGAAGCTCGAAGATGGTGAGATGTTAGCCGGCGGCTCTACTGCTGAAGAGGACTTTGGCGGTGAGAATGAATGGAATGATGAGTTGATGTAATTTCCTCTCTGCATCAGCAAGTATAGTAGTTTAATGGTAAAACCACAGAGCGCCATTGATTTGTGTGCCTGTTATGCGGGTTCGAGTCCCGCCTATACTCCTAATTTTATAATATCAAATTAAGAAATAATGGCGAAATATCTTTTCATAGACGTCGAAACATTTTCCTCAGTAGATATTAAAGACTCTGGTGCTTATAAATATATAGAGTCACCAGACTTTGAAATACTGATTATAGGATATGCATTAGATGACGGGCCAGTTAATATAGTTGATTTAGCTCAAGGCGAAGAAATGCCTGAAGAGTTTGAAGAAGCATTACTTGACTCAGAATGTGTAAAAGTTGCTCATAATGCAGTATTTGAACGCTTGAGCTTTAAGCGTATAGGATATAATGTTCCAGCAGAACAGTGGTATTGTACCTCTGTAAAAGCTGCGTATTGTGGTTTACCACTTTCTTTGGACGGAGTATCAAAGGCTCTTAATCTTACAGATAAAAAGCTAGATACTGGTAAAGCGCTTATTAAATACTTCTCATGCCCATGCAAAGCAACTCGAGTTAATGGCATGCGTACTCGGAATTATCCTGAACATGCTCCTGAAAAGTGGGAAATGTATAAGGAATATAACAAGTATGACGTACTTGCAGAGCGTGAGATATTTAAGAGATTAGAGGCATATATCATTCCTGATATTGAGCGCAAAATGTATGTGCTTGACCAGAATATAAATGATAGAGGTATTTTGGTTGATATGGAATTAGCAGAGTCTGCTATCGCAGTAGATAACACATATACTTCTATCTTAACGCAACATGCTCAACAGCTAACAGGGCTTGAAAATCCAAACTCGCCTGTTCAAATTAGGCAATGGATTGAAAAGGCAACAGGATGTGTTGTTATGTCACTTTCAAAGGAAACAATGCCTGATTTAATGAAAGAGTTTGCAGATTATCCAGATGTTATCGAGTTGCTTAATATACGCAAAAAGCTCTCAAAAACGTCTATTAAGAAGTATTATGCTATGCTTAATTGTGCCATGAAAGACCATAGAGTCCGTGGTACATTTCAATTCTATGGTGCAAATAGAACTGGACGATGGGCAGGTAGGCTATTGCAATTGCAGAACTTATCAAAAAATCATATATCGCATATAGAAGTACCACGTGAAATGATTAGAGCCCGTGATTGGGAGTCAGTTGAGATGATGTATGATGATGTTGCAGATATTTTGTCTCAGCTAGTAAGAACAGCTCTTATAGCATCACCGGGTAAAGTATTTAGTGTTGCAGACTTCTCAGCTATTGAGGCACGTGTTATATCTTGGCTTGCAAACGAAAAATGGCGAATGGACGTATTCCGCGGAGATGGTAAAATCTATGAAGCTACAGGAGCAAAGATGTTTAATGTACCAATATCTGCTATTACAAAAGGTTCAGTACTTCGAGACAAATCAAAGATTTCAGAGCTTGCACTCGGTTATGAGGGCTCATTAGGAGCACTTAAGCGAATGGGTGGTGAACGTATGGGCTTATCAGATACTGAAATGATGAGCCTGGTGCGTAAATGGCGCTCGGCAAACCCTGCAATTGTAGATATGTGGAAAGAAATAGATGAAGCATCGAAAGAGGCTGTCAGATACCAAAGGCCAGTATCATGCACTTGTAGAAATATAATTTTCGACTGTAATGGTGAGTTTATGACAATACAATTGCCATCTGGCAGAAAGCTATTCTACTATGGGCCTAAATTCAAAGATAAGAAGATAGGCCGTTCTACGATGCCAACACGAGTATTATGTTACCAAGGAGTTGTGCAAGAAACTAAGCAATGGGGTGAAATTGATACGTATGGAGGTAAATTAACAGAGAACATTGTACAAGCTATTTCAAGAGATTTACTTGGCAATTCTATGTTAAATCTTGAGGCTAATGACTATCATCCTGTGTGCCATATACATGATGAAGTTTTGTGCGAAGTCCCAGAAGAGAATGCTCAAGCATATTATGAAGAAATGGCAAGCATTATGGGTACTCCTCCTGAATGGGCATCAGACCTTCCACTAAGAGCAGATGGATATACAACACCATTCTACTTAAAAGATTAAAAATATGATTTGGCTGTGTTTATATATTGTTTACGCATATTATGCAAATAGATAAATTGAAATATGATGAAAATTTGAGCATAGCAGTTGGACTAAATGTTTCAAGTAAAGTATGGAAAAATACCAAAACTACTTGGAGCAATTTAGTTCAAAAGCTAGCTACTCCTGTAGTAACCGCTGAAACATATAAGCGGTTTATGAGTGCCACAAAAGAAGAGCAAAGTAAGATAAAAGACGTAGGCGGATTTGTAGGCGGATTTCTTACAAATGGTAGGCGTGATAAAACAAATGTACTTTACCGCCAGTTAATTACGTTGGATATTGACTTTTCTCACGAGAACTTTTGGTGGGACTTTACAATGCTATTTGATTGTGCCGCGGTTATTCATTCAACTCATAAGTCATGCCCTGAAAAGCCACGACACAGATTGATAATTCCACTTGATAGAGAAGTATCACAAGAAGAATATCAAGCCATTGCCCGAAAAGTCGCTGGAGACCTAAACATTGATTTGTTTGACCAGTCGACTTTTGACGTAAATAGACTTATGTTCTGGCCGTCTGTATCATCAGATATGGAGTACTACTTTGAATTTCAAGACGGACCTTTCCTTGAAGCTGATTATATTCTTGGGCTATATAATGATTGGCATGATACGAATGAATGGCCAACTGCTACAGATAGCACAGATGTAATAATGCAAGCTATCAAAAAACAAGAAGACCCAGAAGATAAAAAAGGCATAATTGGCGTTTTTTGTCGTACTTATACTATACAAGAAGCTATTGATACTTTTCTTTCAGATATATATGAAAAAGCAGGAGAAGGTAGATATACGTATACTAATGGCTCTACAGCTGCGGGCTTAATAGTCTATGATGATAAATTTGCATATTCTCATCATGGAACAGACCCTGCTGGAGGTAGACTATGTAATGCATTTGACTTAGTTCGCATACATAAATTTGGCCATTTAGATACAGGCAAAGAAAAAGAAGACAAAGATAAAAAGAGCTTTAAGGCAATGGAAGAATTTGCTTCTAAGGACTCTACAACAAAAAAGCATATTGCTGAAGAAAAGTTTGCTGAAGCTAAATTCGAGTTTGCGGAAGAAGCAAAAGCAGAAGTTCCTGAAGAGTATGATACTTCATGGACAGAAGAGCTTGATGCTAATACAAAAGGCGAATATGATAATTCTGCCAATAACTTGAATATAATAATTCAGCATGACCAATTCTTAAAAGATGTATTTAAGTTAAACATTTTTGATAATAAAAGATATGTTACACGTTCGTTACCGTGGCGTAAAGTCGATACTGTGGAGCCTCTTCGTGATGTTGATTATTCTGGTGTACGTAATTACATTGAGTGTGTTTATGGCATTGTGTCTAGTCAAAAAGTGGATGACGCGCTTGCGCTTGAATTTGAAAAGAAAAAGTTCCATCCGATAAGAGAGTATATATGTGCTCAAAAGTGGGATGGCATACCGAGAGTTAATACATTATTGATTGATTATTTTGGAGCAGAAGATAACGCTTATACTAGAGCCGCCATTAGGAAGACGTTGGTGGCGGCTGTTGCGAGGGTATTCGAGCCAGGTATTAAGTTCGACACAGCGCTTATACTTGTCGGAGAACAAGGAACATATAAAAGTACTTTCGTTAAAAAGCTCGGCATGGAATGGTTCTCAGATACATTCACGACTGTGCAGGGCAAGGAGTCATTTGAACAGATACAAGGGGCGTGGCTGATTGAAATGGCAGAGCTTTCAGGCCTTAAGAAAGCAGAAGTAGAGTCAATCAAGCACTACATATCAAAAAGAGAAGATATGTTCAGGCCGGCGTATGGTAGAACAGTAGAAACATATAAAAGGCAATGCGTATTTTTTGGTACTACTAACAACAAAGATTTCTTACGAGACCCGACAGGAAATAGGCGATTTATGCCTATAGACGTAAGGCCAGAATATGCTACAAAGTCTGTAAATGATGACCTTATACAAGATGAAGTAAATCAAATATGGGCTGAAGCATATCAGTTATATTTAGCAAAAGAGCCTTTATACCTCGTTGGTGATGAAGATATAATTGCTAAGATTGAGCAACATAAACACTCAGAAGCAGATGAGCGAAAAGGCATTATTGAAGAATATCTTAATACTAAATTTCCAGATGACTGGGACAAAATGGACCTGTATGACAGAAGGCGTTGGCTTGAAGACCCATTGTCTAAAAACGGTACAGTACAAAAAGACTTTGTCTGCATTGCTGAAGTATGGTGTGAGTGCCTTGGCAAAGATAAGACAGAAATGTCAAGATATAATACCAGAGAGGTTAATGAAATTCTTAGGTCATTGCCTGAATGGGAAGCTATAGCATCCACTAAGAACTTTCCTTTATATGGCAAGCAGAAGTATTATAAACGTAAAGATAGCTTATTATGATTGACTTTAAGTGTAATTGTGCTATATGCCATAGGCTTATAAGCAAGAAAGATAAGAAAAATTACCCGTTTGAAATTGACGGTATTAAACTTTGCTATAATCATTTTCAAATGGTATTGTATGCTGGATTATTACTTGAAGGCATGGACGATGAATGGCATTTTATTAACGCTGATGATATAAGACTATTATGATAGCAAATTTTTATAAAATGCAATACGGAAATTATCGTAATTCTGTGCTTCTTGTAACAAAAAACATAGAACATATTCCGTCTGTCAAAACGGTTGTTATATATAATGGCCAAAAGTTTTGTGTTGACAAACTGGAATTTAATTTGGATAAGTGTGAGTATAACATTTATATGGCTAGGTTATGAAGAAAGATATATTTGACTATTCAGTTGATGAAATTTATGAATATGTGCTAAATTTATATGAACACCGCGATACCGGTAATACTTCTAATATGATATTAGCTGCTTTCGCGCTAGTATTTTATGCATCACTGCCTAGTCTTATAGCAAAAGAAAATACTAAAGAATTATTTCCAATAGCTAATTATATTACAAAAGAAAATATTGAAAAAATACTAGCTATACTCTTAGAAATAAGAAAAGCATATAATAATGAAGAAAGAGACAGTAGACAGTGAAAAAGTTGTAGAGCGCAAATTGGTTGAGCTTGTTAAAATAAATGGTGGCATGTGCATAAAACTGCTGTGCGACCAACTTATAGGCTTACCAGATAGAATGTGCTTATTTCCGGGCCATAAAATAGTTTTTGTGGAATTAAAAACAACTGGACGAAAGCCTAAGCGCATACAGGCATATATGCACAATAAGCTTAGAGCTTTGGGCTTTAGAGTTGAAGTAATAGATACAGTAGAAAGCGTAATAAACTTTGTAGATGATATTGTATTAAGCAAATGAAAGAAACAGATTTACATAAATACCAATTAGCCTGTGCGGAGCATATAATTACTCACCCATTTTGTGGAGTATTTCTTGATATGGGATTGGGTAAGACAGTATCAACACTGACAGCTGTAAACTATCTTATGAATGACTACTGCGAAATAAATTCAGTGTTGGTGATTGCTCCAAAGCGAGTTGCTGAGTCAGTTTGGCAAGAAGAAGCAGAGAAATGGGACCACTTAAAGCATTTGCGCTTTTCTAAGATTATAGGTACTGCTAAACAGCGAATAGCAGCTGTTATGGAAACAAAAGCTGATATTTATATCATATCAAGAGATAATGTCGCATGGCTTTGTGCTTTATATGGCGGAGGCAAATTACCTTTTGATATGGTAGTAGTTGATGAGCTTAGCAGTTTTAAGTCTTATAAATCAGAGCGTTTTAAGGCATTACGCGGCGCAAGACCTTATCTTAAAAGGTTAGTAGGACTAACTGGTACACCTGCTCCAAATGGACTTATTGATTTGTGGCCTCAAATATATCTTATGGATAGAGGCGAGCGCCTTGAAAAGACAATATCTAGATATAGAGAAAGGTATTTTCGGCCAGGTCAAACAAATGGTCATGTCGTATATTCATACGATTTGATGAGTGATTCAGAATATCTAATACATAAAAAAATAGAGGATATTTGCATAAGCATGAAAGCCGATGATTATCTTGAAATGCCATTTAGGACAGATAACTATATAAAGCTTAGAATGCCTGAAGCTCTAAAGAAGCAATATGATGACTTTGAAAAGAATAAAGTGCTTGACTTAATAAGTGCTACTGAAACTGTTGAGCAAGAAGACGAAAATGGCAATTCAGTATTTGTTGAAAAGCCGGTAGAAGTAAATGTAGTCAATGCTGCTGCCCTTTCAAATAAATTACTTCAATTTGCTAATGGAGCTATATATGATGAAGAAAGAAATGTGTTTCCAATTCATGATATTAAGCTTGAAGCTCTTAAGGAGATAATCGAAGATGCAAATGGCCAATCTGTGCTTGTAGCATGGACTTATCAGTTTGATAAAGATAGAATTGTTGAGTATCTTAAAAAATATAAGCCAAGAGAGCTTAAAAACAATAAAGATATTGAAGACTGGAATGCAGGCAAAATACAAGTTATGTTGGCGCATCCAGCATCAGCAGGTCATGGACTTAATCTTCAGGCAGGAGGCAGTATAATAGTTTGGTTTGGGCAAACATGGAGTCTTGAATTATATCAGCAGTTTAACGCTCGATTATATCGACAAGGACAGCAAAATCATGTTGTTATAAATCACTTGATATTGCAAGGCACTCATGATGAAGATGTAATCAGAGCACTTAAAGCAAAAGATAAAAAGCAAAATGCCTTAATGGATAGCATAAAAGCAAAAATTGACAAATATAAAAAATTTATGTAATATGGGACGTAATGGAAAACAAGCTCCGGTATTTCCGGAAATGGTAAAATTTGTTAACGATAATGTTGGCAAAGTAGTAAGTTCAAAAGAAATTCTGCTTGGTAAAGAACCAGGTAGAAACTCAGAAACTGCATATCTTTATAAGTTTGTAAAACTTGGGTATGTAGAGCCTGTAGGCGATAATAGCTTTGTGAAAGACAAAACAGCAAGTTTTAAGGTGATAAAAGAATTTCCTAAACATTACAATTCTGTTATGTTTATGGATGAACTGAGAGTAGCAAACGGATTTATAGCTAATAATCATGCGCGAAAAGTATATTAAAATATCAAGGTTAAAGGTTGGAGATATATTCTGTTATCGCAATGTAATATATGAGGTAGTTATGAAAAATACGTGGTCAACTACATGTAAATATATAAATGATGATATAACTCCTATTCCTAAATATCTTTATTGTGATTTTAGTAATTATACAAAAGTAGAAATATGAAAGCAACAGATGTACAAATAGGTGGTAACCATTATAAAGATATGGTTATGCAACCAATAGAGCTTATAACTGCTTTAAGATGCTCTTTTATACAAGGATGCATTATAAAATATATTAGCAGGTATAGAGCTAAAAATGGAGTACAGGATATAAAGAAATGTATTCATTATGCTCAGTTAGCTATTCAGTTAGGAGATAAAAGAAGATGCAATGATAAAACTCTCTCTCTTAACATAAATAAGTTTATTATTAAAAATAAGCTAACAATACTTCAGCGGAGAATTATTACTCAAACGGTGTATAATAACTATGAGCAAGTTATTCAATTTTGCAAAGAATTACTGCGAATAGAATATCCAGAAGAGCAATAAAATTTGGCCAAGTTAAGAAGTGTTAAGTGAGTGCATTTTATAATGAAAAAATTTTCTATTCTCGGAGAAAATTAGTATATTCGCATATCTAAATAAAGATAATAAAATGGACAAGAAAAGAACCTTTCAGCAAATAGCTAAAGATATAAAGTCAACATGGCTTAATGTATATTTTGGCGCAGTGCCTTATTTAGAGGCAATGTTAACACTTAATACTTCAGACCCGAATGCTATGTATTTTTATGATACTGCAGGAGATATTGTTAGATATTTCTTGGCAAATGCACAAACATTTAGGGGTGCCGATGCAAAAAGATTAAAAGCAGAACTAAAATCAATGCTGTAATGGGCGAGATACTTAAACTGTTAAAAGAGAATAACGAAATGCTTGAGAATAATCCAGAGTTAAAATATAAAATAATAAACAGTTTTAAATCATGAGTAATATATTAGAACAAGCAAATCAGATTGTGAATGAGCGCTCAGAGGAAAAAGAGCGTCAGTACGGGCCTTTTAAGGCATCAATGGAAAGAGCGGCAGCTCTTTATAACTTGATGTCGCCTAAAGACCAGCAAATAACAACTGCTGGTATGTATAGAGCTATGATAGCTCTTAAGTTATCACGTGAGGCTTATGCGCACAAAGAGGATAATCTTCTTGATGCGATTGCTTATATGGGCTCTATGAATGACTACTTAGAAGAACATAAAGAAATTTTTAATGACAAATAATTATGAAGCAGTTTATTAAAAATTTTTTAATAGGTTTATGCCTTGCACCTATAGCAATAGTGATAGCATGTGTAATGATTTCGCCTATATTTATTATGATGTATGTGCATAGCGAATGTATACAAGGGCTACTACTGTTAGTATATATGGCTTTATTATTTGCCGCCATTGTGTCGACTATTAACAAACTATCAAAAAAAAATAATAAAGAACTTAGAGATAAAATTAAAAATAATTATGGCAAAAGTTTATAACACAACAGACCTCAGACCAGACCAGGCGTTTGAGCGCCATGTATTCCACAGAGACCAGTTTGCGCATTATTTGCGTTGGACTCACATTTTGAAAGAAGCCAAGATAGGTGAATCTATCGTTGATTTTGGTTGCGGGACTGCTAATTTACTTGAAGTGTTATACCGAAACAAATTTAAGCAGAAAGAGTATATTGGTATTGATATTCGCGAAAAAACAATTCAACAAGCTGCTGAAAAGTATGCAGATGTACCTTGGGCTCATTTTTATGTAGCAGACCTTGTTAAAAATTATATGGATTTTAGCCAATTTAATGCTGATAAGGTTTGTGCATTTGAAGTACTTGAGCACGTAGGCAAACAAAATGCTCATAAGTTCCTTGAGAACTTTAAGGCCTGTGGTAATAACAATGCTACTTATTACCTTTCAACTCCGAACTACGATCCATCTGTAGGAGCGGCTGGTAATCATACTTATGATTCTGGTGATGGGCGTGGGGTTGACGTACAAGAGTTTGACCATTGGGAGCTTGAAGGCATATTGAAATGTCACTTTGATATTGTAAAGAAGTTTGGTACGTTTGCTTCAGCTAAGGACTATAAGCCACTGATTAATGATTGGCAGCAGAAAATGTTTGATGCTCTTAAAGAGTATTATGATTCAAACCTCATTGCCAATATCATGGCTCCTATGTTCCCGGATGCTTCACGTAATACTCTTTGGGTATTAAAGCGTAAGCCGGGAGATGTAAAGACTGTAAAACCAATTGAAAGTGACAACGATTTATTTTAACCAGATATGAAAAAGTTATATCAATATCCATTTTCATGCATTATACAGCTATTACTTTGCAAAATAGGTATTGCGTGTCATAATCCATTTAGAGATGAATGCACTCCAGATTTTGAGTGTTGTAGTCCGCTACATAAAGAACGATACTGGCTGCGAATTAGTGCATCGAAATTACCTATAAAAGTAAAAGTATCTTATAAGCCGACAGCTGCCGTAGGTACTGAAGGTAGAACTTTCATAAAAACAAAAACTTTATGCCTTTTCAACAAACAAATATTTTCTTACAACAAAAAATTATAAAAGTTATCAACATGAAAGAAATACTCTTTAAACTCAATGACTTTTGCAATGCAAATAGAATTGAGTATATGGTAACAGGTACAACTGCTCTGGCTATGCTCGGAGTTCCGTCTAATCCACAGGATATAGATATAAAGGTGTTTCATCTGAAAGAAGAGCAGGAAGCAAAGTTAAAAGAACTTCAATTCCTGTCTGGCTTTGAGAATGAAAACTATGAAGGAGGCGAGTGTTACTCATTTGTAATTGGTGAAGTAAAGATAAATGCTATCATTGACAAGACTGAAAGCCATGATGAGATTATATCTAAAGAGGTAGTATTGGATATAATCGACGAGCCTCGTGCAAAACATCATCTTATAGGTGTTCAGCTAGTAGCTCTCGCCTTAAAAGATAAGATGAAGCTCAGAAGATATAAAGACAAAACATATATGTTGAACTTAATTGCTAATTTGGCATCATTATGAAAAGTTTAATTTCAGTAACTCCAAGAGAGTTTAAACGCAACTTCAATGAAGTAATGGAAATGTGCACAGATATGTGCATGACAACCAATCAGGAGATTGTTATCACTGTTCCTACGAGCAGAAAGTCAAATACTCATGCGGAAATAGCCAAGCTTGTTCCTGTAGAAGGAGGTATCAAGTATGAGTACAACAGAGAGCTTATGGATAAGCATGGCATTAACGCTTCTAATCCTAAGCTTTCAAAAATTGGAGCTATCATGGCTGACGCTTTTGAAAAAGAAGGAGTTTACAGCCTTATAAGTCCAGAAGTTGAACATAGACTTGCTAGAGCCATAGAAACAGCAGCCGAAGAACTTGTTAAAATGATGCAGTCATGAAGTTTGCAAAAATAAGAAATGTAAAGTCTCCTGTTCGTGGGACTGGTAAAGCAGCAGGAATTGATTTTTTCGTTCCTAACTTTGGCAGTAATAAAGGCTTTATCGTAAATCCAGGAACTGATGTTTTGATACCATCAGGTATTAAGATGGAAATTCCAGAAGGATATATGCTTATGGCAGCCGATAAATCAGGAGTTGTAACTTCTAAATGGGCTTGCCTTGGAGCTGGTAGAACACCGAAAGCAGAAGCATTTGAAAGCATCGTTATCCTCGGAGCCAAGATTGTAGATGAAGATTACCAAGGCGAAATTCATATACATGTTGTTAACGTCGGTAAAGCTAAGGTTCACATTAAGCCAGGTATGAAAATAGCACAATTTATTCTTGTGCCTGTATCGTATGAAGGCCTTGAAGAAGTTTCTGAGTCAGAGCTTTTCAGCCGTTCATCTGAGCGTGGTGATGGAGCACTCGGGTCTACTGGGTCATACTAAGGATTGATTTTCACATTATTCTCGCGCGCAATATCGCGCTTTAAGTACATGAATGATTGAATAATAATGGAATAATAGGTGCGCTCTAGAACGCGCGAGAATATATAAACTTTAAGCACATGAAACAGCTAAAGAAGAAAACAGTTGAAATTCCACAAGTCATTTATACAGACCAATTTCTTAGATTTGTGGCTGTTTATGCCAACAGGTTTAAGGCTACAAATGGGTATGGTAGATGGCTTGCTGAATATAGGCGAATGGATGAGCATGGATGGTTTAAGCCAGAAAAGTTGAGAGAGCTTTATATCGATATATTAAAAGATACAAGCACTTTGTCGTATATATACTGGGATGCGGTACACTATATTTGTATACAAGCTCTTGATGCTGCTAAGGCTTTTGCTTCTGCAAACTCATTTGATGTCAGAATTATAACTGGCGAAATAGCATTTGACGATAACGACGAAGAACTTACAGGCTTATCTATGGAAGAAGCAATAAGTATTTGCAATGCCATGAATGAAGAAGCTGAAGAATTGTTGTTTAGAGTTTATAACAGCAGCACCAATAAAATAGTTAAATGATATGGCAAAGTATATAGAAGATGAAGTTCACATTGAAAGTCCGATGGATTTAGAAGCTGAAATGTGTAAATACAATTGCCATACTAAAGAAGAACTTGAAGAACTTCTTTGGTATGATTATGGAGTTGCACTTATATTAGATTATAAAGAAGAGAATAACGTATGAACATAGCTTATAAAAATGCTACTGAGGCTTTTGAAGACCTATATGCTTTTATTATGGGCCAAGGAGTAAATACTAATGTTGGAACAAAAGCTGTTTACAATGTTGGTTTTTATTTACTTAATCCTCAGCAACGCATCATAACAACAGAATGGCGTAAATTTAGCGAACGATATGCAGAGCGCGAATATGCCTGGTATATGTCTGGAGATAGGAGTGTAGCTGAAATTAAAAAGCATGCTCCTATGTGGGATAAAATGCATGGTGGAGATAACATTGTCAATTCTAATTATGGATGGCAGTGGACTCGCAATCACCAATTGGCAAAGTGCATTAAACAGCTTAAAGAGAATAAAGATACTCGTCAAGCTTGGTTTACTATATTTGATGGTAAAGAAAAAGATGACTATGAATATGATACACCTTGTACACTATCAGTCGGATTTGATATTAAGCCTCAAATAGGAACTCTTGATATGTGTGTAACTATGCGAAGCAATGATTTGGTTTATGGCTTTTGCAATGACCAGTATTGTTGGACAAAGCTTCAACAATTAGTTGCAGATGAGCTCGGTGTGTCAATAGGCACTTATTACCATTTTGCTCATGATTTGCATATATATAAGAGACACTTCGATATGCAAGAAAAGTATTATAAACAACAACTTAAAAACTTATAAAAATGAAGCTGGAAGATTTGAAAGTTATTGATATTATTCAAATGCCTCAGTTTGAAAAGCATATCGAGGCTTTGATTAAGGATTTGGACCTAACTCGTACAAAGATTATGAATGAGCATCCAGGTGTTCAATTCAAAAGAGGCCCCGTCGAAAGATTACAGGAGAAAAAGGTATTTGGGCCTAAAGCTCTTGCTGCTCTTTACGCGAAAGTAGTCGATAAGACTATAAATGCAAGCGAATATCCTTCTACACTTAGAACTTTTATTAAAAGGATAGGTGATGAAGCTTTTCATAGAACATATGTTGAATTAAAGCAAGCAGAAGATGAACAATCCAATAAGGGAGATAATAAAGAGCAATCTGCAGAAACTAAGCAAAGATGAGTTAGTTGATGCATTGGTCGATGCTTATATGGCATGCCCTCCGTTTAGCATAATAAGTTCAATGAGCTGTGTACAAGAAATAAAAAGTCCTATAAAAGAAGCTATAAACCAGCAGGCAAATATGCAGCACATAAATGCACAATTTGCAGAAATAAAACAACCATTAAATATATTAGAAAATGAAAAAGGTACTTAAATTTTTATGGAGACGTGTAGGTATACTTTATTTCCCTATATATCTATTAGCATGGGTATTGCATAAAATAGCAAGACTCACACTTGCAATCGCATACTTTGGATTGCTTAACAAGCAAGCTGGAAAAGATATAATCAAGTCATTATTTAAGTGGCATGGAAGATATTAAGCAATATGGAGACTTAACCGAAAAGGAACTCTTTGAATTTCTCGATGAAATTAAAAGCGATGATGAGGATATTCAAGAGGCTCAATCTGAGGCAATTGAAAAAATTACCTTGGAAGAAGAGCATGTTGAATTATCTGAAGAAGAGCAGGAAAACAGAGAGATTGAAGCTAGATATGGAGATAAAATGCCATGGACAGGCTTAGGTCCAAACAATTGCCGAGGTGTAAAACTGTTTGGACCTGAGGGACAGTGCAGAGCTGCAATGGCTAGCATAGAAGCTAAAAGGAAAAAGTCTCAACGACTTAAAGAAGATAGAATACGTATTCAGCGTGAAGCTTTCAGGCAAGAATATATACGCCTGAGTGACCCTATAGGAAATGAAAGGATTAAGCTGTTAGTTTCATCACTTGTTAAAGAACACACAAGAATGGTTGATAAATACTCAACTTATATAAACAAGCGATTAACTACTTTACTTAATCCTTTTATTCCACGTAGGTTAAGAATATGTAAAAGCTTATATCCTGACTCAATTCGTCCATGTCCTGGCTTTTTATATAAAGCGAGTGAGGAATATGGTGCTGGATTAACTTTCTGGGCAATGCCGAATATCCCATATTACTTTGCTCAAAATACAGAGCAAAAAGTTCTTATGAAGCATAAATCGCCATTCTTGGTAAATGTAGACCAGTCCATAAAGTTCTATCATGAGCATCTTAAAAAAAGAGCAGACAAAGAGCTTAAATATGTTTCTTTAATATATCAAAAAGGCGTATATTCATACTTTGACCTGTTAAGGCTTAATCCATTTTGGTATGAAGTTTTATATAATGATTTGCAAAACAAGATTAAAGAAATGGTATGAAAAGTAATAACACTAAATTAGCATTGCCAAGAATTTTAATCTATCAAGATGAAGACTGTAAAATCCTGGTAGATTATTTGGTGTATAACGGCTTTCAAGTAATAACCTCAACTGAGAATGATATACTAATCAAAATCAGAGAAAAGAATTATGACTTATGCATATTAAGCCATTATAAAACAACAGATGCCTCTATGAGGCTAAAGCCATTAAAATTTTTGCGCAAATCAGATGATAAAATACCGGTAATAATGGTATCGGATAAAGCCCGATATGAGTATGTTATTGAAGCATTTGATGAAGGTGCAGATGATTACGTTATAAGACCATATAACATTGAGGAGCTTATAAGAAGAATAAAAGCCGTTCTAAAAAGATGCGGTGTGCGAGTAAGAAGTATAGAGCCATCTTATGAGATAGGCGATTACCTGTTTAATACAGTAGATAAAATTCTTACTATAGGCAATGTAAAAACACAGCTTAATAATAAACAAAGCCAAGTTCTTGCTTTACTATGTGCCTATAAAAACGAAACATTACCCAAGAAAATACTTATGCAACAAGTATGGACTGATGATAACTACTTTAATAAACGTAGCTTAGACGTCCATATATGTATGTTGCGAAATATGCTTAAAATGGATAACCGAGTAGCTATAGAAACCATACGAGGGGTCGGTTATTCTCTTGTTATAGAAGAAGATGAAAGCTTAATGTAAAAAAGGCAGACTACAGAAAAGTAGTCTGCCTTATATTTCTCTCGTTCACTTGTTAAGCTACGTGCTTCTTGAAATTCTTCAAAAAATACAAGCTCATTTTTCCTGTCACAAAATCCTCATCTTGATTGCCTGTATGAAAACACTTAAGGCCATATTTATTGGTATAAACCTTAAAATCACCGCGTAATTCTCTCGTCCCAGTTTGGTTATTAAACCACCACACTCTAATATGATTTGCATCAAGCCATTTTATTTGCTGCTGAATATATTTGGTAAGGTCCTCATATTCATCATAATCGGCTTGGTCTTCAACATACGGAACAAAAGTACATTCTATAAGGTCCGAGTCATCAACTGCTTTCCAATCATCTTCTATATAAAAATTATTGGAAAACATTTCAGATACCTCATTGGCTTCTTCCAAATTGTCTTCATCTAATGGCTCTTCGCCATAATACAAAAAGCAAAAAGCATCATTTGATATTTGCAAAGTCTGCTTTTTGCTGTAATCTAAAACAAAATTACTCATTTATTCTCCCGTTCTATAGTTTCACGATATTTCTTCTCAAGCTCCGCTATTTCATCTAAAGCAGCTTGAGGCTGAACTAATTGAACAGCGATTGGCAGTTCATTTTCTTCTTGCATTGCTTGAACTGACTGAGAGCCATCAAGCAAATTCTCTTGCTGTACCTCTTGGGTATTCTCTTGTTCATTTATTTCCATATTGCAATTATTTATTTTTGTTCAACATTTCTCTCGTTGGGCCTTGTGATATTCTCCTGCCCAATTGTGGCGGATATTCTCTCGGCCATTTCCTCTGTTAACTCCTGTACCACACTCGGGGTCCAATGTGGACAATTGCTGCATAGTCCACTGTGCACACGAGCTACACAGCTTGTACACTCAGGCATAAGCTGTTTAATCATAATGGCCATGCGGCTTTTATGTGTTCTAGTGTGTAACATTTTTTAACAGTTTCACTTTTGTTCTTTTATAGGCTAAAGTACAAAATAATCTTGATATAAATCACTGTTTTACAGACTTTAACATAAAAATTTTTCACTGGTTTATTGCGGCTTTAATATAAAAATATAGAGCTCTAAATGCCTCGAAAATATATGAAATTTCATTATTCTCGTTCATTCTCTCCTCATTTCTTTTTATAGATTTAGTTTACTATTATTCTCAAATAAAAGTGTCCTAGAAGCCAAGAAAATGAGTCAACTTTTTAGCCATAAATTTAACAGCTATTTATATAACTGCTTGGTGGCTTAAAGCTCAAGAAAGTCCATGCCTCAATTCATATTATAGACTTTAAAAATACATTGATAGATACACTTCTTTTGACCTCTACCATGTCGAATTGGGTTAACCCATATTATAATATGCTCAAAGCCTAAAAGTGTCCTAGAACGCGAAAGAAGCATGCTTCTATGAGTTTACATATTTTAACATAAATCGCAATAATACAAAAATAGCCGCATATTTAGATATGCAGCAAAAAAAAGAGCCGCCTCTTTTGAGACGGCTCCATGGGAGAAACGGTGTCAGGTGGCTGTGTTATGCAAGTGACTCCTCTTCGGCTGTAGTCTCAGCAGGAGCTTCGGCAGTTTCTCCATTTGCCTGACCGGCGAGATATTTATCCAGCTCCTTCTTTGCGTCCTCGAGCTGTTTCTTTTTGGCTTCCAGCTCTTCCTGAACTTTCTGCAGCTTCTCCTCTGCTTTCTTCACATTCTCCTCACAGCGAATTACACGGTCCTGAAGAGTAAGCGGAGTGCGGGTTGCTGCTGCCTCACGGCGCTCCAGATACTTGGCATTGAGCTGTGCGCCTTCTTCGTCGAACTCTTCGGCAATCTTAATGCCCTCGGCTTTCACAACCTTGTGCATAATCTTCGTTGCGAGCGGATTGCCCTCAATAGGAGCCGGAACTGAAATGCGGTAGAGCAAGCGCTGAACTCGTTTGTCAGGCACGATTGCCACGATACGGCCGATTACCATTTCAATGTGCTCTTCGCCGTTTTCGTCTGTAGTACGGTATTTCTCAACTTCTACCGTTTTACCTACGTTGCCGATAACTTCGTTAATCTCTTCGGCAATTGCTTCCGGTGTCCATTCAATTTTGTCTGCCGGGTCTTTTGCTTTGCGAGCGCGGGCTTTTTTCTCCGGCTCAACAACTTCATCCAGAATACGAATGAGATTGCTGTCATGTACCTTAACGATGCGGCGTCCGTCGTCTGTCTTGATTGCATAGAGTACCTTATTGCTGCGCTTCTCTTCAATCACTCCGGCAATATAGCCGTCAACCCATTCTGCGGTGTTGAAAGGAACTGCCTGACAACGGTGGTTAACATTCTTCTTCAACTCTTCGGCCAGTGCGTGACGCTCTTCGTCGGTCATCTTCGGCTTTTTCTCCTGAGTTGCCTTGCTGCTGTTACTCATAGGATTAATTCCGCCATTTTCTTCAGCTGCTTTGATAGCTGCTTCTTCTTCCGGCGTTAACGGGTTTTCTGTATCTTCGAACTCCTGTACAGAGTTTGCTACTTCAGATTGTGTTTCTTCCGTTGCCGGAGCAGTAGGGGCCTGAGCCTGTTCACGAGCTGCGAGTACGGCCTCGATAGCTTTCTTGTCTTCGTCACTTGCTGTTGCCAAAAGAGCGTTCAGCTTCTTCGTTGTCATCTGCGAAAATTTCTTTGTTGTCATAATACTGTAAATTTTGAATTGTTATTAAAATGTTATTGTTTAATTTTGATATTACAAATATACTATGTTTTTTTTAATTATTGGGCCGCTTTGGGAACTTTTTTCCAAGTTTTATGTTAAAAAATATCAATTGAGTTTCTTAAACGGTCCTAAGAGTCCGAGAGTACTTATATTATATCCCTCCTTGCCAAAGAATTTGAGTGCCATATTAGCCAATTTCGTTGTCCCTAAGGCATCCGAAGACGCTACTATGATAGCTACACAACCCTCATCATTGAACACAATAGCACAATCCGAAATGGCTTCTATGAAGTTCTCCATACTGTCCAAATTCTCTCGAGTGGCCTCAACTTCAAGCCTATAAACCGTTACAAACATTTCATTTCTTGCCATGTTATTTAGCTTTTACGGTTTTGTAGCTCTTGCTTACCTCTACGCTGAACACACCATGCCAAAGAGCAAATCGAATCGCTGTTTCTTTATTGTCCTGTTCAACTGCAATTGTCGGTGTCAAAAACAATGTTTTTGACTTGGTTGCTGAAAATTTCATTGTTACCATATCACTGTAATGTTTTATTGTTATAGTGCCCGGCAGGAGAGTCGAACTCCTGTACGTCCAACCCGGGCGAACGGCTCCGGCGTCCCACTGTCGTGGAACAACCGGCAATCCGTTTTATCGAATATTTATGCCGTTCTCGTCTACTGTAATTACCTCAACCAGTATTGCCTTGCCAGGTATTTCTCTTGTTTCGGTAATTTTCTTGCCGTCCTCTTCACGCTCTACTGTCTCCTTTTTCGGTTTGTCCTCTTTGTAGATGCAGTAGGTGTGTCCGTAGTAGCCGCGCAAGTTGTCGCGTTTTGCTGCGTCCTTGATACACTCGAGGATATTTTTTTCGGCATAGTAGTGGCATTCACTGGCAAACATTCTCTCGCCGGTTACAGCACAGTTGTCAATTCTTACTTCTCCTGTTTCCAACATACTGTTTGGAATGTTCGTCAATACGAAACGATAATTTCTGTTTACTTTCATTGCTGTAATGTTTTATTGTTATACAAATATACTAATTATATTTGAACCGGAAAAACTTTTGAGCAACTTTTTGGGTTAAATTTTGTTTGTAACTTCGGTTATTTCGTTCGTTATTTCCGATATGTAAATATACAAATAATTTTTGAACCAGAAAAATTTTTCATGATTTTTTTTGGAAATTTTTTTGCCTGTAAAATAAATAACATATAAAAATTTTATGGATTAAATCATATTAAATTTCCTGGTTGTTTCGTTAATAAATTAAAATAATAATTTTGATGCTCGTTGGTAATAAAATAATTGGAACCTGAAAATATATTTGGTTAGGAAGTGTTAAATTTTCGTTAAACCTTGTTGAAGGAGAGGCTGTGTGGCTGTAAATGGCTTGGAACCAGAAAATTATTTTAGCTAAAAAATGTTAACAGGCACATAGGCTAACAACCTTTAACGAATTAAACCATAATTAACGAATGAAGCTGATAGGCTTAATGCTTTTTAACCAAATAAATTTTTATATTAAAAAAATTAGGCCCCTGCCGCAATGCCTGGGTGCCCCTTATATATAGTATATAGAACCATGTCCATATGCAGAAAAATTTTTTGGCTTCAAATCATTCTCGCAAATTGCCACCAAATCATAATATAAGTATGAGCAAGGCCCCCAGAGGCTCATAAATTCTCATTCTCGCATACATTCTCGCAAATATTAATTTAGGCCCTTAGACTTAATAGGGAATTGGCAAAATGGCATTCTCGCAATAAAGAATAAATGCTCAGAAATAATTTTCAAAGAAACAAAATAAACATGCAAAATCAAAGGGGAGTTTCTCA
>ERZ773143.1289-NODE-1289-length-22963-cov-4.242885_pt1 | contig 22963 bp, 11 predicted proteins | sample MGYA00580852_ERZ773143 | MGnify/ENA primary metagenome ERZ773143 (study PRJEB29015, sample SAMEA2737853) | human gut metagenome | biome: human gut; feature: human-associated habitat; material: faeces | place: China | collected 2012 ... | reverse complement strand
GGCAGCGGCCGTGAGCTGGGCGACTGGAAACGGATCGTCCCGATGGACGACAGCCGCTTCCCGGAATGGGAACTCACGCTGCATACCGCACACCGGTTCGAATACAAATTCCTGATCGCCGACCGCAAGACCCTCACCCCCATCCTGTGGGAGGAGGGTGCCAACCGCACCTGGGGCGAGTTGCCCGGCGCTGGCGAACACGCCCTCGACGCCGCGGCATCCCCGCGTTTCCCCAAGCGCAGGTGGCGGGGCGCCGGGACGGCGATCCCGGTCTTCTCGCTCCGTACGGAAGAGGATTTCGGCGTCGGTGAGTTCTACGACCTGAAACGGCTCATCGACTGGGCGGCCGCCACCGGGCAGTGCGTCATCCAGGTACTGCCGATCAACGATACCACCATGACCGGTACATGGGAAGACTCCTACCCCTACAACGCCAATTCGACCTTCGCCCTGCACCCGCAGTTCATCCGGCTGCCCGCCGCGGGCGTCGTGGAGGACGACGAGTACCGCACCCTGCGCAACGAACTGAACGCCCTCTCCGAAATAGACTACGAACGGGTCAACCGGCACAAACTGCGGCTGCTCCGCCGGGCGTTCGAACGCCACGGAACCCGCACTGCGGCACGCCGCGACTACAAGGACTTCATCGCCGCCAACAGACACTGGCTCATCCCCTATGCCGCCTTCTGCACGCTGCGCGACGAAACGGGCACGCCCGACTTCACCCGCTGGGGCGGCTTCGCCCGCTATGACCGCAAAACCGTCGACGCCTACTGCCGCAGCCACAGCCGCGACATCGCATTCCACTGCTATGTCCAATACCACCTGCATACGCAGTTGTCCGAGGTCTGCGCCTACGCCCGCGACCACGGCATCGTCCTCAAGGGCGACCTGCCCATCGGCATCAGCCGCACGAGCGTCGACGCATGGCTCTACCCGCACCTGTTCCACATGGACTCGCAGGCCGGGGCTCCGCCCGACGCATTCTCGGCCGTCGGGCAGAACTGGGGATTCCCGACTTACAACTGGGAACGTATGGCACGCGACGGCTACGCCTGGTGGCGGGCACGCATGGCCAAGATGGCCGAATACTTCGACGCCTTCCGCATCGACCACATCCTCGGGTTCTTCCGCATCTGGGAGATTCCCACGCATGCCGTACACGGGTTGCTGGGCTATTTCAACCCCGCCCTGCCCTATTCCGCAGATGAACTGCGCGGCATGGGCTTCGACACGCAGGGCGGACGCTACACCACCCCGGCGCCCGACGAGCACACGCTCGGGGAACTGTTCGGCGACCTGGCCGGCGAAGTTCGCGCCACCTGCATGAAGGAGGGGCGGTTACTGCCCGCCTATGCCACCCAGCGCAAGGTCGCAGCCCGCTTCCCGGGCGACGACGAACACCAGACCCGGCTGCGGGAAGGGCTTATGGCATTGCTCGACGACGTGCTCTTCATCGAAGACCCGCGCCGCAAGGGCTATTTCCACCCCCGCATCGCCCCCCACTCGACACATGCCTACCGCCGGCTCGACGGAGAGCGCCGCGCGACCTTCGACCGGCTCTATACCGACTTCTTCTACCACCGGCACAACCGTTTCTGGCAGGAATCCGCCCTGCGCAAGCTCCCGGTACTCCTCTCGGCGACCGAGATGCTGACCTGCGGCGAAGACCTGGGGATGATCCCCGACAGCGTCCCCGAAACGATGCACGAACTGCAAATCCTCTCGCTCGAAATCCAGCGCATGCCCAAGACGCCGGGGGAACTCTTCGCCGACCCGGCGCACTACCCCTATTTCTCGGTCTGCACCACTTCGACGCACGACATGAACCCGCTGCGGGCATGGTGGGAGGAAGACCGCGAACTCACGGCGCGCTTCTACCACGAAGCACTCGGCATCGGGGGCGACGTTCCCTATTTCTGCGAGCCGTGGATATGCCGGCGCATCCTCGACATGCACCTCAATTCCCCGGCGATGCTCACCATCCTGCCGTTACAGGACTGGCTTTCGACCGACGGGGAGCTGCGCTACCCCGACCCGGCCAAGGAACGCATCAACGTCCCGGCCGTCGCCCGATACTACTGGCGTTACCGAATGCACCTCCCGCTCGAGGAACTGCTGCACAAGGAGACTTTCAACGAGTCGCTGCACGACATGATCGCCTGCAGCGGGCGCCGCTGACGGGCGTACTGCGGCACCGCCGCTCCCGGCTACAAAAAAGGGGTACTCCGATGGGTACCCCTTTTTATCATGCAGCCGCGACGAAGGCTCAGCCATTCCCCTCCAGCCACTTCAGGAAGTCGTCGACCCGCGACCGGCTCACCACCATCTCGAACTCAGGACGCGGACGTGCCGTGATCTTCAGCCGGTTGCCCAGATATTTCACGATGCTGACGATCGCCGGCATGGCGATGATGCAACTGCGCGATATGCGGAAAAACCGCCCGGGATCCAGTTCGTCCGAAAGGACGTCGAGCGACTGATCCACAACATAGCGGTTGTTATCGCTCGTGACAAGGTAGGTGTTTTTCTCTTCCGAGTAGAAATAGGCGATGTCGGTGGTTTGTACCGGAACGATCCGGTCGTTGAAACGCACGACATAGCGCTGTTTGTATTCGCGCGGGCTGCGGATCGCGTTCAGCAATACGTCGGGGTCGATACCCCCGCTCCGCACCCGGCAGCGCTCCACGGCACGCCGCAGCGCCGCGGGGTCGATCGGTTTGAGCAGGTAGTCGATGCTGTTGACCTCGAACGCCCGCACGGCGTAATTGTCATATGCGGTGGTCATGATGACCCGCGCCGTCACATCCGCCTGGCGGAATATCTCGAAGCAATCCCCGTCGGAGAGCTCCACGTCCATGAAAATCACATCGGCACTGTTCCCCGGCGTGCGCAGCCAGAGCACCGTCTCCCTGACCGAGCCGGTCGTCCCGACGATCCGTACGTCGGGAAAATGCTGGGTCAGCGCTCGCGCCAGGTTTGCCTGGGCCATCATTTCGTCTTCTACGATCAGTACGTTCATATTACAGCAACGGTAAGGTGACACAATATTCGGTATCGGTACGGCGTATCCCGATCGGGATGCCCGACAGGTCGAGGTATTGCTGGCGGATGTAGTTCAGCCCCACACGGGTCGAGGTAGTGCCGGATACCTTCAGCTGAAGGTTGTTCGACACCGTCACGGCTCCGGCCCCGGCGACGATGCGGATCACCAGCGGCCGGTCGGCCCCCACCGAGTTATGCTTGATGGCGTTTTCGATCAGCAGCTGCACCGAGCAGGGCAGGACATGGCGGTTCATGGCCTCGTCCGGAATGTCGGTCTCCACGCGAAACCCCTCGGGGAAACGCACCTGCAACAGGTCGACGTACATCCCCACGAAAGCCATCTCCTCGCGCAGGCGCACGAGCGTCTCCTCCTCGTTCTGGAGCATGTAACGGTAGATGCCCGCCAGTTTATGGATGTAGGCGCTGGCCTGCTCCGTGCGCTGCTCGCAGACCAGGCAGTCGAGGATATTGAGCGAGTTGAACAGGAAATGGGGGTTGACCTGCTGTTTGAGTTTCATGTAACGGAACTGCGCCTGGTGCGCCTTGCCGCGCTCGGCACGCAGCACGGCACGCGCGACTAGGGCGTAATCGACCATAAATACGACCGAATAGAGGGTCACCTCGACCAGCAGGGTGACGATCCACAGTTGCAGGAACTCCCGTGCGGAGAACGAGCGGTCGAAGGCGAACGGCAGGTGCAACCCCGTAATGAGCGCCACGCAGGCCGACGTGAGCAGCACGAACAGGAGGAACGCCGCGATTTCGGCGATCAGACCGTGCCGGGTTTCACGCCTGCGCGTATGCCGGACATAGATGATATTGACGCACAGCAGGATAATCAGTGCCGCGGAATTGGAAGCCAGCAAGTCGGCCATGTGGTAGAGGCGGTCTGTGGAAAAGGAGGGCGAGGCGAAAAGCTCGACATAGGCCAGCCTCAGCACGAAAATCACCCCCACGGCCAGCAGCAGCAACCCGATGCGGGGCGTCCAGGCCGAGGAGCGGCTCGCCGTGTCGTCGCCGCGGCGGAACAACTTGGTGAACCACACGATGCTCCAGCCCAGAATCTCGGTGGTTATGAAAGTCGACACGGCATGCACCACGGGCGGGGCGTGCAATAACAGCTCGATCAGCTGCGCACCGCCCGTACCCAGCAGGTAGCCGATCACGTTGACGACGATCACGCTGGCAGCGGTGAACTCCACGTTCAGGCCGCGTTTGAGGCAGATCAGCACGATCAGCACGATCGTCAGCAGCGTCAGCACCAACTCGTCGTTGATCCCCGCCAGATGGCATGAAAGGGCGACCACGGCATGGAGCACGGCGAACAGGTGGATGATTCCGGACACTTTGAGCGATCGCATATAGGCTGACTGAGGCTGTATTAAAGTATATACGGGTTTTGTTTATTTATGAATAAAGGTAGTGTTTTTCCGCGGAAATTCCAAATCGTCCCCCGCGGGCTACCGTTCGTCGCAAAAATCCGCCCGTTCATCCGGCTGAACCTTCCGTTCGTCGCCCTGCGGTTCGCCGTCCGGATTTTTTTATTAAAATTTGTATAACCTGAAAACCAACCGAAAAACCGAAATGACCAAACCTAAACTCTCATTTTGGCAGATTTGGAACCTCAGCTTCGGCTTCCTCGGCGTGCAGATCGGATATTCGCTCCAGAATTCCAACACGTCGAGCATCTTCGAATCGCTGGGGGCAGATGTCAGCCACCTGAGCTACTTCTGGCTGGCGGCACCGCTGGCCGGCATGATCGTCCAGCCCATCGTGGGGCTTTTTTCCGACGGCACCTGGACGCGCTGGGGCCGCCGCATCCCCTACATCCTGGGCGGGTCGCTGATCTCGGCGCTGGCGCTGGTGCTCATGCCCAACTGCCCCAAACTGCTCGCCTTCGCCCCGCTCGCCATGGGGGCTTTCATCCTGCTGTTCATGGATTTGTCGTTCAACGTCACGATGCAGCCCTTCCGGGCGCTGGTGGCCGACATGCTCGACGATTCGCAGAAGACACAGGGCTACGTGGTACAAACCTTCCTGATAAACCTCGGTGCGGTCGTCGGCGCTATCCTGCCGCTCGTCATGACATGGCTCGGCGTGTCGGACGAGGCCGCTCCGGGGCATGTTTCGCCGCACATCGCCTACTCCTACTATGCCGGGGGCGCGATCCTGCTGCTCACGGTGCTCGTCACCTCGTTCAAGACACGGGAATATCCGCCCGGGGAGTTCGCCCGCTACAACAACCTCTCCGAGGAGGACGCCAAACCGGTGAGCTTCGTCGGCCTCATGCGCAACGTCCCCGGCGTGATGGTGCGGCTGGGCGTCACGCAGTTCTTCTCGTGGGCGGCGCTCTTCCTGATGTGGACTTACCTCAAACCCGCCATCACGGGTGTAGTCACCGACCATGCCACGGGCGAAGTGCTCTCGGCCGGCGCCACGCAGACATGGGTCGGCGTGCTCAACGGCACCTACCCCATCCCCGCCTGCATCGCCGCCCTGTTCCTCGGGCGCGTCGCCGCGCGCTACGGCAACAAACCCGTCTACGCGGCCTGCCTGCTCGCCGGGGCGCTGGGCTTCGCGGGGTTGTGCCTGCTGCACGACCAGTACGCGCTGATGCTCCCGATGGTGGGGATCGGCATCGCCTGGGCGGGCATCCTCGCCATGCCCTACGCCATCCTGTCGCGCGCAGTCGAGCCACGCCGCATGGGCGTATACATGGGTATCTTCAATTTCACGATCACCGTCCCCCAGATCGTCATCGGACTGACCGGCGGTGCCATCGTCAAGTACTGCTTCGCCTCCGACGCGGCCGACATGCTGGCGCTCGCCGGGGTCTTCATGCTGCTGGCCGCCGTGTCGGTCTTCCTGGTCAAAGAACACAAGGCCCAATGACCTACAATCCATAAAATCAACTTATAAACTAACCAAAATTCTTATGAAACGATTTTTAACTATGTGTGCGGGTATCTTGCTCATATGTCAATTTACCCCCCCCCTCACGCTGGCGCAAAACGCTGGTTATGAGGTTAAAGGCGTAGTTGTCGACAAGTCCGGAATGCCGATCCTGGGCGCTACCGTCGTCGAAAAGGGCACGACCAACGGCGTCTCGACGGGCATCGACGGCGACTATGCCATCCGCGCCGCCGGCCCCGAATCGGTCATCGAAGTCAGCTATGTCGGTTACAAGACCGTCAGCCTGGTGGCCAGTTCGTCGCTGCTGGCACACCTCACGCTCGAAGAGGATGCCATGGGCATCGACGACGTGGTGGTGATCGGCTACGGTTCGGTCAAGAAGAACGACATGACCGGTTCGGTCGTGGCAATCAAGGCCGAAGAGTTCAACCGCGGAGCCGTGGTCTCCACGCAGGACATGCTCAAGGGCAAGGTTCCGGGCGTACACATCATCCCCGGCGACGGCGGCCCCGGATCGAGCGCCACCATCCGCGTGCGCGGTGCGGCTTCGCTCAACGCCTCGAACGACCCGCTGATCGTGATCGACGGGGTACCCATCGCAGTCGACGGCGGCAAGGGTATGGCCAACCCGCTGGAGACGATCAACCCCAACGACATCGAATCCTTCACCGTGCTCAAGGACGCTTCGGCGGCGGCCATCTACGGTTCGCGTGCTTCGAACGGCGTCATCCTCGTCACCACCAAGAAGGGGCGCGGCAACACGCCCCGCGTATCGTACAGCGGCAGCGTGAGCGTCCAGACCAACTCCGACGAGCTGCCCGTGATGTCCCCCGGCGAGTTCCGCACCTACATCGACCAGGTGTATCCCGCAGGTACGACCACGGGCGACAAGGTACAGTCGATGCTCGGCGACAAGAACACCAACTGGCAGGATCTGGTCTTCCGCACCGCCATTTCGCATGACCACAACGTCAGCCTGATCGGCAACATCAACGACCGCATGCCCTACCGTGCATCGGTGGGCTACACCAACCAGCAGGGTACGCTCGAAACGTCGAAATACGAACGCGGGACGCTCGACCTGAGCCTCTCGCCCAACTTCTTCGACAAGCACCTCACGGTCAACCTCAACGCCAAGGGCGTCGTCACGTCGCAGCGCTACGCTTCGGGCGGCGTGGTGGGTTCGGCTGCCTTCTTCAACCCCACGATCGACCCCTACTTCCGCAACGACGACGGCTCGATCGACTACACGACCACCAACGGATACTGGAACTACGGATCGGGCCGCGGCGAGGACTTCACGCCCAACACCCTGCTGGGTGCGGGCCCGCTCTCGCAGCTCTACGACCGCGACAATACGGCGCGTGCCAAGCGTTTCATCGGCAACGCCCAGATCGACTATAAGGTTCACGGCTTCGAAGCGCTGCGTTTCAACCTCAACCTCGGCCTCGACGTATCGAGCGCCAAGACCTACGACGGCGTGAACCCCGGCTCGTTCCAGGCATACACCGACACCGAGGCCCGCGGCTGGGGACAGTATTCGTGGACGACGAACTTCCGCCGCAACCAGCTGCTCGAATTCTACGCCAACTTCAACAAGGAGTGGGGCATCCACCACCTCGACGTGATGGCCGGTTATTCGTGGCAGCATTTCTACAGCTCCGACCACTCGGTATCCTATTTCAACGAGACGCACGAGCAGAAGGGCGAGGATTCGCGCTACCCGTTCAACCGCCAGGAGAACTACCTGCTCTCGTTCTACGGACGCCTGAACTATTCGATCGCCTCGAAATACCTCTTCACCTTCACGCTGCGCGACGACGCCTCTTCGCGTTTCTCGAAGGATACCCGCTGGGGCCTCTTCCCTTCGGGCGCCTTTGCGTGGAACATCGCCGAGGAGAATTTCCTGAAGGATTCGCGTGCCGTCTCGGCCCTCAAGCTGCGCGTCGGCGTGGGGCAGACCGGGCAGCAGGAGATCGGCTCCAATTATCCCTACCTGGCGCGTTACTACATGTCGACCGACGTCTACAAGACCTACTACATGGGCAGCGCCGGCCACATGTTCTACCTCACGCCGGGCGCCTACGACCCCAACATCAAATGGGAGACCACGACGACCTACAACGTCGGACTCGACTTCGGGTTCCTCGGCGGCCGCATCAACGGTAGCGTCGACTGGTACCTGCGCCAGACGGACGACCTTCTGAACAGCGTCATCACCCCCATGGGCTCGAACTTCGGCAACACGGTGCTCACCAACATTGGCTCGATGGAGAACAAGGGCGTGGAATTCAACCTGAATTTCATCCCCGTGCAGACCAAGGACTGGAACCTCACGGTCGGCTTCAACGGCACGTTCCAGCACACCGAGTTCACCAAGCTCAACAACACCGACGACCCCGACTACAACATCCAGACGGGAAGCATCACCAAGGGCACGGGTAACCTGCTCCAGATCCACAAGGTAGGCTATGCGCCCTACACTTTCTACTGTTTCCAGCAGGTATACGACCAGGACGGCAATCCGATCCAGAACGCGCTGGTCGACCGTGACAAGGACGGCAAGATCACACAGGCCGACCGTTACGTGACCGACAAGAGCCCCAACCCCGACTTCTTCTACGGCATCAGCCTCAAGCTGAGCTACAAGAACTGGGACTTCGGCTTCAACGGCCACGGTTCGGCGGGCAACTGGGTCTTCAACGACTTCGCCTCGGCCAACTCGACGTCCAACATCGACATCAACGCCGGCAACCTGCCCAACTTCGCACGGCTGGTCAAGAAGACCGGCTTTACGAAGGCCAACAGCGGCGAGCAGTGGTATTCGGACATGTTCCTCGAAAACGCCTCGTTCTTCCGCATGGACGACATCAACCTCGGCTACACGTTCAACAAGATCGGCAACTGGAAGGGTTCGATGCGCGTCGCCTTCGGCGTGCAGAACGTATTCGTCATCACCGATTACAGCGGCGTAGACCCCGAAATACCGGGTGTCAACGGCATCGACGGCTCGATCTGGCCGCGCCCGCGCACCTATTCGCTGCGTCTGAATGTAAACTTCTAAAAACGAACGAACCATGAAAATCGACATAAAACATTTCGCCTTGGCGGCGGCAGGCGCAACGATGCTGCTCACTTCGTGCATCGGGGATCTCGACACCCTGCCCCTCAACCCGTCCGACTCGACCTCGGAGACCGTCTACGGGAAAGACGAGAACGGCTACCTGGCCGGGCTCACCAAACTCTATTTCAATTTCGTCTCGAACGACACCACCGACCTGCAGGTCAGCGACGGCGGCGCCTCGGAGCTCATCCGCGCATTCTGGACGATCCAGGAGGTTACGGCCGACGCCTGCAAATGCGCCTGGGAGAACGACGCCTGGGTACGCGCCATGAATACCGACACGTGGTCCGACGCCGACAACGACGCGACCTACGCCGTCTACGTACGTACGTTGCAGGGCATCGCCTACGTGAACGAGTACCTGCGCCAGACCGCCTCGGACAAACTCTCCGACCGCGGCGTGAGCAGCGAACTGGCCGCCAGGATCCAGAGCTTCCGTGCCGAGGCCCGTTTCCTGCGCGCCTATTTCTACTGGATCGCCCTCGACGTGTTCGGCGACGTGCCGTTTACGACCGAGACCTCGCCCTTCGGCGGCGGTGTGAACCCCAAACAGGCCTCGCGCAAGGATGTCTTCGACTACTGCATCTCGGAGCTGACCGACCTGGCTTCGGACGAAAGCGCGATGCCTGCCGCACGCTCGAACTACCCGCGTGCCGACAAGGGTGCGGTCAACGGCCTGCTGGCCCGCATGTACCTCAATGCCGAGGTTTATGCCGGCACCCCGATGTGGACGGAGGCCAAATCCGCCTGCGAAGCGATCTTCGGCATGGGCTACTCGCTCTGCCCGGAGTATTCCGACCTCTTCCGCGGCGACAACGGCGAGAACGCCGACGCCCTGAAGGAGATCATCTTCGGCGTGGCATACGACGCCGAGCAGACGCAGTCCTACGGCGGCACGTCGTACCTGACGCTGGCAGCCATCGCCGCCACCGACGTGACGGCCGAACAGAAGATCAACGGCGTGAACAACGGCTGGGCCGGCATCCGCGTACCCTACGAATACGTGCAGAAATATTTCAACGCCCGCAACGCGGACTACACCACGGGCGAATATACGGTCAGTGACAAACGCGGCGGAATGTTCTACATCAAAGGCCGCCAGGAGTCAATGAACGATGCGCTCTATGTCTTCCTCAACGGGTGGACTTGCCTCAAGTTCAACAATATCCCCCACGACATGACCAACGACGAATTCCTTGCCACGGCTGCATCGAAGGCATACAGCGACATCGACTTCCCGATGATCCGCCTGGGCGAGATCTACCTGATCTACGCCGAGGCCTGCATGAACCTGGGACAGGCCAACACCGCGCTGCCGAAACTCCAGGAGCTGAGCAACCGTGCCGGGGTATCGGCCCCCTCGTCGGTCACGGCCGACTACCTACTCGAGGAGCGTGCCCGCGAGCTGATGTGGGAGGGGCACCGCCGCACCGACCTGATCCGCTACGGCAAGTTCACCACCCCGTCGTTCCTCTGGACATACAAGGGCGGCACCTTCACCGGACAGGGGTTCGATGATTACATGAAAATCTTTGCCATCCCTTCGTCGGAGCTCGCTTCCAACCCCGAACTGCACCAGAATCCCGGCTACGGAAACGCAACCGATAAATAACCAACCCTAAAAATCGTACGACTATGAAAATTACACGATATGCGATGATGCTGGCGGCTGCGACGGGACTCCTCTCCGCCTGCCAAAAGCTCGACGAGGTAAAGGCCTACGACCCCGACAAGGTCGTGGCGCCCGTGCTGCATGCGCTGCCCGGGGAGATCGTCATTACGCCCGACAACATGGGCTCGACGCAGACCTTCACCTGGGACGCCGCCGACTTCGGCGTCCGCACCCAGATCAACTACTCGATCGAAGCCTCGTACAACGACGGTGCGAAACTGGTGCTCTTCACGGGAATGAACGGCACCTCGTCGGAACAGACCTATGAAAGCCTCAACAACATCCTTGCGCTGTCCGTGGAAGACGGCGGCCTGGGGGTTCCCTCGGGCGAACCTACGGACGTGGATTTCTACATCAGCGCCACGATCGGCACCGACTTCGAGAAATTCTACTCCGCCCCCGCCACCGTCCGCATGACCGTGACAACGGCCGAGCGTACCTATCCCCAGGTCTGGGTAATCGGCGATTACTGCGGCTGGAATTTCGACAACGCACAGGGACTGTTCTGTTTCTCCGGCGACGAGGTCACCTACGAAGCTATCGTTGACTTGGGCGAAAAAGCCGCCAACGGCTTCAAACTGAGCGGCGAAGCCGGTTGGAACGATGCCTGCAACTGGGGCACCGACGATGATGCTGCGGCTCCGGAAACGGAAGCCCCGTCGATCACGCTGATCTCCAGCAGCGGTTCCGGAAACATCATGGTCTATTCCAAGCGCTTCTACCGCTTCGTATTCGACCGTTCGACATTAACGTTAAGCAATAAGCTGTCGTTCAACTCGATGGGTATTATCGGCGATGCCACTCCGGGCGGCTGGGACACCGACACGGAGATGAATTTCGACACCCAAAAACAGCGTTTCTGGGTCGACGTCACACTGACCGCCGGGGAATTCAAATTCCGTGCGGACAACGACTGGGCGATAAACTTCGGCGGGGCGGACGGACGCCTTTCGCAGAACGGCGACAACATCAAGGCCACGGCGGGCAACTACCGCGTATACGCAACCCTGAACAACTCTGCGGAGATCACCTACGAACTCAATGCCGGCGACTACGGCACGGGCGGCGGCGAAGAACCCGACCCGGGGCCGGAAAAGGCCGACTGGTACATCCACGGCCAGACCGTCGCAACCCCCGACTGGGGCCCGACGGCCATGGAGAGCGCCAGCTCGAACATCGTGGCCTACAAGGCCGCAGGGGTCGAGGTAGCCGCCAACTCGGAATTCCTCTTCAAGAGCGGCGACGAGTCGCAGTGGATCGGGGCCGACGCCGCATTCGCCGGCAGCAGCCCCTACACCTGCACGATCGGCTCGGCCTTCAAGGTTTCCGCCGACAAGGTCAATGCCGTGATCGCCGAAGCCGGCACGTACGACTACTGGCTGCTGCCCGAGGCGGGACGCGCCTACGTGATGGCCGCAGGCGCCAAGCCCGAGCTGGTCGCCGACACATGGGGACTGGTCGGCAACATCACCGGATGGGGTGACCTGGGCGATTTCTCCATGAGCGAGGAGGGCGCCTACCTCGTTCGCAAAGGCGTAGCCCTGACCACCGCCAGCGAATTCAAGATCCGCTTCAATAACGCCTGGGACGACTCCAAGAACTACGGCACGGCGTCGGGCGGTGCGGTCGACATCAACAAGGCCGTAGACATCATCACCAGCGGCGGTTCGCAGAACATGAAAGTCCAGCTCGACGGCACCTACGACATCTATTTCGACCTCGCGAATTCGCAGATATACATCATGTCCGAGGGCAAGACCCCGGCAGAGGCCGAATAACGGCCACCCTTTCACGGGACGGCACACAGAGGTTGCCGTCCCGTTTCTGGCCTGCCGCCCCTGACCGGACGGCAGGCCCCGAAACGAACTTTAACCGAGATTCCGCTATGAAAAAATTTCTTTTCCTGCTGCTGGCACTCGTACTTTCCGTATCCGTGTCGTGCAGCGACGACAAGACCGGCGATACCGGCGGCAGTATGCTCTCCGTGACCCCCACGGAGATAGAATTCGAAGCCGCAGGCGGCAGCCGGCTGCTCGACCTGCGCACCGATGCGGGCGCGTGGTCGCTGACGCAGAGCGACAATACCGCATGGTGCACACCGGCCCTCACATCGGGCAAAACCTCCACGTCGTTCGCGGTCACGGCGACCGCAAACGAGTCGTCGAAACGCTCCGCGACGCTTACCTTCACCGCCCCGGGCTGCGATCCGGTCGTCGTCACCGTGACACAGAGCGGCGATGCCTCCCAGGATTTCGAGGGCGAGCAGGTCGTCGCCCAGCCCGATGCGTGGGACAACCGCAAACGCGCCGACATAAGCTACCAGCTGCTGGTATACAGCTTCGCCGACGGCAACGGCGACAAGGTGGGCGACCTGCCGGGGCTGACCCGGCGGCTCGACTACATCGACGCACTCGGCGCCTCGGCCGTATGGCTCTCGCCGATCCATCCGGCGGCTTCGTACCACGGTTACGACGTGCTCGACTACGAGGCGGTCAACCCCGCCTTCGGGTCGGACGCCGACCTGAGGGCATTCATCGACGCGGCCCATGCCCGTGGCATCCGGGTCTACCTGGATTACGTGCTCAACCATACAGGCAAAGACCACCCGTGGTTCAAATCGGCCGCCGCGTCCGAAGGGAGCCCTTACCGTGACCGCTATATCTTCTCCGAAGACCCGCAGGCCGACATCGCGGCCGGGCGGATCGACCAGATCGCCACGGAAGGCGCCGCAGGCTACGATGCCGGGCAATGGTTCTCGACCGACACGGGGGCGGGTGCCGCCGGGCGCTTCAAGTTCGTACTCGACTGGACAAATGCCGACAGCCCGACGGTGACCGTTACCGAAACGACCGACGCCGCGGACGCGGACAACACGCAGGGCGGCCCGGACGACAAGTACCTCTATTTCGGCAACGGCACGAGCAAACGCTTCTACGCCAGGGGCGGCAACAGCTACGAACTGACGCTCGACTTCGATTCCGACTGGGGATTCCTCGTCCGCACCTCGACCACGTCGTGGGCCGCAGGCACCAAATACGGCGCCCCGGACAACCGGACGATCATCCGGTTCGGGGAGCCCTTCACCCTGATGTCGAACCGCTCGGCCGACCCGGCCAACGTGCAGTTCTCGCTGCCGACGATGTACCATTCGCACTTCTGGACGGCGGCATTCGCCGACCTCAACTACGGCAAAGCCGCCGAGGCCGAGCAGTCCAGGGCGTTCAAGGCCGTCGCCGAAGCGGCTGACAAGTGGGTACGCATGGGCGTGGACGGGTTCCGCCTCGATGCCGTGAAGCACATCTACCACAACGCCTACAACGACGAGAACCCCACGTTCCTCAAGAAATTCTACGACCGCATGAACGAGACCTACAAGGCCGCCGGCGGAGAGGGCGATTTCTACATGGTGGGCGAGATGCTCGACGAAGCGGACAAGGCGGCACCCTATTACCGGGGGCTGCCGGCACTGTTCGAATTCACGTTCTGGTACAAGCTCAAATGGGCGCTGCAAAACGGCATCGGATGCTATTTCGTCAAGGACATCCTCGACGTGCAGCCCCTCTACGCACAGTACCGCAGCGATTACATCGAAGCCACGAAACTTTCGAACCACGACGAGGATCGCACGGGCTCCGACCTGGGGCAGTCCGTCGAAAAGATGAAGGTGGCGGCCGCCGTACTGCTCACGGCGCAGGGCGCACCCTACATTTACCAGGGCGAAGAGCTCGGGTACTGGGGCACCAAATCCAACGGCGACGAATATGTCCGCACCCCGATCCTGTGGGACAAGGCGGGCAACGAACTGGCTTCGGGAAGCCTCTCGGGCAAGATCGACATGCAGATGCTGACCGCAGCAATCTCGGTCGAGGCGCAGGCCGACGACGACGGTTCGCTGCTCAACCTCTACCGCACGTTCGCCCGGCTGCGCAACACCTACCCCGTGCTGGCGCAGGGCAAGATGGTCAAACACCCGGTCTACAACGACGGCAACACCTCGCAGCAATCCATCGCGGCCTGGTACCGCGAGCTGGACGGCGAACGGATGCTCGTCGTGCACAACTTCGGCCAGGAGACACAGATACTGACCCTTACCGACCAACCGGACAAGGCCGTAGGCGTCTCAGGTGAAGTGAAACTTCAGCGCGGCGACGCTTCGTCGAAACTGCTCATGGGTGCCTGGTCGTCGGTAGTGTTCACGCTCTAAACGACTCGCCATGAAACGGTTGCCCGCATTACTTCTCGCAATGGTACTGGTTGCCTGCGGCACACGGCCGCAGCAACCGGCCGCCCACCCCGACTGGAGTTACAACTCGGTCGTCTACGAAATGAACGTGCGCCAGTACACCCCCGAAGGGACGCTGGCGGAGGCCGCACGCCACCTGCCCCGGCTCCAAGAGATGGGCGTGGACGTCGTCTGGCTGATGCCCGTCTACCCCATCGGCGTCAAGGAGCGCAAGGGAACCCTCGGCTCGTACTACGCCATCTCCGACTACGAAGCCGTCAACCCCGAATTCGGCACGCTGGAGGATTTCGACCGGTTCCTGGCCGAAGCCCACAGACTCGGGCTGCGCGTGATCCTGGACTGGGTGGCCAACCACACCTCGCCCGATGCCCGCTGGATCGAGGAGCGCCCGGCCGACTGGTATGTACGTGACTCGCTGGGCAACACCATCGTGCAGTACGACTGGACGGACATCGCCAAGCTCGACTACGGCAACGCGGACATGCGTGCCGCAATGGCGGCCGCCATGCGTTTCTGGCTCAACCGCGGCATCGACGGATTCCGCTGCGACATGGCGTGCGAGGTACCCATCGACTTCTGGCAGCAGACGCTGCCCGCACTGCGGAAGGAGTACCCCGGCATCTACCTGCTCGCCGAGGGCGAAGCCCCCGCATTGCACGACGGGGCGTTCGACGCCTCGTATGCGTGGGAACTGCACCACCTGCTGAACGACATCGCACAGGGACGCAAAAGCGCCGCAGACCTGCGTGCCTACGTCGCCAGGGATGCCGCTGCCATGCCGCGCGAGGCGTTCCGCCTGATGTTCACCTCGAACCACGACGAAAACTCGTGGGCCGGGACGGAATTCGAGCGCATGGGCGACGCGGCACGCGTGATGGCGTTCCTGACCTTCACGCTGCCCAACGGGCAGCCGCTCGTCTATACCGGACAGGAGATGGGGTTCGACCACCGCTTCGAGTTCTTCGAGAAAGACCCCGTACCCGCGTGGGAACATAACGGGTTTACGGATTTCTACACCGCACTGATCCGGCTGCGCCACGAGAACCCGGCGCTCGCGGCCGGAGAACGCGGCGGGCAGGCCGCATACCCGCTCGGCGAACGAACACCCGACGGCCTGATGCTGTTTTCCCGCACGGCCGGCGGCAACGAGGTGACAGTCGCTGCGAACCTCAGCGCGGAGGAGGTCGCATTCGACCTGCCGTTCGAGGGCTCGCGCCGCGAGTTCTTCACCGGGAAGGAATACACGGGCGGCACCCGCACCGTGCTTCCCGCATGGCAGTGGCTGGTCTTCGCACAAGACAGGAGATAAGGGTTGCGGACATGCGCCGGGGATGCGCGGAAACAGCGCCGGGAACCCGATAGCACCCGACGGGAATAGACAGTAAACCATCAGAGAAGCACGGGGATGCGCATGAGAAGCACAAGGATGCCCCGGGCGAAACGGGAATCGCTGGAAACCGATTTTTTGCTAACTTTACAAACGACAATATTTTGAACCGATTTTTCATGACACTCGCAGCAGCCGGACTGCTCTCCTGCACAGGGACAGGACAGTCCGCATTTGACCCCGCCTCGGTGGCAGACGCCTCGGGCGAGGTTACCCGCGTCGAACCCCTCTCGTGGTGGACGGGAATGCAGACCCCGCTCCAGTTGCTCGTCAACGGGGCCGGCATCGCGGCATACGACGTCCGCATCGAAGGCGGACAGGGCGTCGGGGTGAAGGCCCGCCACAAGGCCGACAGTCCCAATTACCTATTCGTGGACGTGGAGGTGAAGCCCGACGCGGAGCCGGGCACCTACTACCTCGTATTCTCGCAGGGGGAACGGCAGTTCAAGGTTCCCTATGAGATCGCGGCACGCGCCGAAGGCTCGGTCGCACGCAGGAGTTTCACCACGGCCGACATGATCTACCTCCTGATGCCCGACCGCTTCGCCAACAGCGATGCGTCGAACGACTCGACGCCCCACACGCGGGAGCGCGCCGACCGCAGCGCCTTCTTCGGCCGCCACGGGGGCGACCTGCAGGGGATGATCGACCACCTGGATTACATCGCAGGGCTGGGCGCCACGGCCGTATGGCCCACGCCGCTGCTGCTGGACGACGAACCCGAAGGTTCGTACCACGGCTACGCCTGCGGCGACTACTACCGCATAGACCCCCGGTTTGGCTCGAACGAACTGTATAGGGAGTTCGTAGGCAAAGCCCACGAGCACGGGCTGAAGGTGATTATGGACATCGTCACCAACCACTGCGGCACGGGCCACTGGTGGATGAAAGACCTGCCTTTCAGGGACTGGATACACCAGTTCCCCGAATACACCGGGACGAACGTCTGCTTCTCGACGAACATGGATCCCAACGCTTCGCGCTACGACCTCGACCTGCAGGAGAGCGGCTGGTTCGTGCCGTCGATGCCCGACATGAACCTCGACAATCCCTACGTGCTGCAATATTTCAAGCAATGGGCCGTGTGGTGGATCGAGTATGCCGGCCTGGACGGGTTCCGCGTCGACACCTACCCCTACAACGAAAAGGTGCCGATGAGCGAGTGGTGCGCGGCCGTACGCAGGGAATACCCCGATTTCAACATCGTGGGCGAATGCTGGACGTCGTCGATCCCGCAACTGGCATACTGGCAGGGCGGCAATCCCAACAAGGACGGCTTCGACTCGCACCTGCCGTCGATCATGGATTTCCCGCTGCAGGAGGCCATCTGCCGGGCGCTGCCCACCGACTCGCTCCGCTGGGGCGAGGGCATGACGCGCGTCTACGACTGCCTGTCGCACGATTTCGTCTACCATGACCTGTCGAAAATGATGATCTTCGTCGCCAACCACGACACCGACCGCATCGGCGACATCGTACGCAGAAACCCCGACCGGCTGAAACTCTCGATGGCGATGCTGGCCACGATGCGCGGCATCCCGCAGATATTCTCGGGCGACGAGATGATGTTCACCTCGAAAGACCTCTCGCAGGGACACGGCGGGCTGCGCGTGGATTTCCCCGGCGGCTGGGAGGGCGACGCGGTGAACCTGTTCGACCCGGCGCAGCGCGATGCCGTACAGGCGGGGCTCTTCGACTACACGCAGCGGCTCTTCCAATGGCGCAAGTCGAAGCCCGTGATCCACAACGGCCGCACGATGCACTTCCTCTCGCGCGACAACACCTACGCCTATTTCCGTTATGACGACACCGACGCGGTATTCGTCTTCATCAACAACTCGCGGGGCAAGAAACAGGTGCCGTGGTCGCACTATGCCGAGATCGCCTCGGGGCTGAGCGACGGGCGCAACGTCCTGACGGGCGAAGCCACGGAGGTGGACGATACCACCACGGTCGGCCCGCGGCAGGCGCTGATCGTAGAATTCAAACGTAAATAACAAGACCGAACCATGAAGAAAATATTTTTATATATCTCTGCGCTGCTGGCCGGCGCAGCCTGCACGGCACAGGAGACGCTCCTCTCGCCCGACGGCCGCCTCCGCCTGGAATTCAGCCTGGCGGATGGAGGCCGCCCCACCTATACGCTCGATTACAAGGAGCGCCCCGTGATCCTGCCCAGCGGCATGGGGCTCGAACTGCGTGGCGAAGCCCCGAAGCTGGAATTCGGGGCTGAAATCCGCAAGGGCGAACCAGGGCGCCCGGTATCGCTCTACGACGGGTTCACCCTCGGGCAGGTGGCCCGCAGCGAGTCCGACCAGACATGGCGTCCCGTATGGGGCGAGCAGGCCGAGATCCGCGACCGCTATAACGAAATGGCCGTCACGCTGCGGCAGGCCGCGACAGGCCGCGACATGACGATCCGCTTCCGGCTCTACGACGACGGGCTCGGATTCCGCTACGAATTCCCCGAACAGGAGTCGCTGACCTATTTCGTCATCGGCGAGGAGAAAACACAGTTCGCCATGACGGGCGACCACACGGCGTTCTGGATCCCGGGCGACTACGACACGCAGGAGTACGACTACACCGAATCGAAGCTCTCACAGATATGGGAGCTGATGCCCGGCGCCATCACGCCCAACTCGTCGCAGACGCCCTTCTCGCCCACGGGCGTACAGACGGCCCTGCAGATGAAGAGCGACGACGGGCTCTACATCAACATCCACGAAGCGGCGCTGGTCGACTATGCGTGCATGCACCTCGACCTGGACGACCGGAATTTCATCTTCACCTCGCACCTTACGCCCGACGCACAGGGGTGGAAAGGCTACATGCAGGCGCCCTGCCATACCCCGTGGCGCACGGTGACGGTCTCGGACGACGCCCGCGACATCCTCGCCTCGAAGCTGATCCTGAACCTCAACGAGCCGTGCGCCTATGACGACACCTCGTGGATCAAGCCCGTGAAATACATGGGCGTATGGTGGGAAATGATCACCGGCAAGAGCGACTGGGCCTATACGCGCGACGTGCCGTCGGTACAGCTCGGCGTGACGGATTACGCCCGGTGCACACCCAGCGGCCGCCACGGCGCCGAGAACGAGAACGTGAAGCGGTACATCGACTTCGCGGCGGCACACGGGTTCGACCAGCTGCTCGTCGAAGGCTGGAACGTCGGCTGGGAGGACTGGTTCGGGCACACGAAGGATTACGTCTTCGATTTCATGACCCCCTACCCCGATTTCGACATCGCCGCGCTGAACGAATATGCGCACGGGAAAGGCATCCGGCTGATGATGCACCACGAAACGTCGGCTTCGGTGCGCAACTACGAACGCCACATGGAAGCGGCCTACCGCCTGATGAACAAATACGGGTACAACTCGGTCAAGAGCGGATACGTGGGCGACATCCTGCCCCGCGGAGAGCACCATTACGGGCAGTGGATGAACAACCACTACCTCTATGCCGTCCGCCGGGCCGCCGACCACAAGATCATGGTCAACGCCCACGAGGCGGTGCGCCCGACGGGCCTCTGCCGCACCTACCCCAACCTGATCGGCAACGAGTCGGCACGCGGCACGGAGTACCAGGCGTTCGGCGGCTCGAAGCCCCACCATGTGACGATCCTGCCCTTCACGCGCCTGCAGGGCGGCCCGATGGACTACACGCCCGGCATCTTCGTGATGGACGTCGCGGAGGTCAACCCCGGCAACCACTCGCACGTCAACGCGACGCTCGCCAACCAGCTGGCGTTGTACGTGACGATGTACTCGCCGCTGCAGATGGCGGCAGACCTGCCCGAACACTATGAAAAATACATGGACGCGTTCCAATTCATCAAGGACGTGGCCATCGATTGGGACGAGAGCCGCTACCTGCTGGCCGAGCCGGGCGACTACATCGTCGTGGCGCGCAAGGCCAAAGGCACGGGCGAGTGGTTCGTGGGCGGCGTGACGGACGAGAACCGCCGTACGGTGACGCTCCCGTTCGACTACCTCGCCCCCGGCAAGGAGTATGTGGCGACGCTCTACGCCGATGCCCCCGATGCCGATTACCAGACCAATCCGCAGGCGTATGTCATCCGCACCGGGAAGGTTGGACAACGCACGGAACTCGACGTGGAGATGGCGCGCGGCGGAGGCTTTGCAATCTCCATACGCGAGGCAACCGACGCAGACCGCAAACTCCGCAGGCTGAAATAACGGGAAATGCCGTGCGGACGGCAATCATGCCGGGGCCCACACAGCCCCCTCAAAAAATCCTTTGCCCCTCGTTCTTTTCAAGAACAGGGGCTTTTTTATGCGTATTTTTAAAACGCAAAAGTTCGCCCCTATATTATTGACTCCAAACCATTTACGCCCACAAATCCAAGATTAACACAACTGCTTGATTTTCAAAACAACATGGAGGTGGTCAATCAAAATTAACGAATCATTATAGCGGGGAAAATAAATTATTTTCCCCGCAACTGTGCTGCATCATCAAGTAGCTTTTTCGCTTTGCGCTCTTTGCTTGCAGCCCGCTCTAGTTGTTCTGCCCGCCGCCTTACGGCTTCTTTGTACCGTTCAACTTGGTTTCGGACGGTATCGCGTATGGCCGTGTGCTGCTCATCCCTGAATATCGTTTCCAACTCCATAAGCTCCTTTTCTTTGATCTCACCACGCATTTTCACGTAGCGGTATTTCAGGTCGTTCGCAGCTAATAGCCGATTATTCTCTGAGATTCGGTAAATGAATGCGCCTTGCAGGAAAATACATCCCAGCATGACGAACATCGTCAGAAATGTTTTCGAGGATTTGATGTCGAGCGTATAAGTATGTCGATGCTCCTGCACGGGCAGGGCGTCGGTTCTTTTCAATGCTTCGACGGCCTGCCCGACCTGCTCGATCAATGTATGCGTATGCTGGTTATCTTGATTGATTGTTCCCAGTTTACCAGCTAATTGCGCCAGCAGCGTGTTATATCTGTCGGCAAATTCCCGCTCCTGCTCGGTTTTTACTCCCGGCAAGGCCGTATGCCGTTGCAGTTGTTCGAGCATCTGTGCGACCTGCCCCTGCGAGAGCTCCGTGGCCTCTATCAGCCGCTCGATCCGTTCCAGCTGTGCATTCTCCAGACCCATGGTTCCTACACTGCCTGCTTTGGCGTTTTTGATGGCTTTGACAAGTGTTTCCTTGAGGTCTTCGTACATTTCGATCGAGAGTCCGATCTTATTTTCGTCGTTCATGATTTTTGAGATTTTCTAATTCGGTTACAGTTTTATTTTGGCTCTTCTTTTCTGTTCTTCCATCCTGCGGCGGTGCTCCATCGCAGCGATGGCCATCGCCTCGGCCGCGGCGTTGAGCAGCGCCGTGATTCGTGCTATATGCTCTTCGGGGCTTTCTCCCGGCTTGCGCTGTAACTGCTTGGCGGACACTCCGCCGGGCGAATCGGCCGGCGGCAGTGGAATCCCGCCTGCCTTTCCGAGGTTTACCGATGACGGCTCTTCGCGCGTGCCGCTGCTACCCATACCGCCGAACAACCCTGCAAATGCTGAACGGTAATTGCCTGCCGCCGCCGAGAGGTTCCCGAAGAGCGTTGCCCGGTGTTGGGTTTGTTGTTGAATATTGTTGAACCGGTTGTCGAGTTTCGTAAAGCTGAAAGTCCGGTCGATTTTCGATCCGGAGAACTCGAAGCCGTTTTTCGAGAAGAGGACACCCTGCTTGCGGTCGGTATTTCCGCAATACTTGTAACGGACGTTGATGCCCTGTTTTTCCAGTTGCTTCTCCAGCCCTTTCCATCCGGCGCATCGGGGCAGACACCTTTTGATCGCATCGTGGATTTCGTATCTGGTCTTGTCGGGTTCGCGCAGCCGCTCCCGCCGCACGTCGTCCTTTCCCGGTGCGAGATACAATCCGTACTTCTCGGTCAGCTCCCGGCAGACCTTGGCGTTGCGGATCTTGATGTTCCTGTCCGATATGGTCTGCCCGTTGTTCCCGACCCGGTTGTAGACCAGATGGCAGTGCGGATGGGGCTGGTCGAGATGGCGCACCAATAGGTATTGCGTATCGGTGATGCCCATCTTCTGCATGTACTCCTTTGCGATCTGCGTCATCAGGGCGTCGGTCATCCGCGGGGCGTCTTTGGGTGAGAAAGACAAGGAGATATGGCCGACATTGTTTTTCAGCCGTGGGTTCAATAAGGTCTGGTCTTTGAAGTCCTGCACCATGTCCTTCACTTCCGGAGGCATAATGCCTTCGGCTTCCAAGATCCGGGATTCTTCTTTCATCACATAACCCACCGTCCCCGAAAAGGACGAAGCGGATATGACCTTACCGACCATCGCATATCTGTTTCAGGAGTTTTTCGATGGCCGTGACGATCGCCGCATGCCGTACCCTGACAGCCGCCAGACCTTTGGCATTGGCCAGCCGGGTCAGTTGGTTCAGATTTCGGGCGATGCCCTTGAGTTGGGCCATGAAATCCAGCTGTTCGCGTGTGATTCGCGCCCTTACCGTTCCTCGGTCGATCAGCTGGCGCAGGACTTCGGCAGGCGGTTGTCCTGCTTCGCGGCAGAGGGCCGAGAATCGGAGTTTCCGT